>Ga0074045_10004220_pt1 | contig 12769 bp, 16 predicted proteins | sample BogForMeECP23OM2_FD_94442 | JGI IMG/M metagenome (GOLD analysis project Ga0074045, IMG submission 94442) | Bog forest soil microbial communities from Calvert Island, British Columbia, Canada - Bog Forest MetaG ECP23OM2 | ecosystem: Environmental > Terrestrial > Soil > Wetlands ... | reverse complement strand
TTTCACTCGCGCCGCGCCGACTCTCCCTTCCCCGGACGGGGAAAGGGAACGTGCGTCTTCCGACGCTTCCTGAGCGCCCGCGCCATCCTCACGCCACCCTCCCGCTCCGGAACGCCTCGACCGTCTGCATCACCCCGCGCAACTCCGCGAGGCCCTTGAGGCGGCCGATGAAGGAATAGCCGGGATTGGAGCGCTTCAGCCGGTCGTCGCCGAGGAGATGGCCGTGGTCGGGGCGCATCGGAATGTCCGCGTCGGCGCGGCCTTCCGCGCGGCGGCGCGCCTCCTCCGTCATGATTTCGGCCGCGAGCGCGACGAGGTCTGTGTCGCCCGCGAGGTGGTCCGCCTCGAAGAACGAGCCGTCGGGCTCGTGCTTCACGTTGCGCAGATGGACGAAGTGGATGCGCGGCCCGAACTCGCGCGCCATGGCGACGAGATCGTTCTTCGGGTTCGAGCCGAACGACCCGGCGCAAAGCGTGATCCCACAGGCCTCCGACGGCACGGCCTCGAACAGCTTCCGCACGTCCTCGGCGGTCGACAGCACGCGCGGCAGCCCGAAAATGGGAAAGGCGGGATCGTCGGGATGGATGGCGAGCCGCACGCCCTCCTCCTCGGCGACTTGCACGATCTCGCGGACGAAGGCGATCAGGTTGTCGCGCATGTCCTCGACGCCGACGTCCCGGTAGCGCGCCAGCGCCTCGCGGAAGCTCGCGCGGTCGTAGGTGAAGTCGCGCGCCGGCAGCCAATCGATCAGCGCCCGTTCGAGCGACTCCCTCGCCTCGGGCGTCATCGCCTCGAACCGCGCCTTCGCGGCGGCGATGCGCTCGGGCGGATAATCGTCCCCGGCGCCGGCGCGCTCGAGGATGAAGAGATTGTAGGCGGCGAAGTCGAGCGCGTCGAAACGCAGCGCGGTTCCGCCGTTCGCGAGCCGCCAGTTAAGGTTCGTCCGCGTCCAGTCGGTGATCGCCATGAAGTTGTAGCAGAACACCCTGACCCCGGAGCGGGCGGCGTTGCGGATCGATTGCTTGTAGTTGTCGATTTTCTGGCGAAAGTCGCCGCTCCGCGTCTTGATCTCTTCGCCGACGCCAATGCTCTCGACCACCGGCCAGACGAGCCCGGCGCTCTCGATCGCGGCGCGGCGCTCGAGAATGTCGTCCACGGGCCACGCTTCGCCGCGGTTTTTGTGATGGAGCGCGGTCACGACGCCGACGGCGCCCGCCTCAGCGACATTTTCCAGACTGACCGGATCGTCCGGCCCGAACCAGCGCCAGGTTTGCAACATGGGAGCCTCCCTCGTTCCTCTGTCCGGCGCGAGGCGCCGCCTCGCTCGCGTTAGTTCGGCGCGCTCGCGTCGAGCCGGAGCTTCAGATAGTCGGCCGCCATGATCGATGGATACTTCGAAACGCCGTCCGTCACGCATGACGGGATGGAAGCGACCTCGGCGTCCGGGTTGGGATCATAGAAGAACGCGATCGAAAAACGCTCGCGCGGGCTCGCGTTGACGACGCGGTGCGGCGTCGAGACGTAGATGTCGTTGGTTTAGCGCATCAGGCAGTCGCCGATGTTGACCACATAGGCGCCGGCGAGGGGCGGGGCGTCGATCCACCGTCCGTCGCGCCGGCGAACCTGAAGCCCGCCGACGTCGTCGGTTGCGAGCAAGGTGATGTTTCCGTAGTCGGTATGGATGCCGGCGCCGACTGCGTCGTCCGCCGCCGGCGGGTAGCGAAGGAGGCGCAGTGTCGCCATCGGCCGGTCGAACTTGTCCTCGAAGAAGCCGGCCGGCAGGCCGAGATCACGCGCGAAGGCGCGATGGAGGCGGGCGCCCAGGGCGGCGCAGGCGTCGAAATAGCCGAGCATGGTTTCGCGAAAGCCGACGAGATCCGGCCAGGCGTTGAGCGCGCGGAACGGCTTTTTGGCGAGAAGCTCCGGGTCGTCGGGCGCAACGTCGACTCCGACGTTGAACGCCTCCTTCATGTCGGGGCCCTGAGCGGGATCGAGCGCCTCATGGCGGAGCCCCGAATAGCCACGGTTGCCGCCGACCGTCTCGATCGCGATCGCCTGCTTCAAGGCGAGCGGCAGCGCGAAGAAGCGCTGGGACTGGGCGAAGGCTTCGTCCATCACCGCCCTCGGGACGCCGTGGTTGACTGCGTAGAAGAAGCCGGCGTCGCGACAGGCCGCGCCGATCGCCGCCGCGACGCGCACAAGCTCCGCCTCGCCCTCGCCGAGGGGCGCGAGATCGATGACGGGCAGCGAGTCGGTCATGGGCCGGCGTCCTCAGGGCAATTCGCATCGAAGTGGCCGCCCCCACTCAGGGCGGGTCAAGCGCGCGGGCTCTCTCGATTTTCGCATCGCTCTGAACGGGGATCAACAACAGCCGAAGCCGCCGCGATAATGCGCAATCGCCGCGGGCTCGAGGTCTCGCCACGCGTCGAGGAACGCGGCGCGGGAGCCGATCTTGTCACGATACGCCTGTCGCAGCGCGGCCTCGGCGGCGTCGAGCTCGACGGACGCGAGCTTCCCGTCGCGCACGACGTCTTTCCCCGCCACCATGAGGCGGTCGACATGGGGGGCGGTCGCTCGGGCGAACACGAGGTCGACCGGCTCGACCGGCATGACGGCGTCGCGATCCAGCCGATCGAGGTCGAGAATGAGAATGTCCGCCGGCGCTCCGATCGTCAGCGCCCCGTCGCCCGGCGCGCCGTTGGCGAAGCGTCCGTTGGCCACGGCGCCGGCGAGCCAGTCGCCCCGCGTGACGACCGGCTCGAAGCCCCAGCCGCCGTGCAGGAAATGGCCGAGCCGAAGCTCGCGGACGATGTCGTCGTCCTCGTCGAACGCCGAGGCGTCGACGCCGAGCGCGACGCGGCAGCCGCGCCGGATCGCCTCGCCGATTGGCGCGACGCCGCTCGCCAGATGCAGATTCGAGCTCGGATTGGTCGCGATGACGGCGCCGGACGCGGCGATCAGGTCGAGCTCCTCCGCGCGAGCGTAAACGCAATGGGCGAGCGTCAAGCGCGGCGACAGAAGCCCAAGCGTCTTGAGCCGTTCGACCACGCCTTCAGGATAGGCGCGATCGGCGAAGGCGCGCTGATAGCGGGTCTCCAAGAGGTGCATGTGCACGCGCCGGCCGGTGGCGCGCGACCGCTCGGCGATGGCCGCAAGAAGTGCGTCCGAGCACCATTGCGGCCCGTTGGGGCCGAACTGCACGGTGAAGCTCGGGCTCTCGACCGCCTCGGCGATCGCCTCGACGCGGGCGATCTGGTCCTCGACGCTCGGCATGGTCCCATGGAAGGTCGCCGCGATCGTCGCGCGCGCCGCGTCGGGCAGGGCGGCCAGGAGAGCGGCGTCGTCGCCGTACACGAGCGGGTTGCGGTTGCGCAGGAAGACGGCGAAGGCGACGCGCACCCCGACCTCTTCCGCAGCACGCGCGACGGCGCACGCCTCCTCGACTGGCGACATGGGCCCGTGGAAGCGGGTGTAGTGCGCCATGACCGAGCCCGCTCCGCCCCGCGCCGCTCGCCCGAAAGCTGCAAGCGCGCCGAGATAGGGGTCGATCGGCGGCATCGCGGCCAGACGCAAAAGCCAGGTTTCCAGGGGCTTCGCGGCGGCGCCGAACGAAGTCGGCGAGAGTGGACGGCAATGGTCGTGGGCGTTGACCAGCGCGGGCAGGGCGAGGAGGCGCCGCTCCGGCGCGCTCGCGGCCGGCGCGATCGCCGCGATAACGCCATCCTCGATGGCCAAATCGACCGGCGGCCCCGCGGGCGCGCCGTCGGTTGGCAGGAGAATGACGCCGGAAATCGTTGCGCTCATGCCGGGTCGTCGATGACGCTGACATGGGCGGCGACGATGCGCCAGCCCTCTGGAAAGCGCACCCAGGTCTGCATCTGCCGCCCGACCTTGCCCGGCGCGCCGTCTCGCCGGAAGAGAGTCGCGGCGATGGCGACATCGCGGCCGTAGGTCACGATGCAGGTCTTCTCGAGTTCGCGCGCGAGCCCGGCCGGCGAGCGCGCCGCCCGGAACGCCTTGATCGCCTCGTAGCCGTAGAGGTTCTCAGCCACGCCGTAGCGGATCGCCGTTTCGCTCGGCAGGAAAAAGCCGTCGAGCGCCGCAACGTCGTTCGTCACCAGCGCGCGCTCGTAGGCGGCGAAGGCGGCCTCGACCTCGGCCTTGGTCGCGGGGTCGTCGACAATCATCGCGCGCGCCTCCGGCGCCGCGAAAAGTTTGACCGCTTCGTGAACTCCCGCCCCCCCTGTGGGGGCGGGCAGGGGTGGGGGGGCGCGCGGCACTCGCCGCGGAGGATGCCGATGCACAGCTTTCGAGGTCGGGCGAGACCCCCGTCCTTTATCCTCCCCCACAAGGGGGGAGGAGATCGCCGCCGATCGAGCGCCCCAATCGTCATGGCGCGCGCTTCCGGCGTTCGAGCGAGGCGCGGAGGTCGGCGAGAAAGGGAATCTCGGCGAACTGATCGGGCCGGACCCTGTCCCAGGCGACGCCCGCCGGCTGGCGGAACGGGGTCAGCGTCTCGATCAGTTCGAGCTCGGTCGCGATGAAGGCCAGCGCCGAATCGTGACCCTCCATGACCACCTCGGAATCGTCGACGACCTGCGAAGAATGGACCGTCGTCGCGATCGGCGTCGAGTCTTCGACGAGGCCCAGCTCGCGGAAAAACCCCTGCTCGAGGTCCGCAAAGCCTGCGCCCTTGCCGGTCCGGCCGCCGCGCCGCGTCACCGCGACGCAGCCGACCACGCAGAAGTCGAGCCTCGGCATGTCCTCGAAGCCAACCGGCTCGCCATGCTCCATGAACCCTTGCGCCGTCGCGGACATACTCTGCAGGCGCCCTTGGCATGCGCCGTTCGAGGATGGCTCGCACCACTTTCCGCATGCGGTTCAGCGTGACGCGCTCCCGCTGAGCGATCTCGGCGAAGGAAACGCCGCGGTTGATGAGCCCAATGATCCGCGTCTCCCGCTCGGCTTTTTTCGCTCTCGCCGCCCTTCGCGCCTGGGGCGATCGGTCGCGACGGACGGCGGGCGCCGGAGGGGATTCGGCGGCTTCGGACAATGGGAGAGCTCCTTCGATTTCGTCTCTCAGGAATATGAGTACCATATATTCAGATAAACCGCAAGACATTTCTGATCGTCAGAAAATGCGAATGGGCGCCTCGTCGGGCGGCGCTGACATTGAAATCCGTTCCACACAATGGCCTTGCCGTGCAGTCTGCCGCCAGTCGATCGGGGGAACCGGGCGAGGCTCATGCGAAATCTGCTTTCGTGTCTAGCGCTCGGCGTGGGCGCCGCGCTCCGACCGCTCGGGGAGCGGGAGAGCAGGACGGCGCGGCTCGAGGAGGCGGTCGCGGCCTTCCGCGCGGCGCTGGAGGAAAGGACGCGCGAACGCGTGCCGCTCGACTGGGCGATGACGCCAGGGAGAATGGGCGTCGCGATGGTCACGACCGCCGAAGGGACGGGCGAATTGGCCGTCGCGGAGGCCGCGCTGGCTGAGATCGAGACCGCCCACGCCACGATGGCAGCTGCGGGACATGGCCCGTTTGCCTCCTACTATGAAGGCCAATTGCCCCGCGCCCGCGCCCTCGTTGCCCGGCTGCGCGGAGCATAAGGGCGCAGGCCGAAGGCCGCGATCATCTCGCCATCAACGTCGAGGCGACGACCGATGACCTTTCGGAGGCGCCGGAATTCGAGGCCCGAGGCGGCATTATCCGGGCTCGGGTGTTGTTCGGCGGCCGGCGGCCGAAGCTCCTCGAAGAATTGACCGATGCGCTCGTAGCGTGATATCTATCAGTGATAGCTATTTCTTGCGAGATGGGAGGCGGCCATGTCCGCCACGGCGAAGATTTTCATGCACGGCCGCAGTCAGGCGGTGCGGCTGCCCAAGGAATTCCGCTTGCCGGGCAAGGAAGCAAGAGTCACGCGCGTCGGGAACGCGGTGCTGCTGGAGCCTATCGAAGCGGAAAAGCCGTTCGACGCCAAGGCGTTCTGGGCGAAGATCGATGCGCTGCGCGGCGACGAGCCGTTCCCCGAAGTGACTGACGACGACTTGCATCCCGAACTCAACGACACGGTCGAGTTCGATTGACCGGCGTGATGATATCCCTTGACACGAATGTCGTCGTCGACCTGCTTGGGCAGAAGCGCCCGAAGGTGCGGGAGCGCTTTGCCGAGGCGCAAGCGCTCGGCCGCCGGCTCCTGCTTTCGAGCGTCGCGCTGTTCGAGTTGCGGTTCGGCGCGGCCAACAGCGCGCGCCCGCAAGAGAATGCGCGCGCGCTCGAAGCCCTGCTCGCCGGCGGAATCGATATCGTTCCGTTCGACTCGGACGACGCTGCGGAAGCGGGAGCGATTCGCGCCTTGCTGCGACGCGTCGGCCAGGAGATCGGCCCCTACGGCATCCTCATCGCCGCGCAGTCGCGGCGTCGCGGCGTGACCCTCGTCACGCACAATGTCACAGAGTTCGAGCGCGTGCCGGGGCTGCTGGTGGTCGACTGGGCGGTCTGACGAGGGCGGGGGGCTCTGTTCGGCGGCTGGCTGCGGGACTCAGCTTCCCGGGTAGGGCGCGGGCAAGGCCTTGACCGGGCGCCAACAACAAATGATATCATCCGCAGGATATCCGAATGATCCAGGATATCCCGGAGTCTGCCGTGCAGGTTTCCAAATGGGGCAACAGCCTTGTCGTGAGGCTGCCTAAGGCGTTGGTCGACGAGCTTCATCTCGCTCCGGGAGACGAACTGAGCGTGATCGCCGCCAGCAAGACGGAGATCGTCGTCGAGAAGCGCGATCGACGCGCCGATTTTCTGAACGCGATGAACCAATTCCGCTGGCCGGCCCCTGAAGACTACAAGTTCGACCGTGACGAGGCGAACGAGCGTTGAGCCTGTTCTTCGACACCAACGTGCTCGTCTATGCGTTTCTGGACGTCGAGAAGCGGGAGCGGGCCCTCGAAGTTTTGGCGCAGGGCGGCGTCATCAGCGCGCAGGCGCTCGACGCGAACCTGGCCGGAGATCGAGGCGGCGATCGACGTCGTCCACAAGTGGTTTCGCGACGTCGTCCCCTGACGTCCGCCACGCATGCCGGCGCCGTTGCGCTCGCCCGTGACCACGGTTTCGCCTTTTACGATGCGCTCATTGTCGCAGCCGCGCTGGAGGCCGAGTGCGACACGCTCTACAGCGAGGACATGCAGCATGGCCGCGACGTCGCCGGCCTGACGATCGTCAATCCGTTCGCGAAACCGGCTCGGTGACACCGACGCCCCGGATCCGACGGGCAGGCCCGCGCCGTCTGTCGTAGCGCTGCCGAACGGGCGCCTGCGTGAGGCATCCTCCAGCGAGGAACGAGCGCCGACGGTCCGGCCCCTGCGCTTGTAACGGGGGCGGGGGACCACTAGCTTTGTGTGGACTGACCGAGCTTGATCCTTTGCCAAAATCGTCCCCTTCCCGGCGCGCCGCGGCGCCGGCCGCGCCGCGCGACGCGTTGCCGTCGCGCGAGGAGCTGATCGCTTTCATTGCCGGGGCGCCGGCGCCGAACGGGGAAAAACCGCCGGCGCGGGTGACGAAGCGCGACATCGCACGCGCCTTCGGCGTCAAGGGCGAAGCGAAGTCGGAACTGAAGCTGCTCATCAAGGATTTGCAGAACGAAGGCGCGATCGGGCGCGGTCGCAAGGCGCTGCAGATCCAAGGCCGGTTGCCGGCGATCGTCGTGGCGGACGTCGCCGAGCGCGACCGTGACGGCGAGCTCGTCGCCAAGCCCGTCGAATGGGACGAGGACGGTCCGCCGCCGCGTATTCTGATCCGCCGCTCGCGCGTCAGGCGCGACAACGCCCCTGCCCCTGGCCTGGGCGCGCGCGTCCTGATGCGGGTCGAGTTCAACCCCGATGCGACCGGCACGGAGCCCGCCTATTTGGGGCGGGTCGTCAAGATCCTCGAGAAGCTCAAGGCGCGCATGTTCGCCGTCTTCCGCAAGGCGGAGGACGGCTCGGGCCGCGCCCTGCCGGTCGAGAAACGGTCGGCTCAGCGCGAATTCTTCGTGCCGGCTGCGTTCGCGGAGAAGGCGGAGGACGGCGACCTCGTCGCGATCGAGCCGCTGCGCGCGAGCCGCCTTGGGGTCCCGAGCGCGCGGGTCGTGGAGTCGATCGGCTCGGTCAAGTCCGAAAAAGCGGTGAGCCTGATCGCGCTCGCCCAGCACCATATCCCGTTCGTTTTTTCCCCGGCCGCGCTGAAGGAGGCGGAAACCGCGCGGCCGGTCCGCCTTCAGAGCCCGCGCGAGGACTGGCGGTCGCTGCCGCTTGTCACCATCGATCCGCCGGACGCCAAGGACCACGACGACGCGGTCCACGCCGCGCCCGATCCCGATCCGGCCAATCCGGGCGGCTTCGTCGTCACCGTCGCCATTGCCGACGTCGCCGCCTATGTGCGGCCGGGCTCCGCGCTGGACCGCGACGCTCTCGAACGCGGCAACTCCGTTTATTTCCCCGACCGCGTCGTGCCGATGCTCCCCGAACGCATCTCGAACGATCTCTGCTCGCTCAAGCCCGCCGAAGACCGGCCGGCGCTGGCGGTGCGGATGATTCTGGGCGCGGACGGGCGCAAGGGATCGCACCGCTTTCATCGCGTCATGATGCGTTCGGCCGCCAGGCTTTCCTACGAGCAGGCGCAGGCGGCGATCGACGGGCGGCCAGATGATACGACGGCGCCCCTTCTCGAGACCGTGCTGAAGCCGCTCTACGCCGCCCACGCCGCGATCAAGATCGAGCGTGATCGGCGCGATCCGCTGGATCTCGACCTGCCCGAGCGCAAGCTCGTCCTCGACACGGAGGGACGCCTCGCCGGCGTGCGCTGGCCGGAACGGCTGGAAGCGCATCGCCTGATCGAGGAGTTCATGATCCTCGCCAACGTGGCCGCCGCAGAGACGCTGGAGGCGCAGCATTCGCCGCTCCTCTATCGCGCGCACGATTCGCCAAGCGTCGAGAAGCTCAACGATCTGATCGAGTTCCTCGGCACGATTGGGGTGAAGCTGGCGAAGGGCGACCGCGTCAGGCCGTCCCATTTCAATGGGGTCCTGAGCCGGGTCCGCGGCCAGGGGGTCGAGGCGCTGGTCAACGAAGTCGTGTTGCGCGCCCAGGCCCAGGCGGAATACAGCCACGAGAATTACGGCCATTTCGGCCTCAACCTGAGACGCTACGCCCACTTTACCTCCCCGATCCGGCGCTACGCCGACCTCGTCGTCCACAGGGCGCTGGTCCGCGCACTGGGTCTTGGCGACGGCGGCCTTCGGGACATGCGCAGCGGGGAGCTGGCGCAGGTCGCGGAGCACATCTCCGCCGCCGAGCGCCGCGCCATGGCCGCCGAGCGCGAGACGGTCGACCGTCTCGTCGCCGCGCATCTCGCCGACCGTGTCGGCGCGGTGTTCGACGCGCGCGTCGCCGGCGTGACCAGGGTCGGGCTGTTCGTCAAGCTCGCCGAGACCGGGGCCGACGGCTTCGTGCCGGCCGCAACGCTCGGCGACGAATATTTCCGTTTCGAGGAGGGAATCCGGGCGCTGGTCGGAACCCGGAGCGGCGTCACCTACCGGCTCGGCGACGCAGTGCGCGCCCGCCTTGTCGAGGCGGCGCCATTCGCCGGCGCGCTGCGTTTTGAGATTGTCGCGGGCGAAACGGACGAGCCGCCGCCGCGACGGGGCGCGCGCCGCGTCCGTAGCGATCCGCGCGAGGGCCGGCCGGGCCGCAAGGGCGCGCGACGATGAACGACCTGTCCGGCTTCCGCGATTGGCGCACGCCGCGGCGAAAACGCCCGCTGGGCGAGGCGATCAAGCGCGGTCTTCTCGGACGCTGCCCGGCCTGCGGCCGCGGCCGCCTGTTCTGCGCCTATCTCAAGCTGGATACGAGCTGCAAGGTGTGCGGAGAGGACCTGAGCCACGCCCGCGCCGACGATGCGCCGGCTTATCTGACGATGCTCGTCGTCTGCCATATCGCCGGCGCCGGGGTGCTGATGTCCGAGGATGCTTGGCCGGGAGCTTCGCTGACCGCGACTGTGGCGATATGGCTCACGGTCGCCGTGGTCGTGAGCCTGATCCTGCTGCCGCGCATGAAGGGGGCGGTGGTCGGCCAGCAATGGGCGTTGTGCATGCATGGATTCGGGGGGGACGAGACGTGAACGCCGGAATGGAGAGGGCCAAGGCGCTGCGTCCGCGGGACGCGGCGACGCTGATCATCGTCGATCGCGACGGCCCCGAGCCGAAGGTGCTGATGGGCAAGCGGCACGCGGACCACAAGTTCATGCCCAGCAAATATGTCTTTCCCGGCGGCCGGGTCGAGCCCGAGGATCGCCGGATGGCCGCCGCCGGCGCGCTCGACCCGCTCGTCGAGGAGAAGCTCAACATGCGCGTCCCGCGCCCCTCGCCGTCGTTTGCGCGCGCGATCGCGCTCGCCGCGATCCGCGAGACCTTCGAGGAGACAGGGCTCGCGATCGGCGTCTGCGACTACGGCGCGCCCGAGGATCCGCCGCCCGGCGCCTGGGCTCGTTTCGCGGCGGCCGGCGTGTACCCGGCGCTCGACGCGATCGACTTTCTCGCGCGCGCGATCACTCCGCCGGGCCGGCCGAGGCGTTTCGACGCGCGCTTCCTGGTCGTCGATGCGGGCGCTGTGGCCAAATGTATCGAGGGCGTCGTCCGCCCTGAGGCTGAACTGGTCGAACTCGTATGGACGCCGCTCGCCAAGGCGCGCGAGCTGGACTTACCCAACATTACCCATCTCGCGCTCGACGACCTGACGGAAGCGTTGGAGAAAGGGCTCGAGCGCGGCCGCCCTCGGCCATTCTACCGCGAGCTCCACGGCAAGCGCCTCCGCGAGGAGCTGTAAGCCGTCAGGCCGCCGCCGCGCGCGCTGGCGGCCGCAGGCGTCCGGCGAGCTCCATCAGCGCGAGGTGGTAAGCCATCGCCGTGCGCTGCGAACGGTTGTAACGCGACACGACGACTTCGAGGAGTTCGAGCATGATCTCGGCGTCCACCTCGGCGAGGTGATTCAGCGTGAGGTCCGCGTGATCGAGCGCCAAAATGAGCGCTTCGCGCAAGGCTTCGAACCCCGGCATGTCGCCGGCGATGAGCGCGCGCCATACGCGGGCGTGCAGGCGTGACATGCCGCGGGCGCGGGCCTCGTCCTGCAGGAGTCTGCAATAGGCTGCAAACAGCCGGTCGAAAATGAGCGGCTCCGACCATTGCTGCAGTCCCGAGAACCCCTCGGACGAGTCTGTCAACGGCATGACGACGATCCCGGCGCGGCCGTCATACGAGTCGTATGAGGCTGATTTCGAAACACGAATCGGACGCCACTCTGATTCCCTATAGTTAACAGATTGCAAACTCGAATGGCGGGGTTCCCTTGGCGAATGCGCATGAAAATACTGTCTGGACTTGACGCTGCGGAAGTTTTGCGTTGTGCGGGCGCCCGGAACGATTATCGGTTCGCCGCGAACTCGGCCGGGCGCGTCTGGCGCGCAAGCGCGTCGAGCACCGCATTGGTCATGCCGCATTCGTCCGGGCCGAAGAACGCCGCGGCGACGTCGACATATTCCGTCACGACAACGCGCGCCGGCACATCCGGACGACTGCGCAGCTCGTAATAAGCGGCGCGCAGGATCGCCCGCATCAGGGCCTCGACCCGGCGGAGAGGCCAGCCTTCCGTCAGCGTGGCGTCCAGGCCGCGGTCGATCGGCGTCTGCTCGCGCAGCACGCCCGATACGACGTCGCGGAAGAACTCGACCTCCGCCGGATTGTAGGCGTCGCCCTCGATCTCCTGTCCGATCCAGTGCGTCTCGAATTCAGCCAGGATGTCGTTCAGCCCCTTGTCGGCCACCTCCATCTGATAGAGCGCCTGGGAGGCGGCGAGGCGCGCAGCGGAGCGCAGGTCGGACTTCTTTATTTTCATCGATCGCCAGCCCGGCGTTTGAGGAGAGCGAGCCCGATCGCCGCCCGAGCGGCGTCGCCGCCCTTGTCGCCGCGCTGAGGATCGGCGCGCTCCTCGGCCTGGGCGACTGTCTCGGTGGTCAGGATGCCATTTCCGAGCGCCAGCTTCCGATGCACCGACATGTCCATCAGCGCCCGGGCGGATTCGCCGGCGACGATTTCGAAATGATAGGTTTCGCCGCGCACCACGCAGCCGAGCGCCACCGCGCCATCGTAAGGCCGTCCGGCCGCCTCCGCCGCGTCGAGGGCGATCGCCAGGCCCGCCGGAATTTCGAGCGCGCCGGCGACGCCGACGAGATCATGCGTCGCCCCCGCCGCTTCGAGGGCGCGGATTGCGCCCTCAAGCAGGTAGGCGCTGACCGCGTCGTAAAACCGCGCTTCGACAATGAGGAATCGCCCTCCTTCGATGCGGGGCGCGGATGCGGTCGCCGCGCGGCTCGGTTCAGCCATGCTGAATGGTCTCTCAGGCTCTCGGAATGCCGGCCGTCCATATAGGCCGGGGGCGCCGGAGGCAAGGCGGTCAGTCGCAGCGGAAGCGCCAGCGACCGTAGCGCCACGGCTGCGTCCAGGACGCGCCGGCAGGAATCGCCTGAGGCGGCGGATCGAATCCCGAGCCGCCCCAGGGATGGCAGCGACAGATGCGCGCAGCGCCCATCCACGCCCCGGCCCAAGCGCCGTGACGGGCGATCGCCTCGTCGGTATAGGCCGAGCAACTCGGCAGGTAGCGGCACTGCCGGCCGATCAGGCCCGACAGCGTGAGTTGGTAGAACCGAATCAGCGCATGCGCCGCCCGGCGCGGCGCGAGCGCGGTCAT
>Ga0074045_10004219_pt1 | contig 12770 bp, 9 predicted proteins | sample BogForMeECP23OM2_FD_94442 | JGI IMG/M metagenome (GOLD analysis project Ga0074045, IMG submission 94442) | Bog forest soil microbial communities from Calvert Island, British Columbia, Canada - Bog Forest MetaG ECP23OM2 | ecosystem: Environmental > Terrestrial > Soil > Wetlands ... | reverse complement strand
GTGTCCGCACAGTTTGGCCCGCTGCTGGCCAGCCCGTAAGTCGGGGATGCCTGGTCCGAGACTCGCATGTGGCCGGCCCCGATTGTAGTGTGTGACCCACTCCTTGAGAAGGCTCCGCAGGTGCCGGTCGTTGAGCGGGATCAGAGAATCGAGGCATTCGCGGCGAACCGTGCCGATCCATCGCTCACAGAACGCGTTCGCCTTGGGAGCTTGGAAGGGGGTCTTCAATACCTTCAGATCCATGGCCTGCAAAGCAGAATCAAGCTCGCATGAGTAGATACGGTCCCGGTCGTGGAGGATGAACCGGTAGGGTTGCTCACCTGTAATGACCTCTCGAAACTGTTGGAGCGTCCAGTCAGCCGTCGGATGATTGGTCACATTAAAGTGAGCGATTTTGCGCGATCCTACCTCCATGATCACAAACACGTACAGAATTCGAAAGCGAGCCGTCACCACGACAAAGAAATCGCAGGCTAACATCGCCTGGGCGTGATTTCGTACGAACGTCATCCATCGTTGAGAAGGAACTCGTTTTCCAGGGCCAATGTCAGGGGGCATATAGCGCCTCACCGTTCGCGGGGATACTCGAATTCCTAGTTTGAGAAGCAACTCGGCAGCGATGCGCTCCTCTCCCCACGTTTTGTTCTCGGTGGGCCATCTTGAAGATCAGTTCCCGAAGTTGCCTGGGCACGCGGGGCCTCCCTCGCGGTCTCGACTTCCATCGCCAGAGCAACTGAAAACCCTTGCGATGCCAGCCGAGGAAGGTCTCGGGCTTGACGTTGATCAAGGCATTCTGCCATGCAAAAAGCCGCGAGAGTAGAACCATAGATAGCCGAGTAGCGTCGGTCGCCCGTCGCGGCTTAGCCTCGCGCTCCAGATAGAGGGCCAGTTGCTTACGGAGGAAAATATTCTCCGCTTTGAGGGCAGCGCTCGAACGCGTCCCCAACAGTAGGAACTGCAAAGCGTCCTGGGCCAGATCGAGAAGTATAGAAACCAAGCGAAGCAGGGAAGGAGCTGTTCTCATGGAGCTGGGAGCATGCCACGAGTGCGCTGGGAGGAGCAACTGTGTGTTTCATGCGAATTTGTGACTATAAATTCGCGGTGTACGGATTTTTTGCGGAGCACAGGAGAGTTGGCGGTACACACGCTCCGGGGCACGATCACTGAGCGGTTTATGGCGCATTACACTTTGCCGCCGGATGTGATCCGCCCACCGGCTGCTTCCGCTTTGCGAATGGCATGCTCACGCACGGCGTAACTCTCGAGCGCCTTCCGCGCCCCTTCTCGGGCCAAATCGGTGCTCATTCGCCGCTCGGCTTCCTCGAAAGTATCTTCTGCATCCACCCTCGCGCGCTGCCCTTCGTCATACGCTTGCTTCACCTTCTTAGCCGTGAGCCTGACCTCAGGGGCGATGTTGACCCCCTCAGGATCTTTTTCCTGCCGGCGGCCCCGCTTAGGTTTTTCTTGCTCGACTAATTCCTTGTACGCCGTTTTCAACTCATCACTCCAAGCGGCTTTGACCTTCCTGTCAGCCTCGTGGAGAGCGGCCGTAGCTCGATCTGCGATCTCCTGCACTCGTCTTTTTTCCAGGAGCCATTTCCACACCCCCCACTCCATGCCCTCTGTCATCACCGCTCGGGCCTCTTCGACCGCCGCCAACTTTCGCATGACCATATCTTATGGCACACGGCCCACTTTTGTCTGCAATCGCCACGAACCACGTAGGGACAGCCGCCCTCGGCTGTCCAAGCGAGCGCAACTCGGCACCATTTCTGGCGGGTGGCCGTCAGCTTGCCTTCACGGCTGAGGAAAGCAGAATCTAGCATCCGTCAGGCGGAATATTCCGGAATAGCTGAGCGACGGTCATGCGAATGCCGAGCTTCTTGATCGAATGCGACAATTCTGGGGGGATGGTCGGCAAACAGGGCAATTGGCGATAAATCCCGATTACGCTCATTGACGGGGGTTCTGAGTGTAAACGCCTGTTGACAAACAATCATCTGTCTGCAAGAGAATACTGAACAGGGAACCACGAATCGAGATGGCTAGCGGTAAAGATCATGCGGCAGTCAAGTTCTTGCAAAGGTGTCTTTCGCGGCAAATTCCACGAAGCGCTCAAGCGTGCCTTTCATGACGGCAAGCTCAATTTTCATGGAGACTTGAAGCTCCTCGCTCAACCGAAAACCTTTGCTGCCTGGCTGAGACCACTGTTCCGAAAGGACTGGGTGGTCCACGCCAAACGTCCGTTCGGAGGCCCCGAGCAGGTGCTCCGTTATCTGGGCCGCTACACCCATCGCGTGGCCATCTCCAACGACCGCCTGGTCTCGTTTACTGACGGAGAGGTCACGTTTCGTTGGCGCGATTCCGCCCACAACAACGAACAGAGGTCGCTGCCTCTGTCTGTCGATGAATTCTTGCGCCGCTTCCTGTTGCATCTGCTCCCCGAAGGGTTCGTGCGCATCCGAAACTTCGGCTTCCTGGCCAATCGCAGACGTGCCACCACCTTGCCACTTTGTTTCCAATTGCTCGGCTCGGCACCGCAAACCGAGCAAGAGGTCTCCACCACCGGTCCCAGCGATCTCTGGGCTTGCCCCAAGTGTGGCGGGCGGATGATGGTCGTCGAAAGACTCACCGCTGCTGAAATCCAGCTTCGTTCTCCACCGGTGGTCACGGCTGCTGCATGAAGCGACTCTTATCCAATTCGAATTCTTCGCGTGTTTCGACCCGCTCCGTACCGCTCTGCCTTGCAGCGGAATGGATCTCCTTTTCCAGCTTCTTCAACCTCGCTCTTCACGATCCTTTTTCGCAACAGCCTGCTTCGGGTCGGCTACGGTCAGGTATCGCGCCCTCCCGCACAGCCTCGGCACAACTTCACGCCGCTCCTTCCCACCATTGAATTTGCATAACGATCGCGTCCGCCGCAATCACGGCCGGCTTCCTTCAAGTCGTTGTATCGAAAGCGCGCGAACACACCGTGATCGGGTATGCGCCTTGCCCCTTCGCGCTTCCGATACAACCCTAAGACTTCTGGCCCGTTTCGCCAGGTTTATATCGACGAGTACGGCGTCGACCAGCCAGTGAGTCGCGGCAGGGAATTGGCAGTGTTGGTAGCATGTACCGCTGGCGCCCCCTCGGGCTGTGGGCGGATTTACATCTCTCGTCGCTGGTGGATCTACGCCGGAAGGCCGACGCGGCTCAGCAATTGCTGATAGCGCGGATCGGAACGGAGGCTGTCGAATGCCGGGTCCATTTTCAGAAATAATGGAAGGCGCGCTCGCTCGTCATAGGCTTTCTGTAGCCACGCGAACGCCGCCCTCGTGTCTCTAAGACCTGCGTAGACAAGGGCCACCTCGATCGCGGAAACGTACCGGCGCTTTGAAAGTTTCTTTAGCTCATGCAGCGTTTCCTCTGCTTTGTGTTTCTCGCCAGCGACCGCATGCGTGTGTCCCATAAGCGCCAGGTATATGGGAAGGCCTCCAGAAAGAGTAAACCCCTTGTGATACTCGGCGACAGCTTCCTTCAGTGTTCCCTTATACTCAAGAGCCATCCCGAGGTAACCGTGCGCCAAAGCGTAATTCGGATCCATGACTATGGCCTTCTCGGATTGCTCTATCGCTTGGTCATACTGACGCGCCAAACAGAAAATCCATCCCCCAATTGCGACGATGGGAAGCGCGAGCGGGTCGAGCTCTTGCGCCTGATGCATCTCCTGCATTGCCTCGCTCATCCTTCCCATTGAGGTCATATAAACACCGCGCCAAAAGTGGACGGTGGCGTAGTTGGGGTTTAGTTCAATAGACCGCTCGAATTCCTTCTCGGCAACTAGCCAATTCCAATCGAAAAGAAAGCTGGCCCAAGCAAGCGAAGCGTGAGCTTCGGCGAGGGTTTCGTCGATTTCCAGTGCCTTGCCTGCGGCCGCCTTGGAGGGGAAAAAAGCATCCTTTGGGGAAAGGGCGCCGTAAGCACCAAGGATGCTGTAAGCATCGGCCAGACCCGAGTATGCCGCGGCGAATTCTGGGTCGCTACTGATCGCCTGATTGAAATAATCGACTGCCTTTGTGAGTCCCTCTTCAGACCTCCTGTTCCAGCAGTATCGGCCTTTTAAATAGGCATCATGGGCCTCAGGATTGACCGGGCGGCCCCCTCCGAGGCGCACTTGCTGTTCCCGGCTCAAGGTGAGCCGGATCTCACTCGCGGTGGCTCGTGCAATCTCGGTTTGCAACTGCAACACGTCTGCCAGGCATCGGTCGTATGTCTCAGCCCAGAGATTTGTTTCGTCGCTAACCTGAATGAGCCGGACGGAAACACGGACATGGTCAACTGCGCGCCGCACGCCACCTTCTAAAATGTAATGCACCCCCAGCTCTCGCCCAATGTCCTTGATCGATTTCCCGACATTCTTATAGCGCATGGTCGTACTGCGCGCGATCACCCCTAGGTTGGATGGATCTAGCTGCCCAATCCGCGTAATCATCTCCTCAGTCAAGCCATCGCTGAAGTACTCGTACTGTGGGTCTCCACCCAAGTTGTCAAAAGGGAGGACGATCAACCTCAGTTTTTCGGCCTTCTGATCCGATTCTTGTGCAGGGCCGTGAGCGCTTGTCGTGGCGAGATCGCCGGACAACCGCTCGGAGTCCGCCCGCGATTCGCCTATCGAGTAGTCGCGCCGCCCGGTGTCCTTGGCCGCGGATCTGATTTCAGGTCCGCTTGAGCCGACTAACGGAAAGATGAAGCGGTAACCGCGGCGGTACAGGGTCTCGACGTAACGCGGGACGTCAGCGGAATCTCCCAGAGCGGTCCTGAGTTTCGCGACGGCAACACAGACGGCGTGGTCGAAATCCCCGAAAGACTCTTGCGGCCAGATCAAGCTCCGTAATTCCTCCCGCGTAACCACTTCTCCCGGATGCTCAAGAAGGGCCGTTAGGATTTTGAAGGGCTGTTCCTGAAGGCTGATCTTTGAACCCGATTTGCGCAGTTCTCCAGAACGCAGATCAACGTCAAACACCCCGAATCGAAGGACGTTTGCGTGTTTCGGTTCATGCATCCGAGACCTCAGGGGAACTGCTTTGCGAAATTGTGCCGGACGAAATTGGAGATAGTCAGAGTTAAGTGTCAGCTCATGAGAGCACTGGCGGTTGATGAAGTCAATACTCGGAAATGATTCCTAGTGAATTGAGGGCCTACTCCGCCTGATCAAATCTCGACGCCACCGTTCCTGCGGGGAGGTGAGCGTCGTGGAAAAGTCAGTCTGTCGTTTTCTGTGTCCGTGGTTGCTTGCACTCTTATTTGCATATTCCGTCACCGCACAGCAAGAGCCGACGGTCCGAACATCCACTACCAGCGAAGAAATACCGTTCCGGTTGAGCCACGGGTTTCTGATCGTGGTTGAGGGCCGAGTCGGGAACTTGAATGGCCTGAAATTCATCCTGGATACCGGTACATCTACCAGCGTTCTGGACCGCAGAATAGCAGACAAGCTCCACCTCTCTCGTCAGCCGTATCATGTCCTTAATTATGCCAAGATTGTCGATGCGGAGTCGGCCATTATTCCGGATGTGCAATTTGGGCCTGTGCACGCAAGGAACAAGAATATGCGAATCGCGGACTTGGGAAAATTTTCTGATTTTGCACGCGATGCGGATGCTGTGATCGGCGTGGATTTGCTGCAGCTAAACAATCTTACGTTCGATTACAACACGCGAAGAGTTATTGTCAGCCCTATCAATCACTCGATTCGAGGTACTGATGTGGAGCCGGAGCCGCAGTCTTTTACAGTAGATGTACAGGTGCAAGGTCATTCTGTTTGTCTCATCCTTGATACCGGGTTGAACGGAGTGCTTCTCTATGAAGACAGGATTCGTGCCGACGTTCCTGGACTGAGGATTGAACCCGGGGTCAAGAAAGTCACTATCGGCCGGCGGGTGAGCGCAAAACTGGCAACTCTTCCCGGGATGCGTTTGGGTCCGAGGATTATGGATGGCCGAGTACTGCTGATGGAAGGCCCACCGGGAAACACGCTCGAAGGCGTAGATGGATTTATTGGTATCACCCCGTTCCACACAATGCGAGTGGCTCTGGACTTTGCCTCCAAAACGATCCGATGGGATTGACTTCAACGAATTGCTTGAGAACTCACCATTCACCCGAATGGCATCGGTGAGCGGACTCCTGATTCGCATACTCGGAAAAGTGCCAACCACTGGCCAGAACGGCGTTCTGGGAAATAATGACCAAGGTTCCGGATAGATTGTCGGCCACACCGAACTGATCTGACGCTCGCTTACTGCGATTAGTAATGGGAAGTCGGCTTGTCGCCAGCGATTGGTCGGTCGCTGCTGGCGCGTTGTCGGTGCTAACCCGGACGAACTTGAGAAGAACCTAATTCGCGCGGAGGTGTGCGGAGGTGGAGGAATGCGGTCTTGCTTCGCGATTGCGAGTGTACGGGCCTCAGCGGTCAGTGCTGGTCAACGTTGTAGCGGAAGGCTACTGGCAATCGTGCCTGAAACATTTCGGGCGTTTACTTCGTACCTTAAGTAAATCGCTCAGGTGAGGTGTGGCTATGCAGACGTTCCGCGCTGATTTGCGACTCGCCTTTCGTATGCTGGCGAAGAAACCAGGATTCACGGTTGTTGCTGTTCTTACGCTGGCGCTGGGCATTGCTGTGAACGCCACGATGTTCAGCCTCGTGAGCGCCTTTCTCCTGCGGCGCCCGCCGGTCCACGATCCCGACCGAATCGTTGTTGTATCGTCGGTGAATCCAAATCCAGTTTTCAACCCGGATGCGAGCCCTATTTCTGCTCCCAACTATCTTGCCTGGCGTGAAGCCAGTCACGTGTTCGCCGACACGGCTGCAGCTGATGAATATCGTACGGTTAATTTGACGCCCGCACTGAACCATGCGGAAGGTTCCGCCAGAGCGAGCGTCGCGGCTGAACCTGAGGTGACTCGTTCGGCGGCGGTGACGTCTCATTATTTCAATGTCCTCGGTGTGTCTGCGCAGTTCGGCCGTACCTTCATGGAAGGAGAGGACCAACCGGGCCGCAGCCACGTGGTGGTTCTGAGCCATGATCTGTGGGAGCAAAGATTCGGCTCGGACCCTGCGATTCTCGGCCGCACCATCCGGCTCAATCGCGAAGATTACACGGTTATCGGTGTAATGCCTGCGGATTTCCACCTGATGGGCTTCATCGCACAGCTTTGGACTCCCCTGGTGCTCACTCAGTCGGATCAAACGGCAGCGGCGCACAATGACCGCTCGTTTCGGTTTTTCGGCCGGTTGAAGCCCGGCGTGACTCTGGAGCAGGCGCGCGCTGAGATGTCGGTCTTGGCACGTCGCGCTGCAGAGGCGTTCCCGGAAACAGAAAAAGGCTGGGGCGCCTCCGCACGGACGCTCCCGGGTTTCCTCATCTACGATTTCAGTATCCGCAATGGGCTTGCGGTAATGATGACTGCCGTCGGGTTTGTGCTGATGATCGCCTGCGCGAATGTCGCCGGATTACTGCTGGCGCGCGCGTCGGGACGCCGAAAGGAATTAGCCATTCGTATATCGCTGGGCGCGGGCCGCTGGCGCATCGTTCGTCAGTTGATGGCCGAAGGCTTGGTCATTGGGATTGTTGGCGGCGGCTTCGGTTTGCTGCTGTCGTATTGGGGCATTAACTTCTTTCGAGCGAAGATGACCTTCAAACGAAGCTGTTATTGCGGTGCCCATAACTCTGGACCAGAACGTCTTGCTGTTTGCGCTAGCCATCTCGCTGGTTTCTGCGGTGCTCTCGAGCCTCGCGCCTGCGATAACGGCTTCGCGGACGGACGTCAACACGAACTTAAAGGATGAGAGCCGGGCCGCGTCCGCTGGGCGCGCGCGCGGCCGTCTGCGCACCGTGCTGGTCACGGGAGAAATTGCTGCAGCTTTGTTTCTGTTGATCGGGACCGGACTGCTGATTCGCGGGATTTACATGACCGAGCATCAAAACCTGGGCTTTCGGCCCGATCATCTCCTTACTGCCAGCCTCACTCTTGACGACGCGCACTATAAGGATGCTTCGCAGCGGGCTATCTTCGTGCGTGATGTGATTCCGCGCCTCAAGCAAATTCCTGGAGCCGAAGGCGTCGCTGTTACTTCCGATTTGCCAGCAACCGGACCAGGCAGCGTAAATTTCCGGATTCAAGGCGAGTCAGAGCCGCAGGCTAACCGGCAGCTCAATGTGCTCGACTCCGTCGTCAGCACGGAGTTTTTCCGTACTTCGGGAATTCCCCTGCTGCGGGGCCGGACCTTCACGGATATGGATAACACTACCGCGCCGCGCGTCATCGTCGTGAACCAAGAATTTGTTCACCGTCATCTCCATGATCAGAATCCGCTCGGGAAACAGATCCGGCTTGATGTGCCCGGCGCTGCTCCGCAATGGAGCGAAGTCGTGGGCGTTGTCGGCAACGTCAAAACCTATTCCGAGGCAACCCGCGACGACCCACAGGTGTATGAGCCGTTGTTACAGCGGCCTGTGTCTTCCTTCTCGCTGATGGTTCGGACCAGTGTCGATCCCAACAGTTTGGCGCCGGCTCTACGAAATGCCGTGCAGGAGCTGGATACCGAGCTCCCACTGGCTCAGGTGATGAGCATGCCAACGGTGATCGACCGCCAGAAGGGCGGAGATGAAATTTTCTTGCAGGTGCTCGGCGCCTTCACCCTTTCGGCACTAGCACTGGCGGCCATCGGGATTTATGGTCTGATCGCTTATTCCGTTGGGCAGCGCACTCACGAAATCGGTATTCGCATCGCTCTCGGAGCGAGCAGACCCGACGTGTTGCGTATGATTTTGTGGGACGGCTCGAAGATGACGCTCATCGGAGCTGCCATCGGATTTGCACTGGCGCTGCCATTGCCGAGGGTTTTTGCGGCTATGTTCTTCGATCTGCACCTCGGCGAGCCGCGAATTTACCTCGTTGTGCCGGGCGCCATATTCCTGGTCGCTCTTTTAGCCACATACATCCCAGCGCGTCGAGCAACGCGAGTGGATCCCATGAGCGCATTGCGCCAGGAATAACCCGTTCGGATTCGAATCGAACGCGATAAAACGAGCTCAAGACAAGGCAATCAAGATAGGTAACGAGAAGTCTTAGTGCTGTAGAGCTACCAAGTTCTTGGATTCCGTTGGGGTATTACGGCCTGGGGTGCCTCAAATGTCCGGCTGCGTCCTTTGTAACTTCAAGTCCGAACGTGTTGCGGCAGAACTGTTTCGCACGCTCGATGTCGTCGAAAGATGGTGGACGAGAGGGGATTCGAACCCCCGGCCTCCTCATTGCGAACGGGGAATCACTAAAGCTAAGACGCGTCGCCACAATCGGTTAGCTTTTTGAAAAGGCCGTGAACTGCCCAACTCGCCCAACCGAATCGTAGCTTCTTCACTAGCCGTCAGCTCACCTCGCGTTCGCTGAGGCACCGGCTGCCCTTTACATGTCCAAAACTCATCTCGGGTTGCGCCGAGCAAGCCGGTCTCGATGCTCCTGCAGGACCTCGTCATAGGTTATTATTCGGACTGAAGACTGTTCAGCTCTTCTTTTCTCCCACAGATTTGCGTCTTCTCGCGGCGGAGTTCTTCCAATTAGGCTCGCTGGGAAGATTTTGGAACATAACCGAGGGCGTTCTCTATGGCCATTAGATTCAACGGGTCCCGAAGGTCTCGTCTTGATCGCTGACCTGAGCCAACGCTTGGATTACGGCACCGAACTCCAAGCCAATTGTTAGAAATGTTAGAAAGCGAATTGCACCATCAGTTCCTTACAGCCTAAAACTGTTTTTAAGTTGAAGAGGCGCTATGCGACGGAGCGACGGAGCCAAACGGTGAGATTTGCACGGTTGGCGGCGGCGTGAAGCTAGCATACATTGAAAACTTGGCAGAAGAATGGTCGGAAGCTGCCGAACTTGTGATGGCGCCAGTGCTGAAGAAGTCGCTCCGTCTCAGGCGTTACCAGCCAGTCGTTAGGATTCTGGAGTTTCCGTCATGGGCCCACTTGAAAGCGTAGCTCGTTGATGATCGAGGTTGGGTCATACTGCTGCTTTGCGGTGGAAAGTCCCTTGCCTTCGTCGAACACCAATGTGTCTTGGGTCGGCTTACTCTTGCGCTTCTTCGGCTTGGGAATCGGTGTAATGAACTCTGCGCGCCGCCGTGTCTGAATGATTTTTTTTCAGCCTTGATACCTTGCGAGCGGGGAAGTCTTCAATCCATGTATTGCGGTAGCGCGATGCTATCAAACGATGTACTGAGGAAGATGGGTGGCAAATTCCCGTCTGGCGTTGCAATAGTTCGCGTTAACGGAGACGCAGGTACCGCTGCGGGTGTTCAGCACACACCGCTGGGACGAGTGGGAGTCCCGGCCTCCTGAGATGGAAGCGCTTGCGTAGCCGGCACCGGGTAAGACGTCGTTCCCGCCAGATTCGCGATGCATTGCTGAATCACCTGCTGAACCGCGGGAAGTGTGGACGGAAGATTCGGAATGGATTGGTCGGGCTTTTGGAAATTCAGTGCGCTGGTCAAGTCTCCGGCGGTGGAGCGGCGCCACGCGCTTAAGTTGGGAACTTCCGCCCCGAAACGAGTTTCGAGAAATCGCAGGATGGAAGTGTGATCGAAAAGATCCGAGGACACGAATCCGCCGCGAGTGAACGGCGAAATGAGCAGAGTAGGTACGCGAAAGCCTAACCCAATCGGCCCAGTGATTGGCGGATTGCCGACTACAGTCGGATCGGGGACGGCCGGCGCGGTTACATATTCTCCCGGTGTGCCGGGAGGAGCAGTGGTTGGCGGAATGTGATCGAAAAATCCACCATTTTCATCATAGGTGAGAATGAAAAGCGTCTTGGCCCATAGCGTGGGATTCGCGGTGAGAGCACCAACGATGAGCGACACAATGTTTTCACCGAACACTGAGGGCGAAGGCGGATGATCCGACGTCAGGACCGATCCCACAATCCAGGAGACTTGCGGCAGATTTCCGGACGCAACATCAGCCAGGAAATCGACGGGGAACTGTGGCCCGAAGGCGTTCTGATACAGAACGGAGGAGGGATCCTGAAATTTTTTGAAGTAGGGAAGAACGTTGTCGGAAAGAATGCCGCCGGCAACGGCTTCGTCGGGCGAGGAGTAGACCTTCCAGGAAATTCCGCGAGTCTGAAGCTGTTCGGGCATGGTAGTGTAGGTCAAGCGTCCGTAGATGGAGGCGCGATTTGTAACCACGGTTTGCAAAATCGGTCCACCATTGGCGCCATCGGGATCAATAGAAGCCGCCATGGTGTATAGGCGGTTAGGGTCGGTGGGGCCCATCACGGAGCAAAAGAAATTGTCACAAATCGTGAAAGCATCGGCGAGGGCGTAGTAGTAAGGAAGGTCCGCGCGATTGTAGTAGCCCATGCTTAATACCGCGTCATTGGCATTAATTGGAAGGCGTGAACTTACAAAGCCGTCCATGGCGCCATTGTCCCAACTCTGGTGCTGAGGAACCCAGTCGTGGCTGATGTCGTGGGTGCAGGCAGCATTGGTTGTGAAAGTGTCGAGATGAAAGGGCAGGAGTTTGCCGAGTGGGGAGTTGGTTGTGTTCGCAGGATCGGGCTGCTGAAAGGCCATGCTTTGATCGGAGAATCCACGCACGCCGCGGTAGCTTCCGAAGTAGTGATCGAACGAGCGGTTTTCTTGAATGAGGATCACCACATGATCGATGTCCGTTAGCGTCGAGCAAACGGACGGAGTCGGAGTCGAGGGAGGCGAGCCGACTGGACCACCGCTGGCGGCGCTCCCGCAGCCATGCAGCCCTAAGGACGTCAATTCTGCGACGGCGCTCGCGGCCCCAAGTTTCAAAAGTTCCCGACGAGTGAGATTGCGCATGGACCCTAAAGATTGGATGCGTACCGGGACATGAAAGTGGGGTGCCTACCGAGAATTCCGTCCCTATCAACCACCGGCACGCTAATCGCCGATCTCGTGGATGCACTTTCCTTGTTGGCAAGCACATCCGAGTTTAAAGGCTGGCAGTCTCTGCCTCGTCCAGGCGTCGAGTGCAGCTAGGTGCAGGGAGTTCTTGTCGCGAAAGAACCCGGTTTGATTAGCAAAAGTTTGGTCGCGTAGATCAAGGAGAAGCGTGATTTCCGCTCAGCAAGGCAAACATCGATGCAACTGACTTGCTCCGGCTAAGCAGCGCGTCGTTGATATCTGTGGTGTAATCCCCCGACCTGTGGAATCGCTACCACGCGCCCCTGTTCCGGCGGTGCCACTGCCCGGGGCTCCGGGGCTTCTTTGCCCAAGGCTAAATGCGTTCGGGACCGCTGATAGTAGGCAAAATAGTTGTGCAGAGTTCGTCGCAACGATCTCTCGTTCCACACGATCACGTGGTCCAGACACTCGCGACGGATCGAGCCCACCAGTCGTTCCACAAATGGATTTTGCCAAGGGGATCGCGGTGCTGTAAGCACTTGCTCCATTCCCATATCTCGGGTCATGGCGGCGAAGTCTGTTCGTAGATGGCATCTCGATCGCGCAGCACATATCGCGGCGCTTCATCCCAGGGGAACGCTTCCCGCATCTGCTGCATGGTCCACTCCTGCGTGGGGTGTTCCGTCACCCCGAAGTGCAGCACGCGGCGTCGCTCATGCGCTAGCACGACGAAGACGAATAGGACCCGGAAGGTCGCCGTCGGCACGGCGAAAAAATCGATGGCCGCGGTCTGCGCCAGATGATTCGTCAGGAAGGTTCGCCAAGTCTGGGACGGCGGTGTGCGGGGCCGAG
>Ga0074045_10004218_pt1 | contig 12771 bp, 10 predicted proteins | sample BogForMeECP23OM2_FD_94442 | JGI IMG/M metagenome (GOLD analysis project Ga0074045, IMG submission 94442) | Bog forest soil microbial communities from Calvert Island, British Columbia, Canada - Bog Forest MetaG ECP23OM2 | ecosystem: Environmental > Terrestrial > Soil > Wetlands ... | reverse complement strand
TCCAGACTGGAAGCCACGCGGAAGACATGGCGCACCGCATCTTTTTCGCGAAACTCGTATAAGTGGGCATCCAGTTCGTCCGCCGAGAGGTGAAAATGCTCGTGCAAGAAGCCGCGCAGATCGGCCGAGCCGTTGGTGGTGTGCGTGATCATCTCGACCCGGTTGCAGGTGGAGATGATCATGCCCTCTTCGATTCCGGGGTGGGACGTAAGATCGCGGCAGCAATCGGGCAGGCGCGATTCCGGAATGGCAAGGCGCTCGCGCACCTCAAGCGGTGCGCTCTTGTGATTCACGCCAATGAGCTGGTATCTCATGAGGCGAACCTGTGGATGGTCGAGAAGTAGTTGGCTGCCCAGGCAACGATGGCGGCCACGAAGGCGCAGGTCGCAAGCACGGCGGCGCGCCGGCCGCGCCAGCCTGAGTTCCAGCGGGTCACGACCATGATCATGTAAACGACCCACATCAGAATCGACAACAGAATCTTGGGATCGGCGAAGTCGACGTGGCCGTAGGTCGACATCGCCACCACCGAGCCGGTAATAAGGCCGAGGGTCATGAAGGGAAAACCGAGCAGCAGAGACCGATAGCCGATCTGGTCGATGACTTCGAGCGCGGGCAAGAAAGAGATCAGGCTGCTGGGCTTTTTCGCTTTAAGCCGGCTCTCCTGCAGGAGGTAGAGCAGGCTCGCGCCGAAGCTCAGCACCAATGCGGCGTAACCGGTGAAGATCAGGATGATGTGCGCGATGAGCCATCCCTTGTGCTGCACGAACGCCATTTGCAGCACGGGCTGCTCGTCAATGGCGGCGACGAAGGTCAGGAAAAATACGACCGGAAATACGACGACTCCCGGGGACGTAGTTTTATAGATCGCATAGATGATCATGAAAAACGTCATGGAAAAAAAACCCAGCAGCGACTCTCCGTTATGCACCGAAGCCCACACCACGTGGCCGGAAAGAAAAAGCTCGACCAGGGAGACGAAGTGGAAGACCATGCCCAGGCTCGCGGCGTGCAGCGCGATGCGGCTGAAAAGGTCGCTGGTGCGGCTGAGCGCAAAAAAGGCGTAAATCAACCCTATGAAGTAGCACGCCAGCGCGAAGCGAAGCCAAAGCAATGCCATAAGTCAGGTAAGTATCAGAGCCGGCTGAGCTTAATGCAAGTCGGCTCGGAACGCGCGTCTCCTTCGTACGTCTCGAGCCCGATCCCCAGCACCCCGCTCCCTTCCACGCATTATATTCTGCACAGAGAGTGCGCATCCGGAAACGCTAGGTATCACGCGCGAGTGTGACGCAGATCACACGAGAGTCTACTCCACGCCCAGGTTAGTTAGGGATTCTTCGAGCCTCGCTGAATCGATCACTAGTCGACGGTCCGCTTTTACATCCTCGCGTTCATCGAAGGCCCGGAACAGTCGGAGCTTGGCGGCGGCATATTGTTCCGGTTCCGTCAACGGACGCCCATGAACCGCGGCCCACGCCGTTAACGACTTCTCGGGCAGAAACACACTGACAGCGTAAGTCAGCTTTCGGTCGGAAGTGACGTCGAAGATAAATTCCGTGGCGGGGGCTTCGGGTTCGTCGGCGAGGGCCGCTCGTTTGCCCACGAAGTAGTACTGGTAGACGTATCCTTGAGCCCCGGCGTAGGTCTTGAGACGACGGATGGTCTTATCGGCCGACATGCAGACATTATCAATGGTCGTGACCGATTTGTCTCAACGTGCACGTCGGTCTGCAGTGGCGCCGATTGCCATCGCAGATAACAGAGTCGGTCGAGCCGCGCTCAACGGACAGCCCAGGGAGGAGGTCGCCACATAGGCTTTCCCAGGATAGGTATTCCCTGCACTTACGTGCTGGGCCCATGAATACCGTCGCTCCGCGACTCTGCCGATGACCTCCCGTAGGAGGAGTCTTTCCGCCAAATGATCCCGGCCTGGAATTGGGTCGCCCTCGGCACGTTTACGACTCTCGTGGTCTGGCAGGAATTTCGCGTCCATTCGATCAAACGCGAGGCAAAGAAGCGCGACGAGCTATTTCAAATCGTCACGGAAAACGCGGCCGACATGATTGCGCTCGTCGATGTGAAGGGTAGGCGGCTTTACAACAGCCCCGCCTACAGGAGAGTCCTCGGTTATTCGGCCGCGGAACTGGGAGAGACCACCGCCTTCGAACAGATTCATCCCGACGATCGCTTCAAAGTTCTGCAGGCGGCACAGGAGGCGCGCAGCACGGGAGTCGGCAGAAAGCTGGAGTATCGCATCCGGCACAAAGACGGCACCTGGCGCGTCCTGGAGTCCATGGCCGGCATAATCCGCGACGATAAAGGAGATGTCGCCAAGTTGGTCATCGTGAATCGCGACATCACCGACCGCAAGCGGGCCGAGGAGCAAGCCGAGCACAGTTCCTTTCACGATGGCTTGACCGGCCTGCCCAATCGCCGTCTTTTCCTGGATCGCCTGCAGAATCTATTCGAGCGTTCGCAGCGCTCCCCAGATCAGCGATACGCCCTGCTGGTTGCCGATCTCGATGGTTTCAAGGCGCTGAACGACTCCCTGGGTGCGGCCGTCGGCGACGAGGTTATGGCTGAAACCGGCCGGCGCCTGGATGCCTGTTTGCGCGATGAGGATACGGTTTCCCGGGTCGTCGAAGAAGCGCCCGGGTGGAATCCCGTTTTATCACGCATGGGAGGAGACGAATTCACCATGCTGCTCGAAGGAGTCACTGATCCCAGCGATGCCATGCGGGCCGCGAATCGGATTCTCGCCGCCATGACTGCGCTCATCGTGGTCAAAGGTAGCGAAGTGCGCGCCTCGGTCAGTGTCGGCATCGCTTTGAGCAGTCCCGCGCACAAGCACGCCGATCAATTGCTACAGGATGCCGACGTGGCCATGCGCCGGGCAAAAGCGCTCGGGGGCGCGCGCTGCGAAATGTTTGACGAGGCCATGCACACCCGAGCCGTAAATCGTCTGCAGCTCGAATCCGAGTTGCGACAGGCCCTGGAGAAAAACGAATTCCGCGTGTTTTACCAGCCCATCATGAATCTGGAGACGAAGCAGATCGCCGCATTTGAGGCGCTACTGCGCTGGCAGCACCCCGATCAGGGTTTGATTTCGCCCTATAAATTTATTGACGCGGCGGAAGATGTGGGCCTGCTGTTCGCGACGGGACGCTGGCTGATTCTTCAAGCTTGCCGCCAGTTGCGGACTTGGGAAAAAGAGAATCCGGGCTCGACGCCGGTCAACGTAAGCGTAAACATTTCGGCCAGACAATTCGCCGACGCCCGCTTCATCCCCGACCTGCAGGCGGCCATTCGCGAGACCGGCATCGAACCCGCACGCATCCAGCTCGAGATGACGGAAAATGTGGCCGGGGCCGACCCGAAGTTGACCGTCACGCTTCTCTCCTACCTCAAGCATCTCGGCATCGGAGTCGTCCTCGACGATTTCGGAAGCGGAAGCTGTTCTTTGACCGGACTCCGGCAGTTCCCGCTCGAAGCGTTGAAAATCGACCGCTTGCTCATCGGTGAAATGCTCGCCGATCGCGGAACCTATGACACCGTGGATTTAATTATTCTGCTCGCGCGCAAGTTGAAGCTGAAGGTGATCGCGGAAGGCATCGAAACCACCAAGCAGCTCGAATCCCTGCGCGCACTGGGCTGCGATCTGGGTCAGGGCTACTTATTCTCACAACCGGTAGAAGCGCGCGCGGCTGGAGAATTGTTGAGCCAGCCCGCCCCGCAAGTCAAAACTGCGGGCACCCGATGAAAGCCGGAACGGGAAGCGCGCCAAAAAAGCAGTAGCCCGTCGGCTCTTTACGACTGCAACCGCGTAATTTTCTCACCCATCGATCTTGGCCTCCCGCAACTGCTTCACCGCCGTCTCGGAGCTGACCGGGGAATAATAGACTTCCTTGAACGTATAGGAGCGAGCTTTAGCCGCAAGCACGGGTAAGATTTCGATGTGCCAGTGGTAATCCTCGTCGATCGTCTTCCAATATCCCAGCGTCTTTGAAGGATGCAGGCTGTTGGGCGAAGTGTGCAGCACCAGGTGGAAGCCCTCCGTCAGCGCGCGAATCCGCTGCAGGGTTCGGCGCAACAATGCCGCGAGGTTCACCCGCAAACCCGGCCTCGAAAGCCCGGTGCGCTCAAAAGAGGCTTCGTGCTTGCGCGGTAAAATCCAGGTCTCGTAAGGAACGCGCGGCGCATAAGGACCGACCGCCACATAATCGCCGCGGGCTTCGATCACGCGCGCCGCCTGGCGCTCCTCCTGGGTAAGAATGTCGCAGAAAACGCAACGCTCCTTGCCGGAAAAATATTCACGACTCGCTCGCAACTCGTAAAGCACGCGCCTGGGTACAAACATCGTGGCCGTAATCTGCGAGGTAGGATGGCTGAATTCCTGCCCGGCTTTGGCCCCATAATCCTTGAAAAAACTCACGTACTTGACCCGTGAGTCGTGCTTCAGATCCAGAATCCGTTCCGCGGCCAGCCGCAGGAATTGCCCGATCTCCTCGTCGCTAGCATTCCACAGCTGGCGATCATGCCTGGGATTCTCCACCAACACTTCGTGAGCGCCAACCGAACTCATGCAATCGTAAATGCCATCGCCGCGGCGCCCCGGGTCACCTTCGATATGATAGAGCGGTGTGGGATGCACGACCGATCGGGCCGACCACGCTCCGCTGCTGGGCACTGACGAAATCACCTGCGGCGATTCGGCCGAATCGGGGCAAAAGCGGCAGGCTGCCTCAGGAGGTGACGAGGCTTCGGCCGGGTCATCGCCTGTGATCACCCACGAGCGCGTGATGGGATCTTTACGGAGTTCCATGCCTTAGGAAAGCATTGCCAGAGAAGCCCCGTCAACTGCCGCCTCGACCCGCGAACCGAAACCAAGGTGCGAAAGCCCCCGGCCGCGCTTTGTTATAATCCGCGCCAAGCCCCTGTATCGTTGCCAAAATTGAAGTACCGATCTTGAATCGATGCCCGAGCCGTCCACTCCGCTGATGCGGCAATACGCCGCCGTCAAGAAAGAACATCCCACTGCGTTGCTGTTTTTCCGGCTGGGGGATTTCTACGAGCTGTTCTTCGACGACGCAATCGTGGCCGCGAAAGAGCTGCAGATCACGCTGACCTCGCGCAATAAAGAAAAAGGCATCGCCGTGCCCATGTGCGGCGTGCCTCACCACGCGGCCGAAGGCTACATCGGCAAGCTCATCCGCAAAGGCTTCAAGGTGGCCATCTGCGAGCAGATGGAAGATCCGCGGCTGGCGAGGAAACATATCGGCACGAAGCTGGTGCGTCGCGAAGTGACGCGCGTCGTCACTCCCGGTACAGCGGCCGATTCCTTGCTCGGATCGGAAGAAAACAATTTTCTGGCGGCATTGGCGCAGACGGGCGAACGGGTAGGTTTCGCGGCGCTCGATCTTTCCACCGGAGAATTCCGAGCCACGGAATTCGCCGGTGAAACCGCGCTGCTACGTGTCAAGGAAGAACTCGAACAGTTGCGCCCGAAGGAGTTATTGTACGGCTCGGCCGCACCCCTGTTCGACGCGAAAATCAGCCGCGCTCCAGCGCCTAACCTCCGGGCGAGCGGCGCGGCCTGTACCGAAACTCCGCTCGACGATTGGATATTCTCTCCCGATCATTCCATTCCTCTGCTGGAGAATCATTTCGGGGTGCTCTCGCTGGAGGGATTTGGCCTGGCGGGCCGCACGTCAGCGGCCGCCGCCGCCGGAGCCATCCTTTACTATGTGCGCTCGACCCAGCGCGGATCACTCGATCACGTCGACCGCATCGGCTGGTACGAGCGGCAAAACTGCCTTGTGCTCGATGCGGTCACGGTTCGAAATCTGGAGTTGATCGAGCCCCTGTTTGCGGGCGCAGACGCCGGGGTTACTTTGTTCCGCTCCATCGATGGCACGATCACGCCGATGGGTAAGCGGCTGCTGCGCTCCTGGATGCTGCGTCCTTCGCTCGATCTTGCGGAGATTAACGCGCGCCTCGACTCGGTGGAAGCCGGCGTAAGCGACACTATCGGACGCGAAGAGTTGCGCCGCTCGCTCGATGGCGTCCTCGACCTGGAGCGGCTTCTAAGCCGAGTTACTCTTGAGACGGCGAATCCGCGCGATGTGCTTGCCCTGTCTGCTTCGCTCGCCAAGCTTCCCTTCATCAAGAGCGCGCTGAAACGATTCGCGGCCGAGCGGCTCGACCATCTGCAAGACTCGCTCGATGAATTGGCCGACCTCCGCGAACTTATCGAGAAGACGATCGTGCAGGAACCGCCTTTGAGCTTCGCCGATGGCGGCGTGATTGCCCCCGGCACCGATCGTGATCTCGATGAATTGCGCGAACTTTCGCGCAACAGCAAACAGGTGCTTACCCAGATCGAGCAGAGGGAGCGCACCCGCACCGCGATTACCTCGCTCAAAGTTAAGTTCAATTCTATTTTCGGTTATTACATCGAGGTGTCGAAGCCCAACCTGCATCTGGTCCCGCAGGATTACGAACGCAAGCAAACTCTGGTCGGCGCCGAGCGCTTCACCACGCCCGAACTGAAGGAATACGAAAGCAAAATTCTCGATGCACAGGAAAAGATCGTCGAAATCGAGCGCCGGTTATTCACCGAGTTGCGCACCTCCATCGCGGCGCAGGCGAAGCGGATTCGCCAGACAGCGCTGGCTCTGGCTGAAGTGGATGTGCTGGCGGCGCTGGCCCATGTCGCCGCTTTGCGCAATTACTGCCGTCCGCAATTGATTTCAGACGGCGGCGATTTAGAAATCGTCGAAGGCCGGCATCCGGTAATCGAGCAGCAAGAGATGTCCGGAGGCAGCGAGCGCTTCGTGCCGAACGATCTTTATTTAAATTCAACCACGCACACGATTCTGCTGCTTACCGGGCCGAACATGGGCGGCAAGTCCACGTACCTGCGGCAAACGGCGCTCATCGTGATCCTAGCCCAGATGGGCTCGTTCGTTCCGGCGCGCTCGGCGCGCCTTGGCGCGATCGACCGGGTCTTCACCCGCATCGGCGCCAGCGACAATCTCGCCCGCGGACGCTCCACGTTTATGGTCGAGATGACGGAAACAGCTGCCATCCTGCACACCGCAACCGAGCGCTCGTTGATCCTGCTGGATGAAGTTGGCCGCGGAACCTCAACCTACGATGGGTTGGCGATCGCTTGGGCTGCTGTCGAATATCTGCACGCCCGAGTGCGGGCCAAGACTTTATTCGCCACCCACTATTTCGAGCTCACGGAGTTGGCCGAGCAGTTGTCGGGGGTGAAGAATTATCACGTCTCGGTGAAAGAGACCGGCGGCGGGATCGCTTTCCTGCGCAAGGTTGAGCCCGGCGCTGCCGATCGCAGCTACGGCATCGAGGTCGCCAAGCTGGCTGGTCTGCCGCTGGAAGTAATTACGCGCGCGCGCGAGGTACTGACCGAGCATGAGTCGGCGGAGCGCGCGCTTACTGAGCATCTCTCGCCCGGGGCTACGCCTCCGCCAACCCAGTTGACGATTTTCACTCCGCTTTCACAGCCGGTACTGGAGAAGCTGCGCGGAGTGGATCTGAACCGGCTTACGCCGCTGGAAGCGCTGAATCTACTTGCGGAGCTGAAGAAGGAAATTTGACTGCTTCACGGTCCAAATCCGGAGCCACGAAGGACCTCGGCCAACTTCTAATCGTCGGCTTCGACGGCACGGAAATGACTCCGCGGCTCACTTCCCTGCTTACAAAGCTGCAGCCCGCAGGCGTGATTCTGTTCGCGCGCAACATTAAGACCGCCGAACAAACCTTCCGGCTCCTGCACAACTGCCAGAAGTGCGTTTCCACGCCGCTGTTCCGTTGCGTCGACCTGGAAGGCGGAGTCGTCGACCGCTTCCGCGACGTGCTCGGTCCTACCCCCTCGGCGGCTGACGTCTTCGCCACTGGCGACCGCAAGCTTTTCCGCAGGCATGGACAAATCATCGGCGAGAACTGTTGCGCTCTAGGATTCAACGTAGACTTCGCGCCAGCGCTCGATCTGGCCTTTGAAGTTTCGCGCAGCGTGCTCGGTTCGCGCGTGGTCTCGGCGAACCCTCGCCAGACGATTGCCTATGCCCGCGAGTTTCTCGCGGGTCTGCGCTCGGCAGGCGTTCTAGGATGCGGCAAACACTTCCCCGGCCTAGGCGAAGGCAAGCTTGATAGTCATCACGAGTTGCCGGCAATCGAAAAGTCCCTGAAGAAGCTGTGGACCGAAGATCTTTTACCTTACCGCGTCCTGCGCGCGCAGATGCGTCTGCTGATGATTTCGCATGCGGCTTATCCGCAGGTTACAAAAAATCGCACTCCGGCATCGCTGTCGAAGATTTGGATTACAGATATTCTGCGCAAACGTATCGGCTACCGCAATCTGGTCGTCTCCGACGATCTGGAGATGGGCGCGGTTCTGTCTGCGGCTCCGATCGGGACAGCCGCCGTTGAATTCATTCGCGCGAGTGGAAATTTATGCCTGATCTGCCATCGCGAAGACTACATCATGCAGGCTTACGAAGAATTGGTAAAGACGGCGGAGAGCGATTCAAAGTTTGGCAGGAGCGCAGCCGCATCGGTTAAGCGCGTGCTCGCGTTCAAGAGGAAATCGGCAAGGTTTCTACGCGGCGGGAGAGAGCCTTCGAGGGCGACCGCTGAGAACCTTTCGCGAAAGCTCTGGGAATTCGGCGAACAAGTCCGCCTGCAGGCTCAGGTTCTTAAAGAAAAGCCAAGCCTGGAAAACACCATGAATTCCCGGCGGACATCGCGATAGAGGCATGACAAAAAAAGCCATGGTCGTCGCGGGAGTGATGAGCGGGACCTCCGCCGATGGGATCAACGTAGCGTTGGCGCGCCTGGGAGGAGGTAGAACTCCGGTTGAGTTGCTGGGACACGCCGAATACTCCTACCCGAGGAAGGTTCGCACCGCGATCCTGACCGCAATGAACGCATCGCGGGCCAGCGTCGCCGACTTGGCCCGGCTGAACTCTCTGCTCGGCGAGCTTTACGCCGATGCGGTGCAGGCCACCGAACGGCAATTCAAACTAAGAACCGACCTGATCGGCTGCCACGGACAAACGCTCTATCATCAAGGCGAGCCGGGCCGTTTCCTAAGCCGCAGAATCGTGGCAACCTGGCAGACTGGCGAGGCCGCGATCATCGCGGCGAGAATGGGCGTCCCGGTGGTTTCTGATTTTCGTCCCGCCGACATGGCCGTCGGCGGCAAGGGCGCGCCGCTGGTTCCCTTCCTCGACTTCTTGTTGTTCCGCCATGCGCGCGCGGGCAGAATCGTCCAAAATATCGGCGGCATCGCCAACCTTACGGCACTTCCGGCAGGCGCCACTCTGCAAGATTTGATCGCATTCGATACCGGACCCGGAAATATGGTGATCGACGCCGTCACCGAGAAGCTGTTTGGGCAGCCCTTCGACCGCGGCGGCAGAATCGCGGCCTCTGGCAAGGTGTTCGATAAAGTGATCACGGAAGTCTTGCACCGCGACTTTTTCAAGAGAAAGCCTCCCAAGACTGCGGGACGCGAAGAATTTGGTCGCGACTTCGTCCGCGAATTTCTTCGCGCCTGCCGTCCTTCGCGGAAGCAGGACGTTGTAGCAACCGCCACCGCTCTGACCGCGAAGTCGATCGCATACGCGGTGCAGCGACTGCAGAGGAATCCAAGCTCTGCCCACAAACAGAGATCGGAGCACGCTTATCCGGAAATGATTCTCTCCGGCGGCGGAGCCAAGAACTCAACTCTCGTAGCAATGTTGACCGGCCAACTCGCCGCGCTCGGAGTGCGGCTGCGCTTCTCCGACGAATTCGGCCTGCCTTCGGCGGCGAAAGAGGCAGTCGCATTCGCCGTTCTGGCTTACGAAACCTGGCATCGGCGCGGGTCTGGCGTTCCATCGGCGACTGGGGCGCAACGCGCGGCAGTGCTGGGCAAGATTTGTTATCCATAGTTTAGTAAAGTGTAATCGTTAGCTGAGGCGAGAAGGACGATGGCGAATTACATCGCGATGCTCCGGGGCATAAACGTTAGCGGCCACAAGCAAATCAAGATGGACCAGCTGCGACGATCGTTCGAGAAACTCGGTTTCGAGCAGGTACAAACCTATATTCAGAGCGGGAACGTGGTCTTCCGGGCCGGGAAGATTTCGGCGGCCACATTATCGAAGAGAATCGAGGAGAAAATTCTCGCCGACTTCGGTTTTGCCGTATCGGTCATTTGCAGAAGAGCGGTGGAGATGTGCGAGATAGTAGAGAGCAATCCGTTTCTGAGTCAGCGGGGCATTGATCCCGAGAAACTCCACGTTACTTTCCTATCCGAGGTCCCGTCGCAGCCCGCCCGGAACAAGCTCGAGGCACTGATCGCAGCGCCGGACCAGGCTCGTTTCCAAAACACAGAGATTTATTTGTACCTGCCCAACGGAGTCTCGCAAAGCATCCTGATGAAACGCCCTGTAGACCGGCTGCTCGGAGTTGTAACCACCACCAGAAATTGGAGGACAGTCAATCGCCTGCACGAGATGTGCAAGAATTAGTTATAAGGTAAAGACCGCCTCTAAAGAATGCCTCTGATGAGCCGAGCTTCTTCGCTTCTCGCAAAGTTCCTCGCAACTTCGGCCGCGCTCGCATTGCTGTCCGCTCTGCTTTGTTGCTCGGGCAAAGCTGACCCGAACACGCTGGTCATGTTGATCGAATCGAGCCCCACGAATCTGGATCCACGCGTGGGAGTGGACGCCCAATCGGAGCGCATCGACAGTCTGATCTTCGACTATCTGGTCGTGCGCGGCTCAAATCTCGATGCCACGCCGGGCTTGGCCGAGCGCTGGGAGATTCCCGATCCCCTGACCTACGTCTTCCATCTGCGACGCGGTGTGAGGTTTCACGACGGTCGTCCACTAACCTCGCGCGACGTGAAGTGGACGTTTGATTCCCTGCTCGGCGGCAAAATTCGCAGCACTCGGGCCGCGGCCTATCGCTTTGTTGACCGCATCGATGCGACGGACGATTTTACGGTCATCTTTCACATGAAGGAGCCTGACGCAACATTATTGTGGAATTTAACCGACGGCGCGGTCGGCATCGTCCCTTTCGGAAGCGGAGACGAAATCTCGCGGCATCCCGTGGGCTCGGGGCCGTTCAAGTTCGTCAGCGCCGAAACCGACAAGGAAGTCGTCATCGAAGGTAACGACGATTACTGGGGCGAGAAGGTAAAGCTGCGGCGCGTACGTTTCGCGGTGGTGCCCGATGCAACTACAGAAGCACTCGAGTTGCGCAAAGGCAGCGGCGACATCGCGAGCAACTCACTCACGCCGGACACTGTCCTCACCCTCGAGCGCGAACCCCTGCTCGCCGTCGAACATGCACCCGGGACCGAAGTGCAGTATTTGGGCTTCAATCTGCGCGATCCAATTCTGAAAGATGTGAGGGTCCGCCAGGCCATCGCGTATGCACTCGACCGCGGCCCGATCATCGAGTATCTGTGGCGAGGCGAGGCCCAACCCGCGCGCAGCGTTCTCCCCACGCAGAGTTGGGCGTACAACGGCGACGTTCCTTCCTACGAGCACGACCCCGAAAAGGCCAGGTCGCTCCTTGATGCGGCGGGCTATCCAGCCACCGACGGCGTGCGCTTCCACATCGGCATGAAAACTTCGACCACCGAGAGCACGCGCTTGATCGTCGCGGTTATGCAGCAGCAGTTGCGCCAGGTGGGCATCGTGCTCGACATTCGCAGCTTCGAGCCGGCTACGTTTTTTGCCGACGTGACTCACGGAGCTTTTCAGCTGTACAGTTTGCGCTGGGTCGGCGGCAATCAAGATCCCGATATCTTCTACGTATTTCATTCCGCGAGGTTTCCACCGAACGGTGCGAACCGGGGCTTTTACTCAAATCCGAAGATAGATGCGCTGATTGACCAGGGGCGCCGCGAAGTCGATCCCAGCGTGCGTAAGCCGATCTATGCCGAAGTGCAGCGCATCCTCGCCAATGATCTCCCGTACGTCGACCTGTGGTATCTGGATAACGTTCTGGTTCACAACAAGCGTGTCGTGAATCTGAAATTGAATCCAGCGGGGAACTACGATTTTCTGCGAACCGCGGAACTGGCGAAATGATGGCAATCGACGAATGGCTACCGCAGTATCAAGTTAACGCCAGCTATTCGGTTCTGGTGCACGCGCCGTGCAAGGAGACCTATTCGGCTCTGAAGAAGGCCAGCCTTTCGGACCTCGCCGTGATTCGCCTTCTGATGCGGCTTCGCGGTTATCGTCTCGGCCGCCCGACTGGCAGTTCGGAATCCCCCTCCTCTGCCGTCCGCAACTCGTTTCTCGAACTTGCTGAGGCTGCGCCGCGGGAAATCGTACTGGGAATTGCAGGCCGCTTCTGGAGGCCGGATGGAGGCATCGTTCGCGGCCTCACGCCCGGCGAGTTCAAGAATTTTCGCCGCGAGGGCTATGCCAAAGCAGTTTGGAGCTTTTCCCTCGCCGCCGCTGACACAGGGACACTGCTGAATACCGAAACGCGGGTGCAGACCTTCGGCCGCGCCGCCACTTTGAAATTCCGCGCGTACTGGCTTTTTGTCAGACCCTTCTCCGGTTTGATTCGCAAAGCCATGCTAGGCGAAGTCAAGCGATCCGCCGAGAAATCTCAGGCTTAAATTCGCGTGTTACTATCGAATTTCGATCTTGGCCGGGCTTTGGGCGCGCATCGGACCCCACTCATGCGGATTCTCTTCATTGGCGACATCTTCGGACGGCCCGGACGCACCATCGT
>Ga0074045_10004217_pt1 | contig 12771 bp, 13 predicted proteins | sample BogForMeECP23OM2_FD_94442 | JGI IMG/M metagenome (GOLD analysis project Ga0074045, IMG submission 94442) | Bog forest soil microbial communities from Calvert Island, British Columbia, Canada - Bog Forest MetaG ECP23OM2 | ecosystem: Environmental > Terrestrial > Soil > Wetlands ... | reverse complement strand
GCGGCGGAGGTGCGAAATTTTGTCGCGCACTGTCGCAGCAATCCTGCACTGCTCAAGCACGCCAACGAGACATGGCCGATGGCTGCGGAACGCTCGTAGCCTACGGTAGCTTAAGCGAGGTGATCACGTCGCACCGCAGTTGGATTTCGCCGTTCCTGGCCTTTCCGCGGCCACAATAACGCACCCAGGAGCAGGAGGAAGCTCAGGAAAATGAGCAAAGAGGCCTGCGCCAACGTGAGCCCCAGGATCTTGAAGGACGTATCGGAGCAATCCCCCGTGGCATGCAGCATTTGGCTTAGTACTTCGGTGACCGCCATCGTGTCCAGCATATAGGACAGGCTGGCACTGCAGGACGCGACGATCGGCTCCGGAAAAAGCTGAAGATGGGTTTGATAGCCGGCGACCATGAGTCCTTCAACGGCCAGGATCGTAGCGGTCCAGAGCAGCGCCCGCTGTACTCGACCTAGCGGGCGCGCCAGGGCGGCGGCAAAGAAAATGGGAATGAGGCCAAGATAGGTAAGCCGTTGGATGATGCACAGGGGGCACGGTTCGATCCCTAGTACGTGCTGGACAAAGAAGCTCGCGCCGACAAGAGTGGTGCAGGCGAGCCCAAGGAAGATGCAAACTCGGGCGGGCGAGTTCAACGTACGCGATAGGCTATTCATCGGATTGGAAATTTCGATACGGCCTAGTTCGATCATTTTATATTACGGTACACCCGTTGCCGGTGCGCCAGCAATGGAGATCCCTTGCCGCGTGGTTAGACGTGCTCGACTTTCGAAGGCGGCGGCACCCTTCTAACCCCGTGCGTCCAATCGACTGTGACAGGGACCGAGCGGCTTGGAAGCCGGCAGGCGCTGCAAGTTATTGATTTTGCGAATGCGCACAGGGCATGGCCTGCCTCCCTTCGCAAGATGACGTCAGTTTCACTGCCCTGTTTCGAGCCATACGAGCGCGCGTTCCTTCTCGTCAAGGCCGAAATGCCTCACCTCCGCGTGCACGAAGTGAGTGATTATGCTTGGCATGATCGATAGAAATTCACTATCGGTCACTGCGGCAACGCGCTCTATCTTGCGTTGGTGCTCCCCGACGAACTTCAAGTGCGAAAGAAGCCCCTCGAAGTTCTTCCAGCCGGGGAATGACTTCGCATAGATCATCAAGCCAGTAAGCTTGCCCTTTGCAGCAATGAATGGGTCAACTTCCTGTGCGACGAGCTCGAAATCCGCTTTCTCGAGGGGGCCTTGGGGCGTGACGATGAGGATCCCGCGGTCACGCAGGAGGTCGAAATGGATCATGGGTCTTTTCCTTTCTTGTCTCGCTCCCCGGACCCATCGCGCAAACGGGTCGCAAGCCCGCTGCCGCAGCGGTATGCAGAGAGCGTCGGGTTCAGGGCTGCTTGCGCAAGCTCAGAAGGTAGGCAATCACCTGCTTCATCTGACTGTCGATCAGCTGCGGGTTCGGCATGTCCTCTGGGTGGCTCACTTTTAGATGCAGCGTAGTGAGGTACCTACGGAGAGCATCCGCATTGGCGGTGTTGCCCTGGGCAATTGCTTGGAACGATGGCGCCGGTGGTCGCAAGATGGGTTCGTAGGGCTGATCGCTCGCTACGACGTGGCAATTCGCGCAAACGATGATCGCCAGACGGCGCCCCTGTTGCACATCCTTGTCAGCGTTTGTGTCAGCGGCCGATGCGAAACCGGCGTAAACGTAAAGTGCCGACGCCAGGACCGGCACGATTCGAAAGCTCATGGCAGCGTCCTCAAGGCTCTCATGACGACTTGCGGGCTGTTGCGCACCGGCATCTTGAACCATTGACCTTGAGCAACATGGTCGCCGCCGTCAGTGCGACGGCAGCGATCGCAGGGCCACCGGACTGTCTTGCGCTGGGAAGCGATAGTAGAGAGTGTTCAGATAACGCGTGACGGCGACAATATCCTCATCGCTCCAGGCAAGTCCGGTGTTTGCCTGCCATCGTGTCACTTGTTTTCTTAGGCTCGACCAATCGGTCGCCAACTTATTGTCGCGCCAGTGGACCTGCCCGGTGTGGCAACCCACGCAATGCGTGGTGTAGAGGAGCTCGCCGCGCGAGTTGTCCGGCACCGGCTGAGCCGCGACCGCGATGGCGCCAGAGGTGCAGGCAGCAAGTACCCAGCGCGTTAGCCGTCGTCTGGCAGTCCGTGCCTGAAGCAATGCGCGCGTGATCGTCTCGGGTCCCCGGCCGGCAGAGTCAGAACAGGGTGTCTTGGCTTGTCTGCGGTGACCGGCATTCGATCGTGCGAGGCTGATTAGTCGGGCTCCGAGCATGTGCATCAAGTGTCCTTGTTTCCGTGGCAAGCCAGTGCAGGCAGATTACCCGCTTCGCGGGCCCTATGGCACGACCTCGGGAAAATAATCCGTTCGCGAGCTTAATTCTGAGGGTATCCGACGGTCTGGGCGAAGGTGACGAACTGCCCCTCGTCGAGGCGCATCGCGCGACCCAGTTTTTCCTGGTCGACGGAACCGCGGAACACCGTTGCCAGGCCTTCCGAGGCACAGTAAAGATACACGTTCTGACCTGCGAAAGCCGCATCGACCGAACTGTAGAGTCGGCGCTCTTCAGGCGAAATGTCCTTCATTCGTTCGCCATGTGCCACATAGACGAGATTGAGCGGCGCTGTGGCGACAAACTCCTGCAGCCCGGTCAACGCACGTATATCTGACTCGAGATGTCGACTCAGCGCGTGCTGCTTCGCGTCGTAGAGCCAGACGCCGTCGGCCATTGCCGCATAGATGTCGATTACCATGATATGGCGCCAGTAGGGCGCGGTACGATCGCCGCTGGGGCGGTTCACTCCATCGGCAGCCCACAGCAGATCGGAGAGATGCTGCGGCGAGAGTGCACGTGGCGAAAACTCCCTGATCGATTTGCGCAATTGAAGCGCCTGCATGAGCGGCTTGCCGGCATCTTTTCGCGGCGCGAGCAGTGCTGTTGTTCCCTGCGCCGTCGAGGCGAGCGGCACGGCCGCCACTGCTGCGCCCGCAAGCATTATCGCATTCGCTTCTCGTCTGTTCATCGTCTTGGTTCCTATTGGGTTGGTGGTTCTCCGCGAAGGGTCTGGCAATTCGAGAAGATCGGCCGCCGGGTCCTGTGCCCGACTATCCGTGTGGATGATGCGCCTAATTGGCCTTCGAGCGCTCCTCCTCCTTGTCGCGCGCGATGCCGACCGCGAAACTCCATTTTGGATATGAACTTAATCCGCGTTGACCGTTCGCCGCTCAGAGCCAACTCGGGGCTCGACGCACTTGGGTTTGTATGAACTGCGACAGGAGTAGGTTGTTACGGGATCGGCAAGCGTTGCAAGCTATTGATTTAACTGGTATTCATAGGGGTGGTTGGAAGTGATCCGATGCCGCCGCTGGGCGTTGCTCGGGTTGTCCATTTCGTGCGCTTGCCGCCCAAAGCCGCTCGCGCGTCGGCCCGTACTGGCGAGTCCCTAGGTATCGCGCGAGAATGACCGCTGGCTGTTGCCATAGGGGAGTTGGTTATGTCCGTGGGATTGGCGCTTGGCCTGATCGCATTGCTCTTGTCGCTTTGGGCTATCAACTGGGCGAGCCGCGCCGCAAACGCGGCGGAACGCGCCGCTAGCGCTGCCGAGAAGAGTGCTGTTGCCGCTGGACGCACGGCGCTGGCCGCCCAGCGTCGCACAGACGCGGCGGCAACGACCGCATCGGCTGCGGAGCCCGCGGGGCCAAAGCAGCAGCCGAATTTTGACGCTTCGACGCGCGCACGGACCACACGTCTCGACGCGTTGGTGAAAGAATTGATGGACACCTGGCCCCAGGAACGAAGCGCGTGGCCCCTGATCGAACGCAATCCGACACTCGCGGACGACGAAGTCGTGGACGTTGTCGAGAAAGCCTTGTATTTGATGGGGCACACTGAGGAAGAAGCCAAGCAACATGCGGCGGCGGTCCTTAGCCTGCGCCACGACAACAAAAACGTATAGCCGCGGAGGAAAATACCGAGCGTGATCGTCGCCTACCAGCGTCGCCCAGTACTCCTTCCGATCCGCCACCCGCACTTCGGGCGCGCCGGCACGAGCCGGCCGATCCAGAACGCTAACTCTTGAATTGCGCGGTGTATCGGCGTTGCATCTCTTCCGCCGTTACGGTCTCCAGATGACCGCCCAATAACCATTCGTGACCGAATGGATCGCGCACGGTGCCCGAGCGCTCCCCGTAGAACTGGTCCTTAAGCGGTCGAACGATTGAGGCGCCAGCGCTTACGGCCTGCTCAAAGGCTTTGTCCACGTCACCAACGTGCAGATGGATGGAAAAAGTGGTGCCGCCGAGGGAGCGGGGTCCGCGAATGCCGTGTTCGGGATATTCATCGGATAGCATAATCGTTGCCTCTCCGATCTTGATCTCGGCATGACCGATGCGGCCGCTCGGTTCGGTCAAGCGAAACAACTCTTTCGCGTCAAATGCGCGGCAATAGAAATCGATTGCCTCGGCGCTGTTGTGGACCCTCAAATAGGGATAGACCTCATGGACGTCGATCATGGCAGCCTCCATCGTGTATAGATGCTCCGGCGAGCGGGCGGGCTACTGCTTATTGTTCGCGATTGTGTCAGGCGGGTCTTGAACATTTCTTACCTGGCATCGCTGGCAAGCCAATCCTACGCTCGGTGATGGAATATGCTGTCCGGCCCTCTCGGTCGGTACTGCGAAGGTGTGACGCCCGCGAAATCGCGGAATTCCCGGATTAGATGCGACTGGTGCGAATATCCAATCGGCGCCGCGAGATCGGCCACATTCGGCGTGTCGGCGGGCGCCGGGGCTCAGGCTCCTCACGACGTGACAACCAAAAGCACTCGACATACTTATCGAGCGGCGCAGATGGATGAAATCGAATCAGGGGCATCGCGAGATTTTACGTCGACTCTTTGGCTCGACGATAGCAACTGACTGGGTGGATATTGAGCCTTGGATTGCAGCCGGTTATCCAGTCGCTGCGTGACTGGATAACCGGCCTGCCCTTGAGTCAGTTAACTCAGCCCATGATCCTATTACGGCGGAGCTCAGGCTGAATTGCCCTAGCGGATAACGATGGGGACGAACAAGCTCACGCCTGGCGATGGCTGTGGAGCGTAGTAGACCGGAGCCGGCGGGTAGAAAGCAGGCTGCACGTACGGGTACGGGTGGGCGTGGTGTCGCTCGTGACCGCGATGCCCATGTTCATCGGCATACGCCGATGTCATGCCAAATCCAACCAGCGCCGATACGACGGTGATGGCCGTAGCGATCCTGCAGCCTTTCGATCGCAAGTGCCTCGCCTGGGTTGTCGAGATATTCATATTTGACCTTCCGTTCGTTTAATGCGGCAAGCAATTGACGACAGCAAAGCGCAATTTCGTCTCTTCTGACTCTGCCGTGTGCATCATCATTTCTTTGGGGCTGACTTATGCTGCGTGCCGCCATTGCGGAACAGTGCATCCGCTTCGGCTTTCTGCGCGTCAGACATGCTCGCATAGAGAGGCGAGAATGCCGCTGCGAATTTCTTGATTTCGCTGGCATGAGCATCAACAACCTCGCCATAGGAAGTGAGATCGTCGACTGCATTCATGGTATTGGCATTGGCGAGCCGCGCGCTGTTCAGTTCATCCATCTTTTGGGCATTGTCGCGCATCACGTCTGCGACCTTTGCCCACTGATCTTCCTCGGCCGCTGTGATCTTGAGCTTCGCATGCATGTCCTTGATCCGTGCTTCAATCCGAGCCTGTTCCGACGCATTGTTTGCGGCAACCGCAGGAGCAGGGACCGCCGCGGTAGCTGCTGGGACCGCAACAATGGCGGTCGTCGCCACAATCGCGGCAGCTGCCATGGCGCGTGCCATATACTTGAACTGTAATTTGCGATGATTCATTGTCTTTCTCCTTGTTAATTTGAGTGGTGCATGACATCCACTCTCCGCGCATCGCGGGTTTCACTCAGACCGCGCTCACTTTCTTCTTTCCGTCGTGCGACGTCTGTGCGCTGGTGCACATAAAGGAAGGGCCGGCCGGCGTGGAACAATCCGGCTGTAACCCGATCGTTCACTTGCCTCGTCGTCGGGACGTGACCGGAGCATGGGCGGGCAGTTCAGCGCGACACGCGCCGCAAAAAGGGCCAGTCATGGGACTCGGGCCCTCGTGCAGCACATGCCACTGCCTGGTCAATCGTCAGCGCGCTTACAGCTCAAGGCGCCGGCCGCTACCCGATCCTCCATCATTCGGAGCCCCCGGGGCGGCCGTAAAGGCAGTGCTTACTCGTGCTGATAACTGGAGGAAAAGCCTCGTGCGTGGCGCTGCACTTTTCTGCTCGGCACGCTTTCCGCCTAGGAGCGCGGCAGGTACGAAGCCTCTACATGGCGGATGAGTACGTCGATCAGATCGACGCCTTCCTGGGATTTCAGCCGATGCTCGCGAAGCACTCGCACCAGTTCGGGACCGGCGATCGTTCGGTAGTCGGACCGAATCAGGACGCCGGCGATAGCACGCTGCACGTTGACCGATTTCGCAAGTGAAAACAGGTGCGCGAGGGCGGCCAGAATTTCGCCATCTGAGAGCTGATAATGCGCAAGCGTGTCGAGCGCGCGAACCTGCGCGGAAGTGCCGTTCATTCCTACAATTGCGGTTGCGACACCGCGCAGCTCCGCCGCATCGGCAATGGGGCGGTGGTGCAGATAAACCTGTGCGATCTCGACTTCTTCATCGTTCGGGCTCGCCAGCGCACGCAGGATCCGTGCGTGCGCTTTTTCGCTGCCCAAACACGCGAGAATCGCAGAATCTGTCACTTTATTCGCCTCCTCCGGGGACAGTTGAAGGCGATGGAGTTCCTGGTCGAGTTCGTGGTCCTTGTTCAGGCGGCAAACCAGATCGACCTCCGACGGACCGACGGCGTTTCGAGCGAGCCGATCGCCGATCATCTGTACCAGTTGAGCGCGCTTCTCGGACGGCGAAAGCCAACCTAGACTGGCGGCCAGTTCGATCATGCGTGCGCGAACCGCAGGCTCGTCGACATCGCCGGTAAACGCCAGATAGCGGGTACGAACTTCCTTGTCATGCGCTATCTCCCGTAGCGCCTGAGCGACCACAGCCGTCTGTCGGTCGGCCTCGCTCAGGGACCCGACATACGTCTCGATACGGTCGAGATACATACGCACTTCAGCCATCTCCCGACCGAGGAGGGCGTGCACGAAGGCGAGCTTCTGTGCCGCCGACAAGCGATCGTCTGAGAAGCGGCAGGCATCTTGACGAAAGCCCGCGTCAGGGTCGCTATCGCGTGAGCCGGCGGTGACGGTCATGGAAACCGGCGCGAAGAGGTTAAGCAACTTTGAGTTTGGGCGGCCGGTGGCGATCTCGGTGCTGGCGCTTGTTTGAAAGTAGCGATTCAGAAGCGATGCGGCCGCGGGACCAAGCGGAGCCTTGGACGAGAAGCCATAGATCACGGGCACGTCCCTGAAAATGTGCCGCATGCGGTCGCGGTTGCTATCGCGGTGCTGCTCCTCCAATTCGCGAGCCAGTCGCTCAGCGTCTACCGGCGAGTAACCGGAACGAACGAGACTGCGCCCGATTTCGCTAGAGTGGCTCGTGAGCGGTTGCGCTTCGAGTGTATTGCAGCCGAAAAGATAGACTTCCTTCAATTGCGAGAACAGGCCCGGGCACGAGTTGCTGCACGAGACGCGCTCCAGCTCAGCGGTGGGCAGAGACTCACGCGCGCCCACCCGATCGGAATAGAACTCGGTTCCGTCGTCGAAATGGCCGGAGACGAGGAGCATGTCGCAGCGAATCCCCTTTTGGCAGGCCGATGCCAGCCAATCCGGCCGCCCGCGCTCAACGAGTTCGACGAACTGAAACTCATCCGGAGGCAGGTTCCGGCGAAATGTTTCCTTTTCGTCCGGCGAATTAACCGTGATCGTGCACACGGTTTTCCTTGCGGCTTGCGCATCGTGTACGCCCACGGCGAGCAGCAAGACGAACAGGGGTGCAAACTTGGTGACAGCTGGCATCAATACGGCCGCGTCCTGGCTAAAAGCGCGGGCTAGTATGCCACAAATGGCCCCGTCCGAATCGGGCCAGCCTTGCCTTGTGGCACCGTCGGACGCCGATTCGTCACGTGGGTGCTACGCCCTTGCCGGGCTTCGATATCGCCTTGAGCCACGCCCAAAGGAGACTTGGGCAAAAGTCGAGGGAAAGCTAGCCACCCTGCAAATGGCGGAGAAGAATATCGATCGCGCCCGAAGTACCGCGGGCGGTGAGGCTGGCTTCGCGCAGGGACTGGGCGAGATACGGAGAGGCGATCGCCTGGTAATCGGAACGGATAAGAATGCTTGCAATAGCGGCCTGCACGTCGGACGACCGGGCAACGACGAACAAATGTGCCAACGCCTCGACGATTGCAGGATCGGACAGATCCTGGCCTGCAAGCGTGTCGAGGGCGCGGACCTGCGCCACCGGGTCGTTCATGTACGCGATCCTCGAAGTGAGGTCCCGAAGCTCTCTTGCATTCGTTATCGGACGCCGGTGCAAGTAAGCCTGCGCGATCTCGGCCTCCTGTGGGTCGGGGCTGGTCACCGCGAGCAACACCGCCTCGCGCGCCGCGTCGCTTCCGAGGCAAGCGAGGATCGCTGCTTGAGCCACCGTACCGGTCTGTGCAGGCCGCGTTGGCAGCAGGCTGAGTGCCTGGTCAAGTGCGCGGTCCTGGTTCAAAACACAGACCAGGTCCACATCTGCCGGGCTGACAGTATTCGTCGCCAGCCTGTCGCCGATCATGCGCACGAACTCGTCACGTTCCCCCTCCGGCGAAAGCCAACCGAGGCGGCTCGCCAGTTTAATCATGCGGGCCCGAACCGCGGGTTGGTCAGTGTCGCGCGCAAACTCCAAATACCGATCCCGCGCATCGCGGTCGCCGGCAATCGCCTCGACCTCCTGGGCCACTTTGGGCGTCTGTCGCTCGGTATCGCTTATCGAGGCAACATAGCTCTCGATGCGATCGAGAAACAGGCGCACTTCAGCCATGTCGCGGCCCATCAGTTGATGGACAAAAGCGAGCTTCTGGTCTGGCGGCAATCCATCATCGGAGAAATGGCAAACATCTCGCCGAAGGCCAGCAAGCGCATCCGAGTCGCGCAACCCACTAGCGACCGTTAGCGAGGTACCGGCAAAGTGGCCAAGCAGCTTCGAGCTAGCGTGCCCGCTGCCCGTCTCATTGCCCCCGCCCGATCGAAAGTAGCCGCTCAGCATCGATGCCGCGACCGGTCCCAAGGGTGCCTTCGCCGAAAACCCATATATCACCGGCACATCCTTGAAGATGAGACGCATGCGATCGCGACTGCTTTCGCCGTGACGTACGCTCAACACTCGGAACAGGCGCTCAGCCGCAGCGCGGGAGTATCCGGATTGGCGCAGGCTTCGCTCGATTTCATTCGACGCGCGCTTGAGCGCTTCGGGATTTAACGTATTGCAGCCGAAAAGATAGACTTCCTTCAGTTGCGAGAACAATTCTGAACAGGAATGGCTACAAGATGCGCGCTCCATTTCCTCGACAGGCAGGAATTCGTCCGCGCCAACACGATCCGAGTAGAATTCGTCACGTCCGTCGTAGTGGCCGGAAATGACTAATACATCACAGCGGACTTTTTGCTGACACGCCGACGCCAACCAGTCGGACCGCCCGCGCTCCACCAGTTCGACGAATTGGAATCTGTCAGGGGGCAAATTCCGTCGGAACTCCTCCTTCTCGTCGGAGGAGTTGACCGTGATAGTGCAAATCGTCTTCTTGTCCGCATGTGCATCATGGGTCCAAATCATGAGGAGCAGTAGCAACGTCCATACTGCTGCTAGCCCGCCATGCCCGGTACAAACGCGCTTCAAGGTGCCATCTTTCTTGTGAACTAACTCTCGTCGACAATCTTATGGGTTTCATGGCATGCAGTCGGCCGGACAAATTCTCGATTTGTTGTCAGTCGCCAGCGCCATCCGGGTAGGACATGACCCGATATGCCTCGACTCGCGGTTAGGCGAGCAATGCAGGCGCGCAGAGAATTCGAGAGTTCACGCGACCGCCATCGATCCGTGGGGCTCGACCGCTAGCTTTCTGTCGGCAGTCCGAACATCGCGATCAAAGCGAGTGCCGGAAGACGTACCGGCATGAGCAACTGCTCATAACAAGAACACCACCAGAATGATAATCAGCAAGAGCGCACCGCCTCCGATATACATTGTCGACTCCCTATGGTTGTCTAGGCTCTCTAACGATTTCGAGCGCATGGTGAATTTAAGCACCTGTCTGCGCAGCAGTCTGTTCGCTGGCCCACATCTCGTTTTATCGAGATGCGCGGCTCCGGGCTGATCGAATGGGTCATTGCGCTCTCGCGTACGCCGCAGCGACGGGTTGGGCGAACCAAGCGTTTCCTCGTTGTGAACCGGGACTATGACGGCAAGCATTTCCTTCTCCATGCGAATCGGCACCAGTATCCGGGTTGCTACCGCTAAGACAATCAGAAAACGGCTCATCTGGTTGTAGGACGAACCGGTAGTGCGAGCAGGCATGCCGAGGCCGAAATGGCTGGCCAGAGTGATGTAAACGCTGGTCGCGAAGAGAGTCACGGCGCCGGTCGCGCCAACGCGTGATACTCTGACCGATCGCCGCACGATGGGGTTGATACGTGCTATCCAGCGGATCGCGTCGTCGCTGCGCCGTCCATGTGACGCCATGAACGAACGCTACGAGAATATAAACCTGCTGCGTGCCTTCGCAGCCAGCGCGGTCGTCGTTTATCACGTCATCGAACTCATGCAATGGAAGGCGTTTCCCGGCGAGGGCCCGCTGCTGACCTTCCGCGTGGGCTGGATCGGTGTCGATCTTTTTTTCGTGATAAGCGGATTCGTGATCACGCGGAGCGCGCAGGCGCTGTGGCGGCGTGACGCCGCCACGTTCGCGCGGAATTACTGGGCAAGGCGGGTGTCTCGAATCGTGCCGCTCTATGTGCTCACCGGCGCCCTGTGGATCGTTTTCTTCTGGCCCGACATTTTCAGCAATCCAGCTTGGAAGGTTGCGGGGCAGTTCGTTTCACACCTGACGTTTACCCACAGCTTTTTGCCGCAAACGTTCGATTCGATCGACGGGGTCAATTGGACCCTGGCGCTGGAAATGCAGTTCTATCTCGCCATCGCTTTGCTCATTCCGTGGATCTCCCGGGTGCCGGGCTGGTGCATCTGGCTCGGGTGTATTCTGATCGCGTGGACCTGGCGCGCGATCATGTTCCACTACTTCGGCCACATGGAGACCCACCGCCTGTTTATCAGCGTGATGCAGCTGCCCGGAACCGTTGACGAATTTGGCGCAGGGATCTTTCTCGCCTGCTGGATGGATCGCCACCCCGGACCGAGACTGAAAGACGGAGCGATCTGGTTGCTCGCCGCAATTGCCGTCGGAACGCTTTGCATGGGTATCTACTGGACTCACGCGAGCTATTGGGATCAGCAGGGGATGGTCATTTTCTGGCGCACTTTGCTCGGCGTCTTTTTCCTCTGCGTTGTCGCGACTGCGGTGTACTTGCCTTCGTTCGCGCAGATATGGCCCATGCGACCGTTGTGGTATCTGGGTACGGTGAGCTACGGCATTTATCTCTGGCATCTCTTCGCCATCAAGATATGCCTCATGAATCCCGGCCTCTCTCCCCTGCAGGCGCTGGGTATTACACTTGGTCTGGCCGTGCTATTGGCGGCGACTTCCTGGCATTTCTTTGAGAAACCGCTCCTCGAGTATGGCCGGAGATTCCACGGGGAAACTGTACCGCGGCGCGGCCCTGCATCCGCAGGCAAGCCGTGACGGGTTAAGGAGTGGCCGGCCCAGGGCCGGCCTTGGCGCTGCCCAAACAGGCGGCACCGCGACCAACCCTTGGTCACTCACGGCCCAACGCGTGTCTCAACGACTCTGACTATCGGTTCCGTCAGCTGTGAACTGCGGCCTCAATGTGCGCTGGCGTACCGACCGCGACCAGAGATTCGTTTAGACTTCCTTATGTCGAGGTGAGTTGTGTGACATGAACGGCGTGTCACACCTGCCTTGCGCGTTTGGCAAGCCCTCGAGATTGGACCGGATGGCGTTGGCATATTTGCAAGCTACGTCAGCCAAAGAACCGAAAAACCGAACAGCGAAATGTTGAAGGATGCATTCCATGCTTTATACGATCGCAGTTGTGCTGATCATCTTGTGGCTCCTTGGCCTCGTCACCTCCTATACCCTCGGCGGATTTATCCATATTCTTTTGGTGGTTGCCATCATTATGATCCTCGTCAACCTCATCAATGGACGGCGCGCGTTATAACGAACAAAGCTGTTCTGTTTGATCGGTCGCAAGTTCTCCCTTGGATGAGAAGACCGGGGAAATGTGCTCGCGCTCGCCTGCGGCTTGTGGCTGCCGAAGCGCTTCGGCACGATGCGAAACAGGTAGCGTGAAGCTTGGGTACCACGATGCTGGAGCCGTCCCAAACACTTGGCGACGGGTTTTGCTCTGCAGGGCTTGTGCAAGGCCTATCGCATGCAAAAAAAGGGGCGCAATCGCGGTGTTCCCTGTGTTAGAAATCGGGCATCTCGCTCGCTTCATGACGTGGGCGCGAAGGGCTTACTGAGAATTACGTAAATGGATGACAACCGATTCGCTATCATGCGCGTTAATCGAAGTGGGCAGACTTCGAGGAGCGGACATGGCAACGAAGCGGTACCAGCGGGATTTCAAGAAACTGG
>Ga0074045_10004215_pt1 | contig 12775 bp, 10 predicted proteins | sample BogForMeECP23OM2_FD_94442 | JGI IMG/M metagenome (GOLD analysis project Ga0074045, IMG submission 94442) | Bog forest soil microbial communities from Calvert Island, British Columbia, Canada - Bog Forest MetaG ECP23OM2 | ecosystem: Environmental > Terrestrial > Soil > Wetlands ... | reverse complement strand
TCGTGGATATTATTTCCCTTTTTTGTATTTGATTTCTCCTATTCTATTTCTTGTCGTATTAATGAACAGCCTGTTATACGGTTCTATCCTCTTTCTCGGCTACTGTATTGCAAGAGGATATGTTATACCGATCCGTAAATCAAAAGGTATACGGTTATTTATTCAATACCCCTTATCAGTAAGTACTGTTCCATTTATCGGATATATCATCGACATAGCAAAGTTCATCGGGTACGGCAAGGGGCTCTTAGGCATAGCTTCATCTGCTGACAAATTATAATGTTAAAAAAAATTAAGATAGGTAATGAAACTTGTCAGAAGAGAAAAATCTGTTTTGTCGTCTCCAGCATTCAGACCGTTAAAGCTTTTTTAGTTGATCAAATCAGGGCACTTCAGGTCCGGTATGATGTTAGTGTCGTAGCAAATACAGACGATTTATTTATACTAAAACACTATGGCTTAGATATCCCTATCACGCCTGTTCAGATTGAAAGGAAAATATCCATTTGGAAAGATGTTAAGGCGCTATCAGCGCTCTTTATTTTATTTAGAAAAAACGGTTATTCTGTTGTTCATTCTGTCACACCGAAGGCGGGCCTTCTTGCCATGGCAGGTTCTTTTTCTGCAAAAGTTCCTTCTCGCTGTCATATTTTTACTGGGCAGGTTTGGGCTACCAAGCACGGATTTAAACGGTTTTTGTTGAGAAAAGTTGATACTCTTACTTCGATCTTGGCGACCCATGTCCTCATTGATAGTCATTCACAGCGTGATTTTCTTGTTATCGAAGGTGTCGTTTCACGTGAGAAATCCCAGGTCCTGCACAAGGGTTCAATAGCCGGCGTCGATACTGATCGGTTTCATCCATCCGTAGAATACCGCAAAAAAATACGAAGATCCTTAAGCATCGATGACTTGGCATTTATTTTTTTATTTATTGGGAGGTTGAATAAAGACAAGGGAGTTCTGGATCTTGCCGAGGCCTTTTCTAAAGTTAACCGGCAAGTCCGTAACAGCTGTCTTCTTATGATTGGAGAAGACGAAGATAATTTAGCAGAAATGATCTACAACCTTTGCAGACCATGCAGGGATAAGGTTCATCTTCTTAGACATACAGAAAGCCCTGAAAAATACATGGCTGCATCCGATATTTTGGTCTTGCCGAGTTATCGTGAAGGCTTTGGCGTTGTAGTGATTGAAGCGGCAGCCTGCGGTATCCCGACCATTGGAGCGCGTATTTATGGAATAACTGATGCAGTCGAAGATGGGGTGACCGGACTACTCCATACGTGTGGTGAGGTGTCGGAATTAGTCGAGAAGATGACTTATTGCATAGGGCACCCTGAGGAAAACAAAAAAATGGGACAGAAAGCCCGGGAACGGGTCGAAGCAGATTTTACTACTAAACGGATTACATCTGAAGTCGTTAAGTTCTATGCTGCCATGGATCGCAGCATTCCGTCAAAGAGTTGCTAAAAATATTTTTTGTTTATTTCACGACGAGTCTCTGGTAATATAGGCAACCATGAAGCGCGCATTCGATATTGTAGTCTCGGCAATCTTGATCATCTTTTTTTTACCGCTTCTCGGTATTGTTGCTTTGTTGATACGCTCTGGATTTGGGAAACCGGTCTTCTTTAAGCAGAAACGGCCGGGTCTTCATGCCAGACCTTTTATTATTTATAAATTCCAGACTATGACCGATACAACTGACGTGAAGGGAAACCTTCTACCGGATGAAGTGCGCTTGACACGGTTGGGCAGGTTTATCAGAAAATACAGTCTTGATGAATTGCCTCAGTTATTTAACGTATTAAAAGGCGATTTAAGTCTTGTAGGACCTCGGCCATTACTCATGGAATATTTACCTCTGTATAATGAGTATCAGGCGCGGAGGCATGAAGTAAAACCAGGCATAACAGGCTGGGCCCAGGTAAACGGAAGAAATGCCATAACATGGGATGAACGATTCAAGCTTGATGTGTGGTATGTGGATCACGCTTCGTTTTGGATTGACGTGAAGATACTTTTGCTCACTCTGCTGAAGGTTTTCAAATCTGAGGGCATCAGCCAGAAGGGGCATGTAACGATGAACAAATTTACCGGAAACAAATAAAAAATATGAGTGCACATTTATGAAGAGAATACCAAACAATAGAATTTATCTTTCACCACCGCACCTTGGCGAACTTGAACAAAAGTATGTGGCTGACGCATTTGCATCGAATTGGATTGCTCCCCTCGGCGAACACGTTGACCGATTTGAACAGGAGTTGGCCAAAATGATTGGCAGCAGAAGCGCCTTGGCCGTGAGTTCCGGGACTGCTGCAATACATCTTTCACTGAGACTCTTAGGTGTCGGACCTGGAGATACGGTTTTTTGTTCTTCACTCACCTTTATCGCCAGTGCAAGTCCGATTACCTATCTGAGTGCAGAACCTTTATTTATTGATTCTGAGCCGGAATCGTGGAATATGTCACCGGAGGCTTTGAAAAGAGCTTTTCTGGATGCGAAGAAAAAAGATAGGCTCCCAAAGGCAGTCATTATTGTTAATATCTACGGCCAGAGTGCTGATATGGATCCCTTGATCGAAATTTGCAACAGCTATAACGTTCCGATTGTCGAAGATGCTGCAGAATCGCTCGGCGCTGTTTATAAAGGCAAATCGAGCGGCGCGTTTGGCGCGTTTGGCGTATTTTCCTTTAACGGCAATAAAATCATAACCACTTCAAGCGGTGGGATGCTCGTCTCCGATAATGAAGAAGCTATAGCAAAAGCCCGTTTCTGGGCAACGCAGGCCCGCGACAAGGCACCCCACTATCAGCATAGTGAAATAGGTTACAATTATCGCCTTAGTAACATTCTTGCGGCGATAGGCCGGGGTCAGTTACGGGTTCTTTCTGATCGGATAACAGCACGAAAGAGTATTTATCACCGCTATCGTAAAAGTCTCAGGGGGATTGAGGGAATATCTTTTATGCCTGAGGCTTCGTTTGGTACGCCTAATTATTGGTTGACGGTTATTACTGTTGATCCTCGTAAATGCGGTGTTACCAACGTTGATATTATGAATGTTCTTGAAAAGGACAACATCGAATCGAGACCGTTATGGAAGCCTCTTCACCTGCAGCCTGTGTTCAAGAAGTGCAATTATTACCCATACAGCGACGAATACAGCGTTTCTGAAAGGCTATTTGCGAATGGGCTTTGTCTGCCGTCCGGTTCCAGCCTTTCTCAAGACGATCAAGATCAAATAATTGACATTGTCAAAGACATGTGCATGAAAAAATCTAAATAACAGATAAAATGCAAAATGGCATAGGGCCCTAAAGAATGCAGAACAATAAACTGATGCGCCCTCAAGCCTGCAAACGTAGATCTAAGCTCCATGATCTCTGAGGCCAATTTTTAACAATACGTAATCGGTTTCTAAGGAGGGCTTCATGAAAGTCGCTATTCTCTGCGGCGGGCAGGGAACTCGTATCCGGGATGTAGCTGATGATATTCCAAAACCGATGATTCCGATCAATGGCCTGCCGATACTTTGGCATATCATGAAATACTATGCGCATTGGGGGCACAAACAGTTCGTACTTTGTCTCGGCCACAAAGGGCATGTTATTAAGGATTTTTTTCTTAACTATGAAGCGTTAACCTGTGACTTTACCATTAAGTTGGGTGCGGTTCGCTCTACAACATTCCATGATATCCATGATGAATCCGAATGGGAGGTGACCCTGGCTGAGACCGGCTTGAATGCCATGACCGGTGCGCGGATTAAACTCGCGCGCAAGTACGTAGCAGATGACGAACACTTTATGCTGACCTATGGGGACGGGGTGGGAAATATTGACATTCAGAAACTGATTGCGTTCCACAAATCTCACGGCAAGATTCTTACGGTTACCGGTGTGCGGCCACCGGGAAGGTTTGGAGAGCTGGTTGGTGATGCCAAGGGCATGGTAACTGAGTTCAATGAAAAACCGCAGGCGACCGGCGGGAGAATTTCTGGTGGTTTTTTTGTATGCCGGCGGGAAATTTTTGACTACCTGAATGACCGGGAAGATCTGGTTTTTGAGATTGAACCGATGCGCAGGTTGGTAGAAGACGGACAGATGATGGTATTTGACCACGATGGTTTCTGGCAGCCGATGGATACCTATCGCGATTACACGTATTTAAACGGGCTTTGCAATCAGGGAAAGGCGCCATGGATGATATGGTAAATCCGGATGGGTACGGTTTTTATAAAGGCAAGCGTGTACTAGTTACTGGCGATACAGGTTTCAAAGGATCCTGGCTCGCGCTCTGGCTCCTTGAGCTGGGAGCAGAGGTAGCGGGTTTTGCTTTGCCGCCTCAATATGAAAATGATCACTATAATCTGCTGGATCTCGTCAGGCTTATGAAGCATATAAATGGCGATATCCGCGACCCGCAACAATTTATGAACGTGTGCCGAGAATTTAAGCCGGAAATCCTGTTTCATCTGGCCGCCCAGCCGATAGTGCGGTTCTCTTACAACGAACCGAAGCTTACCTTTGATACCAATGTCGGCGGTTCGGTCAATATACTGGAGGCTGCCCGTTCAACTCCATCTTTACGTGCAATGGTTTATGTTACCTCCGACAAATGCTATAAAAACAAAGATTGGGTATGGGGATACCGGGAAAATGATGAACTTGGCGGACACGACCCGTATAGTGCATCCAAAGCGGCTGCTGAAATGGTGTTTTCGTCTTATCTGGATTCATTCTTTCATGCAATGACCGGTTTCGGGGCAGCCAGCGTTCGGGCAGGCAATGTTATTGGTGGCGGCGATTGTTCGCAGGACCGCATTATTCCCGACTGTATCAAGGCGTTGCGAAATCATCAGCCGATAGTGGTTCGCAATCCCTTGGCAACACGTCCCTGGCAACATGTGCTGGAGCCGCTATCAGGATATCTGCTGACTGCAATCAAGCTTTATCAAGACCCAAAGGCGTATTCAGGAGCCTGGAACTTCGGCCCGGATGACCATTCAATTCGGACCGTACACGATTTAGTCAATAAAGTGATAAGCATCTGGGGTAAGGGAGAACTTAATATCGTCTCTCAGAAAGGCGCCCCTCATGAAGCGCGGCTTTTGCAGCTTAATTGCGATAAAGCAAAACAACTTCTTCATTGGCGGCCCTGTTGGAATTTTGACCAGGCCGTTGAGAAAACAGTCTCCTGGTACAGGCAGGTTGAAGCCGGCGATTCTGCGTTGCGCATTTCAAAGCAACATATCACTGAATATATGGAGGCCATCGATGATTGACGGCGTTGTAGTTACTCCTTTAAAGCAGATCCTCGATGAACGCGGCAAAGTCATGCATATGCTGCGGTGCGACTCTGATATTTTTAAAAGTTTTGGCGAAATATACTTTTCCTGTATATATCCCGGAGCTATAAAAGGCTGGCATATTCACAAGCGAATGATCCTGAACTATGCTGTGCCGTACGGCAACATTAAATTTGTCCTGTATGACAACCGGGCAGGAAGCTCTACCAAAGGAGAGATCCAGGAGCTGTTTATGGGGCCCGATAATTATTGCCTGGTAACGGTACCCCCCATGGTCTGGAACGGATTCAAGGGGATTGGCTCGGACATGGCGGTCGTTGCCAATTGTGCTTCAATTTTCCATGATCCGAAGGAAATTGAGCGGCTTGATCCTTTTGACCCCGCCATTCCGTATTCCTGGGAGCTGAAACATCGATGACGGAAACAGTATTAATTACAGGCGGTCTTGGGTATTTGGGAGGACGCATATCTCAGTTTCTGACTCAGAATACCGATCTTCATCTTCGACTTGGCATTTATCGAAAGCGGAACGAGGTCCCTGAATGGCTTAAGAACGGGTCTCTGGTCCATGTAGACCTCCAATCCGACAGTGTCCTCGACTTAATTTGCAAGGGGGTAAAATCAATTGTTCATCTTGCTGCGCTTAATGAGATTGACAGCGCAGATGACCCGGTAAAAGCGCTAGCCGTTAATAGTGGTGGGACCTTAAAGCTGCTTCAGGCTGCGGAAAGAGCAGGCGTTGAACGGTTCATCTATTTTTCAACCGCCCACGTTTATGGAGCCCCGCTCGTTGGCAACATAACGGAGCATACTCTGCCTAAGCCGGTGCACCCTTATGCAATTACCCACCGGACCGCGGAAGACTTTGTTCTTGCAGCCCATTACGGGAAAAAACTTACTGGAATTGTGCTCCGATTATCTAACGGTTTCGGCGCACCGGTAACACCGGATGTCAATCGCTGGACACTGCTCGTAAATGACCTCTGCCGCCAAGCTGTTTCGGATCACAAACTTGTCCTGCGGTCATCTGGATTACAATTGCGCGACTTTATAACACTTGGAGATGTATGCCGTTGCGTAAAGCACTATTTGTATCTTGCACCTGATTTATGTGAGGATGGAATGTTCAATGTAGGCGGCAAGTGCACGCTTTCCGTTTGGGATATGGCACAAAAAATTGCATTACGCTGCAAAGTGACATTAGGCATGTCTGTGTCGACTGAACGCAAGCAACCGCTGCCAGGCGAATTATCAGACAGACTCGAATACTGCGTGGACAAGCTATATAAAACCGGTTTTAAGATAGGCGGCAATGCAGACCGCGAGATTGATTCTACTTTACTATTTTGCCGGGATATCTACAAAGGGTAACCGAACTCATGCAATCGAAATATTCTTTCATACTATCCCCGAATCGAATTACCAGGACGATTTTTTTTCTCTTAAGCGATATTGTTTTAATAGGTATATCGCTGCTGTTTTCGTTTGCTCTTCGCTTTGAGTTTACAATTCCACCAACCTATCAAAAAATTCTTTTCGCCGTTATACCTTTTTTCATCATTATAAAAATAGTTTTATTTGTTGCATTCAGACTCTATAAAATTACGTGGCGATATGTAGGGTTGAACGATCTTTCCAAGATCGTTTTCGCTCTTGTTATTGCGCAGTTGAGCATTATAGTTATCGCATATGTACCACTACCGGAATTTGCAAAATCATTGACGCTTCGCTTTATCGGCTTCCCGAGAAGCATTTTCCTGATTGATTTCTTTATAAGTCTTTTGCTTATTTCCAGCTTTAGAATAGCGAAACGGGTTATGCTTGAAGTTGTTCGCGAAGGGATGGGACAGCGAGAGGGGTTGTTGACCCTGATTATCGGCGCTGGTAACACGGGAGAAATGGTGCTGCGTGACATTATAAAGCAGAGTCCTTCTCAATACAGCCCTATTGGGATTATAGACGATGATCCCAAGAAAACTGACACCTATATCCATGGCATCAAGGTTCTTGGCTCATCAAAAAATCTTACTGACTATGTTAAAAAATACCATATTCAGGCAATTATTATAGCAATTCCCACGCTAAGCTATCCAATATTGCGCGGTTTTTTCAATGCTGCACGTGACTGCGGCGTCCAAACGATAAAAATCGTACCGCGTATTTATGATTTTCACAAACCTGAGATCAATATCAAACGCCTCGAAGATATCAAAATTGAAGATCTAATCGGACGCCAGGCGGTAAACATTGACTGTGGCGAAATAGAACGTTTTTTGGAACGAAAGAGTATCCTGGTTACTGGAGCTGGCGGATCAATTGGTTCAGAGATAATAACGCAATTGTGCGCATTCCGTCCAAGAGATGTGATTCTCTATGATGTTGATGAGACTGATCTACATACCATGGATATAAAATTAGGAAAGCTCTTTCCTGATTATAAAGAGCATTTTCACTGCGTGACGGGAGATATCCGTGATGCTCGCCGGCTTGACGAAGTGTTTGAGCGCTTTCGGCCACAAATCGTTTTTCATGCAGCTGCCTATAAACATGTCCCGATGATGGAACTGAATCCGAAGGAGGCCGTAAAAGTCAATATTTTCGGAACCGAGAATCTCGTAAAGGTATCAGTAAAACGCGGTGTAAAGAAGTTTATAATGATTTCTACTGATAAAGCGGTAATGCCGACAAGTATTATGGGCGCTACTAAACGTATGGCGGAATATGTCTGCACGGCATACAACAATACTGGCACGGAATTTTTGTCAGTTAGATTCGGCAACGTTCTCGGTAGCAGGGGGAGTGTACTCCCGCTTTTCATGGAACAGTTAAAAAGCGGTGGTCCTTTGACAGTTACACATCCTGAAATGAAACGCTATTTTATGACTATTCCGGAGGCGGTGTCCCTTGTTCTCCAGGCATCAACAATTGGACGGGGAGGCGAAGTCCTGGTTCTCGATATGGGTGAGCCGATCAAAATTATTTCGCTTGCGGAAGATCTTATCCGTATCCACGGTTTTGAACCTCATAAAGATATTGAGATTGTAATCATCGGCATGCGCCCCGGGGAAAAGCTCTTTGAAGAGATACTTACTGCCGAGGAAGGCACTGTTGCCACGAAACACGAAAAAATATTTATTGCAAAAGATGCTAATTGCTATGACCGAATTGAAGTGAGCAGTATGATGAAAGAATTAGAGATCCTGCTAGAAAACTCTCAAGGCACCGATACAGACATACGGGCATTCCTAAAAAAATATATCAAGCATTATTCAGAAAGCGTCGAGACCGCATAGAACATCAGCATCAGAACGATCCTTTCACTCCTACGCCCGATTCTTCCTAAAGCTGTAACCCTTCAGATTATAAGTCCGCAAAACATTTACTCTCTTTCCTAATAAACACTCCCCGGCATCATATGGACTTGGTATTAACAAGAATATCAAGTGAGTAATTGTCAACCAACATTGAATAAAGTAGTTGACAATGATCATAACCTGCAGTAAAAGATACATATTATGAAAAATATAATATCCGATATTCTAGAAACTGTTTTGGCCGGCAAAGTGATTGATTACGCGACCGCGTTAGAATTGACGACGGTCGAAGGTGCTGACCTGTGGGATCTGTTTGCAGCTGCCGGAAAGATACGGGGGCAATTTCGGGGCAGAAACGTTGATCTCTGCTCAATCGTGAATGCAAAATCCGGGTCATGCGGCGAGGACTGTGCCTACTGCGCGCAGTCGGTACACCATGTTACAGACGCGCCCGTATACCCGCTGATTTCTGTTGACCGCATGGCAGAGGCGGCGGAAAGCGCGAAAAAAAATGGTGCCAAACGGTTCTGTATCGTCACGAGCGGACGGGGTATCGATTCCCACCACGATCTCGAGAATATTGCAAAAGGAATAAGCCGTGTATGCGAAATTGGCCTTTCGCCATGTGCAACACTCGGAACGCTTACGAAGGATCAGCTTGCATATCTCAAGGAAGCGGGACTTCACCGGTATCATCATAACATCGAAACGTCACGGGAATATTTCCCTCGGATCTGCACTACGCATTCTTTTGATGAGCGTCTTGATGTACTGGGCCAAGTGAAGGCCCTGGGGCTCTCTGCCTGCAGCGGCGGCATCCTGGGCATGGGGGAGAGCATGAATGATCGGATTAAGATGGCATTCACCCTGCGTAAAATCGATGTGGACTCGGTTCCCATTAATTTTTTGATGCCGGTCATGGGCACACCTCTGGAGCATCATGATGCCATCCCACCGCTTGAGGCTCTCCATGCCATATCGTTGTTCCGTTTCATTCTGCCCAACAAGGAAATTCGAATTTGCGGCGGCAGAGGTACTGCGCTCGGTCAACTCCATCCGTTAATTCTGGTAGCAGGCGCCGACGGATTCATGATCGGCAATTATCTAACGACCAACGGTCTGGACCCGAACGAGGACCTCAGAATGATCCGCAATCTCGGTCTCACGAACTGATTCCATGAAACAAAAAATTCTTTACAGCATCCGCATGCGGGCGATTGCAGACGGCAGGCATATTTCAGCCGCCGAACGGATCGTTTCGTAAGAAAAGATCGGCACGACTGTCCGTGAGCTTATTGCTCGCGCTTAGGGGAAAGCACCCAAACCCGGGCAGATCTAAGTTCATCTCGATTGTCTCGGAGACCCCCCGGCTACTTCAGCACTCGATGTGGTCACCATAAACACTTCGGACATTTTTGCCGAACGCTCCATTGCTTCCGGGTCCTAGAGCTTACATACCCTGCTTACCGTTTCTGCGCTGAGAGAAAAAGATAACTGTGGCGGGAATCGCGATAAATTTTGCAGCTGGTCGAAAGGGGGGATTGGCAGAAAAGATGAGTCCAGCAGTTATGGAGGGAATATCCGGTATTAAGATTATAGGAATAATAACTTAGAGATCAAAAAAAATCACAATGATCGGTACCATCTGAAGTAAGATCCCTGTCCGGCTGACCGGGTTTCTTAACAGCACTGATTTCATCAACGCGGTAAAAAAAACGTACTTAAATTTGGTAAAACTTTGCCCCCCCAACCCTCTCCCCAGAAGGGAGAGGGTTGGGGGGAAGCTTGTTGAGATTTTAAAATAATTTTTTAGGTTAAATCAGTAAGCGGGTGCAGATTTTTTCCCTATGCTCTTGATATAAAGGACTAATGACTGCATCTCGGTTGAATTGATATCAAGCGGTTTGCCTTTGAGCGGTTTGGAAATGCAGGCGTTGATCATATTCGTAAGATTGCTGATTGTCCCTGCTTTTTCAAGCCCGCTTCCATCGGGATGACAGGTACCACATGCTTTTCCGCTCGTGCCGAGCTTTGGATCGTTAAACAGGGCCTTTCCATTCTCAATTGTTGCCGCATTCTGGGCGGCAAAGGCCAGGCCGATCCCCATCAAAGCCATTATAACTAGTACTGCAATGATTACATTCTTCATAGCGCGTTCCTCCTTGGGGCAATCGTGAATTGAGCAACTATGGTTAACCATAGCAGACTCTTCTCTGTTGTCAACTCTTGACCTTCCCAGAATTTTCTTGAGCGCAATATATTAAAGTAAAACAAGCAGATAACTTTAAAGCTATAGGGCATCTCCGGATATGAGAGAAAACTCTTCCCTTTTTTAGTGCAATCGTGTCGGCAGTGTTGGAAGAACATACAGGGGTGAGACGGATCGAAATAAAATCAGGTACTTTTATAATGAGTTTTTACGCACTCCTGTGCACGCTTATCGCTCCGGGACCGTACGAACGGAGATCTTACTCTTTTAGGGAAAGTCATAGCGGTTTTTATCCTTGACAAACTCCATGAAATTTCATACAATTCGCTGTTACAAAACGCAACAGCATAGGCTCGTAGCTCAGGGGGAGAGCGCTACCTTGACACGGTAGAGGTCGGCGGTTCGATACCGCCCGGGCCTACCATGATGTAAAGTACGGTTCGATCAACCATCTATGTTATCTATCTTATGAGTGAAATACAGCTCAGGCTGCCTGACGGTCAGGAGAAAAGTATGCCATCCGGCATCACCGGTCAGGAAGTTGCCGAGAAAATCGGTTCTCGCCTCGCTAAAGACGCGCTTGCCATCAAAGTAGACGATCAACTTCAGGATCTCGCTATTCCTGTTGAACATAGTGCTGCGGTCGAAATCGTGACCTTTGAGGCGCCGGAAGGCCATGAAGTCTACTGGCACAGCACGTCGCACCTGATGGCGCACGCCGTGAAACAGCTATTTCCGCAGTCGAAATTAGCGATCGGGCCTGCCATCGAAGAGGGCTTCTACTACGACTTCGACCTCGAACGTCCTCTAACTCCTGAGGACCTCGAAAAGATCGAAAAAAGGATGGCGGAGCTGGCCAAGGCGGCCTCGCCTATCAAACGAAAAGTTCTTTCCAAGGCAGATGCCTTGTCGTTCTTTAAAACTAAAGGTGAGACCTACAAAGTGGAGCTCATCGAAGAGCTTCCCGCCGAAACGATCTCGATCTACGAGCAGGGGGATTTTTCAGACCTCTGCCGCGGGCCGCATGTGCCGTCAACTGCGAAGATAAGAGCTTTCAAGCTCCTTTCCATTGCAGGCGCATACTGGCGAGGCAGCGAAAAGAACAAAATGCTTCAGCGGATCTACGGCATCTCGTTTCCGGCCAAGGAAACGCTCGATGCCTATCTTGCGAAACTTGAAGAGATCAAGCGGCGCGACCACCGTAAGCTCGGGAAAGATCTGGATCTTTTTTCCATCTCAGATGAAGTGGGCGGTGGGCTGGTGCTTTGGCATCCGCGCGGGGCGATTATCCGGAAAGTGATCGAGGATTTCTGGCGCGACGAACACATGAAGAACGGCTATGACTTCGTGTTCTCTCCTCATGTCGGCCGCGGTTCCCTCTGGGAAACGTCGGGACACCTGAGCTTTTACCGGGAGAACATGTATTCATCCATGGACGTGGAAGGGCAGGAGTATTATGTAAAGCCCATGAACTGTCCCTTTCACATCATGATCTATAAGAACAAGCTTCGTTCGTATCGTGACCTTCCGCTGCGCTTTGCAGAATTGGGCACGGTATACCGGTTCGAGCGATCCGGCGTGCTGCACGGACTCCTTCGCGTCCGGGGGTTCACCCAGGATGATGCGCACATTTTTGTTGCACCCGAGGAGATGGAAGAGGAAGTTATCCGTGTTATCGGCTTTGTGGTAGCTATGCTTAGGACCTTCGGGTTTGATGATTTCAAGGCATACATTGCCACCCGGCCGGAAGGGGCTGTAGGGGATAAGTCGAGGTGGGACCAGGCAACGCAGGCCCTCAGGGTTGCGGCGGAAAAGGCCAGCCTCAGTTATGAGATGGACGAAGGGGGCGGCGCTTTCTACGGACCCAAGATCGATATCAAGATCAAAGACGCTCTGGGACGATTATGGCAGTGCTCCACGGTACAGTTCGATTT
>Ga0074045_10004214_pt1 | contig 12776 bp, 3 predicted proteins | sample BogForMeECP23OM2_FD_94442 | JGI IMG/M metagenome (GOLD analysis project Ga0074045, IMG submission 94442) | Bog forest soil microbial communities from Calvert Island, British Columbia, Canada - Bog Forest MetaG ECP23OM2 | ecosystem: Environmental > Terrestrial > Soil > Wetlands ... | reverse complement strand
CGTCCGTGCTCTCCTCCCTGGGATCCCCGACCTTCACCTTGCGCACACCCTGCACCAGCAGATCAATGAACTTGTCGAATGCCGGGCGGTGTACCAGGATGCGCTGCACCGAAATGCAAGTCTGTCCGGCATAGGAAAACCCGCCAGCGACGCAGCGATGCGCCGCATATTGCAGGTCGGCATCGCTGTGTACGATCACGCCCGCATTGCCGCCAAGTTCCAGCGTGACCCGCTTCTTGCCGGCCTGAGATTTCAGTTGCCATCCTACGGCCGCGCTGCCAGTGAAGGTCAGCAGCTTGATGCGGTCGTCGGCAACCAGCAAGGAGGCGTTCTCGTTGGACAGCGGCATCACGGCGAAGGCGCCTTCGGGCCATCCCGATTCGTGGACAATTTCGGCCAGCAGCAGCGAGGAAACCGGCGTCTGCGGCGCCGGCTTCAGGATGATGGGACAGCCAGCGGCGATCGCGGGCGCTACCTTGTGGGCCACCAGGTTCAGCGGAAAATTGAACGGCGTGATCCCGAAAACCGGACCAAGCGGGAATCGCCGCACCAGGCCCCAGCGTCCGGCCGTGGACTCCAACGTGTCGAGCGGAATGTACTCGCCGTAGATGCGCGTGCTTTCTTCGGCGGCGATCTGGAAGGTGTTGATGGCGCGGTCCACCTCGATGCGCGCCGTTCTGATGGGCTTGCCGGCTTCCTGGCAGATGGTGCGCGCAAATTCCTCGCGCCGCGCCGTGATGCCTTCGGTGATCTTGCTGAGAATGGCGGCGCGCTGATGCGACGGCATCTTGCGAGTGACCGCAAATGCCTGCACGGCCGACGCGATGGCAACCTCAACATCGTCGCGGTCGGCCTCGCAAACCACCGCAACCACACTGTGGTCATAGGGCGAGGTCACCACCGCCTCGCGACCGTGCGTGATCCAGTCGCCATTCAAATAGAACCCGAAGCTGCGGGTAGGAGTAGCTGTCGTGTATCCCATGCGTCACCTCTCGGCTCATTCGATGCCGCCAGCAATGATTGCGCATTCGCGCTAGGGATTCAAGCTCAGCAAAACAACTTAGCGGCTGATTGTCAGAAGTTCCATTTGAACGCGAACTGGAATACCCGTGGACCATATAGCGCGTTTATGATCTGCAGCGTCCTGAAACCTGGCTCGGGCAGGAGATAGCAAGTCTGATTGGAGCTTTGAGCATCTCCGCAGGTATTGCCCGCTGGCAAGTATTGGACCGCATTGACGCCGTTGCCGTTCTGAACATAGTAGTTTGCATGGTTAAGCAGGTTGAAAGCCTGCACCTGCAAGGTAATACTCTGCCGCTCAGTGATTGGAATTTGCCGGGCCAGCCCTAAATCAATCTGCTGCGTCCACGGTCCATAAAACGAATTCAATCCAACGACAGGGCTCGGGCCTGCGCCGTTGATTCCCAACGCGGAGTTTGCTGTGCTCTGGTTGACAGCGCTGTCGTTCAGGCTGCTGTTGGGGCCTGGGCAGTAGGCCGGTCCGCCGCCAGGAGGCAACGGAATCGAACCCGGCGCAGCACCTCCAGAGGCTGCGTCGTAAGTGGTGCAGGCATTGTCCAGTAGGGCCGCATAGGGACGGCCGGAGGAAAACAACATGACCGTGCTGACCATCCAATTCGAGAGCAATCCGCTGACCAGCCTGGAATCGAAGTGCTTGCCAGCGAACGGATAATAGACGGCCGAGAGGACGAGGCGGTGGCGCTGATCGAGCAGGTACGGCGCGTGAGTGTTGCTGAAATCGAACTGGTTGCTGAAGTCAACTCCGTTGGACATCAGGTTCTTCGCAAAGGTGTAGGACGCTTGCAGCGCCAACCCGTCGCTGAGCCGCCTCTGCAATTGGACAAACAACGAGTTGTAGTTGTTGGTTCCGGGACTGATGAGCGCATTGATCTGGCCAAGGTTGGGACTGATGCGTCCCTCCTGCAACAGGCCGCTGTCCAGGTTGGGTAGCGTCACTTGCGGACCGTTACACGGCAGTTGCGTCGCGCTCGGCGGACACGCAATGTACGTTGTCGTTCCGGTTGGCGGCATCAGGTTCAGGTCATAAGCGCTTGACGAAATCAGGTGGACTCCGTGCGTCCACATTGTCCCGACACTTAGGGTGGTGTCGCGCAGAATCTCGCGCTCGATTTGCAGGCTCGATTGCAACACGTACGGGAATCGGAAACTGGGATCGACCAGCGAAATGTTGGGAGCGGCGAAACGTGATGGATCAGAGATGCGATTGGGGAAGATGGGGAGCTGCTGATTTGGAGGCAGCGTGGGGTCGAAGGTGATTAGAGCAGAAGATTGCTGAGAAAGCAGTCCGTTGGAGATGACGGAATTGCGGTAATTCAGGCCGTCCAAATTCTCATAGAACAGGCCGAAGCCTCCTCGGACGACGGTCTTGTCGAGTAGCTGCCAGGCGAAACCGAATCGCGGAGCCAGGCGCTGGTACTGGTTGGGGAACTGCCCGGTCAAGGGGAAGGCGGGATTTTCCTTGGGCTGAGGATAAATCTGGAAGTCTTCGCGCAACCCGAACTCCAGCGTCAACCGAGGAAGTACCCGAAATGTGTCCTGCGCATAAAAACCAAGATAAGGCACTGTGAAAGAGAAGTTGGGATTCCCAGCCGCCTGGGAAAAGGTGTCATAGATCCCGAGGGCAAAGTTAGGAAACGTGGAGAATGCATAGGTGCCCGCAAGCGTGCCATTCTGCCGCTGCGCGTCGGGGTCGAATCCGCCGCCTGCTGAATCGGTCACATGAGTGAAGTTAGCTTCCAATCCAAACTTGAAGTTATGCTTACCCCAGACGTAGTCCAACTGGTCCCCAAAGCCCCATTGCCGTTCCGTCGTGCGCCCGATAGCAAAACCGGCGTTCCCCAACTCGAAATTCGAGGGTATTGAGAGCACAACGGAAGGCAGAGTGGGAGGCACCAAACCAGTAGGCGTCGAGTACTGCTGGTCCTGTGAGAAGCTGAGATGGAAGTTGTTCAGAAGGTTGCTGCTAAATGCGTGCGTCCAGCCCACAGCAGCCTGGTAATCGCGAACATAGGCGTTGGCCAGCGCACTGATCCCGAACAGCGGCGTGTTGGTCGAAGTGATTTCGCCGCTGGGGGAGTTGAAGCGGTTCAGATTCAAACTGAGATAGATCTGGTCTCTCTCGCGAGGGGAATAATCGATCTTCGAAAACAGGGCCAAATCGTTGCGGGAACGTGGTTGAGTGCCAAGATTAGAGTGGATCGCGTTCAATGCATTGGAGACTTGCTGCAAGTACACGGGGTTGGTTGGGTCTGGCTGGCTCAACGAGCTCGGCACCGGTAAGGGTCCATTGGGAACAGGCAAAGCAATCCCGTCCGGCACACCAAAATCCGATTGTGTTACGGACTGGTAGTCGGTGTTAACGACAGAGATCGGGTTTGTCTGGAGTTGCTGTTCGTAGTCGGCAAAGAACCAGAGCTTCTTATGGACGATAGGTCCGCCGATGGAGCCACCGAACTGCTGGAGGACATTCAGAGGTCGCGGAATACCGTTCGCTTTGTCAATGGCGTCGTTGGCCCCCGTAGCCGAGTTGCGGTTGTAGTAGAAAGCGTTGCCATGGTAGGCGTCGGTGCCGGACTTGGTGACGGTATTCACGAAGCCGGTCGCGCCACCGCCGTATGCGGCAGAGTAGGGCGAGACGGCCACCTGGAATTCCTGGATCGCGTTCTCTCCGAAGGTGTAGGGTACCCGCTCACCGCCTCGTGCGTTTCCGAAGTAATTGCTGGTGGCGTTGGCGCCGTCTAAGGTGAAAAGGTTGGCGCCGTTTCCGTTGGCGTACCCCGTATCCTCTCCGCCTTGCTCGCCCGCAAAGCTAACCAGTCCGCTCTGCCCATCGGGACTGGCATTGGGGGTTAAGAGGGCAAAATCCGTGTAACGACGGCCATTCAGCGGCAGTCCATCCAACAAGGAACGGCTCACAGCAGTGCTTTCACTGGATTCCGTCGTACGCAACACCGGAACCGATGCCGTGATTTGCACGGTCTGAGTGTAGGAGCCAGCCTGAAGACGAACGTCAGCACTTGTGGTCTCTCCCACATGAACCGTAACTGCGTTTAGACTGGCGGTGCGAAAACCCGGCGCTGTGACCTTTAATTGATACTGGCCGATCGCAAGCGAAGGAAATACAAACTCCCCTTGTGCATTGCTCATTCGCGTCGATTTCTTGCCTGTGGTCTCTTGTTCCACTTCGATGCTCGCGCTCGGGATCACTGCCCCGCTTTGGTCTGTAAGGACCCCACGGATGCCGCCCGTTGTGACGGCACTCTGGGCGTGGAGAAGCGAGACACCAAGACCGCCGAGTAACAGAAAGCCGCAGACGAATCGTGCGGACCGGTCCCAAAGACCGGCAATCACGGCAAAGAGAGCTTGCAATGGCAGAACCCTACCAGAGTACATGATTACCTGCCCAAAAAAGAGGAAGAGTCCATTCAGTTATATAGCGAGATAGATGCACCAGCCTATGACGGGTTTATCTAGGAGTCAACTGAGCAAAGCCCCGCACTCGCGTCAGATGCAATCGAAAACTGCCTCCGCCCATCTGTCCTCAGATGAGCGGAGGCTGCTTCAACCAGCTATTAGTCGTCGTTATCCCTCGGTTTGGGAGCGTTGACTACCTTTAAGGCTGTGGCATAGAGTTCCGCCTGCTGCTTCTTGTACTCCTTCGATTTCAGGCGGTTTTGCTTCGCCGCGGTGTCGTGCAGATCGTCGGCTGCCATAGAGAGCCGGCCCAGCGCGCCGAGATGATGGCTGTCGCGATCGGGTGCGGAGGTATCGAGCTTCGACACCAGCGACCAGATTTTCTTGCCCTCGTCCGAGGGGACATAGTCCGCGGTCAGCTTGAAATTCAGCTTGTCGTGGGTTATGCCGTTGTACTTCGGCTGGAAGAGGTCACGAAGGTCGGTGGCCAGCAGGTCGCCGAGGTTGTTCGGAGGGAGGCCCAGCAGCAGCTCTTCGGTCTTTACAACCGAAGCCGTGATGTAGTGCCGCATGGAGTAGTAAGCCGGCTTGGCAAAGGGGCTGATCAGTACCATCGGCGAACGGTGGGGATGGATGTGATCCAGCGTGGACTGGCCATCGTCGGGACTCATGAAGATCGCCATCCCAGTATCTGACTGTGCATCGTAATACACCGGGCTTTGCATCAGATGCTGGACGACCATGCCTACCGCAATATCACCGTCGGCTACCTGCTGGACGTTGCTGGCGCTGCCGTAGATATTGCTGTTGGGACATTGCACGCTGCCGGTGTGTTCGTTCGGAATGTAGAGGTAGATAAACTGAGGCAGCGTGCCAGCGGCCAGCATCCGGTCGAAGTCGGCGATGAACGCCTGCGCCCGCCGCTGATCGGAGATATTGAAGTTGTAACCCGGATAGTTGCGATCTATGTGCGGCTCACCACTGGCGTTGTTCTCTCCCATTACGGCGAGACCAGGCAGCTTATTGAAGAACGACTGGCCCAGTCCTTGAACGGGGCTCGTGACATCGCCGAGATTCACCAAGGGGTTGCTAAGGTGGAAGTTGTCGGGATTCAGTTGCGGCGTACCGCAATTTCCACTTGGCGGGTCGTTCAGTGTTGTCGGCTGGTTGGTGCCGGTGTCACTGCCGTCAATGCGGGCCGCAAACACACCATATTCTTTGAAGCTGACTCCATGGCGCGCCGCATTGTTGAAGATGTATCCGCTCTCCGGATAGTCTTCTGGCTCAAAGTTCTTGTTGACCAGCAGTCCCCGGCCTGACTTGACCAGCAGCGTTTTCTCGGTGTAGTCCGTGGCCGTCCCAGAGGCAGCGAACTGATGGCCGGCATCGCTCTCTTCGGAGTCCGAGTAATAGTTCACCGCTGCTGCGAAGTTCTGCGCCAACGCCTGGTAGTTCAGAGTGACGCCGGTGTACTGGCCGTTGTAATACGGTGAACCGTCGGCGTTGTTGTAGGTCAAGCTGGCGAACACCCCAAAATGCCCGCCGAGATTGCCGAGCTTGGAGTCGAAGGTTTTGTTCTCCTGCAGGATGAAGACGACGTGCTTGATCTTCTGCGACGGCCCTCCTCCGATGGGGACGACTGAGGTATCGGGGATGCCCGGGTTTAACGCGAAGTTATTCTGGGGGACAGTCGTCAAATCCAGCTTGAAGCCCGGCAGGGAGATCTGCTGCAATGTACCAAAGATATAGTTGCTGTCGGTTATCGGAGTTGAAATAACCCCGGTCGGTGGCGGAGTGCCTTGTGAGGTGTTGGTGTTGGGGTTGATGTCCTCCCCAATGCCCTTTGCATTCAGGACATAGAGAGTGTTTCCGTCCGCGCTCAGCAGCACTCCGGTGGGGTACCAGTCGGTCGGGATCCGGCCAATCAAAACTGGCCTGGCTGGGTTAGTGGTATCCAGGACTGCGACAGAGTTGATACCGGCCTCAGCAATGTAGGCGCGCGTGTTGTCCGGCGAAACCGTGATCGCGTTCGGATAGGTTCCATGAACAGCCTGCGTCAAGGCGGTCGAGGGAGGAATCAGCGGTAGGTTGACATTCGCAATCTTGTTTCCCTGAAGGTCCATGATTGCAACCGCGTCGCTGTTGGACTTGGTGATGTACACCAGTTCCTTCCCGCCGCCGCGAACGATCGCCATGGCCGACGGATGAGTATCACCCACCACGTTTTGAGAATCGAGCGTATGGCCTTGATAGACCGAGCCCATGAGACTCAACTGGGAACCGTTGCCGCCGGGAGCGGACAAAATCGACACGGAGGAGGTCTTGGGATTGCTACCGCTCGTGTTGGTCACGGGAACGTAGAAGCCGTCCACCTGGTTGTTGGCGATTGGCGGCAGAGAGTTGAGCTCGCCGTTCTGTCCGTACCCGGGGTTGGCAAACTTATATTCCGTGACTCCCCAGTTGGATACCAGGACTGTGGTTCCGTCCTGACTGACGGCGACGCCGTAGGGGAAATATCCCACCGCGACCTGTTGCACGACCTTCTGCGCGGTGGTATCGATTACCGCCACGCTGTTGTCGCCGTCACAGGCTACGTACAGGTACTTGCCGTCGGGGCTGAGTGCTGACCCCGCCGGAAACGTGATCTGCGCACCCGCGGTACGATTGAACCCGGTAGGAACCGGGGGCAGGAAGCCATTTCCCTGCTTCGTATTGAAGTACGGGTCAGGCGTGTAGTTGGAAACGTAACCGCTGGTTGACGGGGTGATTGGGGCGATTACGATGTGACCGCTGGCACTGATCACACCCGCCGTCACCGTGAACAGCTTGACGTCCTGGTCGGCACCGCCCGAAACCCAGATCGTGTAGGGTCCGGTTCCGGTTGCCTGCATTCCGATGAAGAACTTTCCAACCTCATTAATCTGGGAAACCACAGTCAGTGACGAGGTATCAATAACTGACAGCGTGTAACCGCCCAGATTGATATTGCTTTGAAACGACGTAAATTTATCTTCGCGTTCATCGTCGTTGCTGGTAATGAGATATTTGCCGTCCGGCGTCAGCACAGCACCCAGAGGGTTCATTCCGATTTGAGCAACGGTGCCGGCTGGCGTGGCCTTGGTGCCGTTCGGCAGGACGCCGGCGAAATAGCTGCCGAACTTATTGGGACCAGCGAACAGCTCAGCGCCGGCATATGCTCCGGTCTCGGTGTGGTTGAAAACCGGGGCAACGATTGTTCCCCAACTGTTTTGAAATTGCACCTGCTGCGACAGCATTGGCTGTACTGCCGTCACGATCAGGAAAGTTAAAGGTAGGAGATGTTTCCACGCATTCTTCAGAAACCGCGAATCCATTGCAATGCCTCCCGCCGACAAAGTTCGGCATATCAGCAAACAAGTTGACAAAATACGACCGGTGGACGATCAGGCGGAACGGTCCCGGTCGCGCTTGAACGGGAACTTTGGGGGCCAACCCGAATGTTTGCCGGATTACGGTCTGAGAACCTGGGCGCGGAATATGAGAGACTCGGGCTGGCCACTCACGCCCATGACACGCCAGCTAGATGGCGGGAAGATGAAAGCGGGAATAAAGTTTGATGAAAGCTGGCGGCCAACGACCGAACAGCTCGTCGTCCGCAAAGTTTCTGGAAGAGACTGGAAGAGAATTGTCGGAAGTGATCTCCGGAACGCACTGCCAGGCGAGCAGCTTTTCCCCAATCAGTGAAACTTGCCGCGACTTGCTTGCTTCGTTGGAAAGATGCGCGTTGAAAATTACCTCCGCCCATCCTAAGCAGATGAGCGGAGGCTGCTATTGACCAACCTTCTAGTCGTCGTCCTTGTCGGAGGTCGTCCCGGCATGAACCGGTGCGGGCATCTGTGAGTTCACTCCCTTGACGGACTTCCAGATCATCTCGTTCAGTTCCCGTTCCGGGGCACTGTCGGGATGCTCGAAATCCATTTGGCTGGCCCTGATCATCAACCTTCGCATTGGATCGGAAGAAGCCAACTGGTTTATGTCGGGGGACTGGGCACAAATGATGTACTGCGCTGGCAGCACGGCAGTGTATGGTGCATTGTTGGAAGGTTGGTTGTTCCAATCCATGATCGGAGCGGCAGTGGCGTCATATGAAGTGAGCGGCTGCACACCCAGAATCATTTCCATCGTCTTCAGCACGCTCGTCTGGTTGTAGAAGTGGTGATCGATGGACCCCTGAATGATCCAAGGGCTAATGACGTAAGTGGTGGAACGATGGCAATCTATATGGTCGGGACCATCTTGCGCATCGTCCTCGATAATGAAGATCGCCGAACTCGTCCAGATTGGGCTATTGCTGATCGCCTGCACGATTTGCCCAACCGCGTAGTCATTGTCGGCAACTTCGGCGACTGGTGCAAAATCGCCAGAGGTCGGCCCCTGCGTATGATCATGCGGAAGCCGAATGGTCTCAAACGCCGGCACGGAATTGCCTGAAGGATCTTTCTGCAGGAATTCGTTGAACTCGCGGATCCACTCGGCGGCCCGGCTCGACGAGTTGTACTTGCCGTATCCGGTCTCCTGGTATTCGCAGTTTTGTAGGCCTTTCTGCGTGTAAATCGCCGAGGCGTCACTGTCCGGATAGTCGCTATCAAAACGCCGGTAGTCCCAGTCGCTCACTCCCGCCAAGTCGTGGCCTGGCGGTTGGTTCCCCGTGACGGTAGGGTAATTATCCGGCATGATCACGTTGCCCTGGCCGTCGGTTACGCCGAACGATAGGAAGAAGCCGTAGTTGCGGTAGCTCACCCCCGCTGCTTGCACGGCATCCCAGATGTGTCCGCCCGGGCCTTCCGTCACGTCCGGAATGGCGGGGGCGCCGTTCGGGAAGTATACCGGCGAAATCTGGTTTCCATCGGGGTCCTTCGCCGGGAAACCTCCAACGTCATAGCCGTTGTTCTGGCCCTCCACGTCGTATTGCCGGCCGCGGCCGCTGTAGTTGTAGGGGACGTTCTTGATAAGGTCTTCGTTCGCGATACCTTGCGTTAGCCATCCCCAACCATCGAAGCTGACCTCACTGTTGGTATAGAAGTTGTCCAGCAAAACGAAGCGCTGCGCCAGTGCGTGCAGGTTCGGAGTAATACTTTGGCCGAATAGCGTGAGCGAGGAATCGCCGTTACCCCCGGGAATGTCACCCAGCACCTGGTCGTAAGTCCGGTTTTCCTTGGCTATGTAGAACACATGCTTGATGCCCCCACTCTGCAGCCCGATCGAATCCAGCCGATGGTCCTTCGCCGGGCTACCCGCGTTGTTGTCCAGAACTGCGGCAGTCCACTCTTGCAGCTTCCCGGGGTTGCCTAACCCGCTAATAAACGCAACCTGGCCTTGGACCAAGTGCTGGTCGTACCAGGGGCTCTCGTTGAAATCCCACTGCACGTAGCCAGGATTGGGATAGCGGGTTATGGTTCCTTTGCCGTAGGTGATCAGGATACTTTGGTCTGTCGGAGCAGCCACGGAGGTCGGATACCATCCTGCGGGAATGTATCCCTTCAGACTTAAGTTAGCCCCTTTGACAGAAAGAACCGCAACCGCATTCAGATCACCCAAGGTGACGTACAGAGTTGTTCCATCCGGAGACAGAGCCAGTCCGGTTGGCGTCGAGGAGCCAGCCACAGTCTGTAGCGCCGCCGGGCGCAGCAATATGCTGCTCAAAATGACGTCGTTGGAGGTGTTAACTACGGATACGGTATCGCTGCCTGCATTGGCCACGTAAAGCAGCGTTTGCGACAGGTTGAGCAACAAACCGTCCGGATTGGCTCCCGTCATGATAGCCCCCGTCAGAGTCGGGTTGGCGGGATTGGAAGTGTTCAGGTCGTATACCGCGCCGTCCCGCTCGCTCGAAACGTAGGCTTTGGAACCGTTCGACAGAACCGCAATGGCCAGCGGAAAGTTGGGCGTCCCATACCAGCTCTTGGTGAACGAGTAACGCCCCACCTCGGTCTGCGTGCTCTGCGAGTAGATGGCCACACTGCCGGGCACGGCAAACGTGCTGGGGTCGTTGTTGACTACATAAAGATAGCCCCGTGTGTCAGTCGCCAGGCCGGAAGGAAAATCAGTAGGTTGGCTCGCCGTGAAACTGCCCAAGTCGGCGAGAATCCCGTTACCCGAAAGGTGCAACACGTCAATGGTGTTGTTCCCCCCTTGCGCCGCATACAGCGTGCCGCCACTTCCGAAGGCAAGACCATAATAGAGACCGTTCGTGGTCTGGAAGGGGCAATAGTTGCAGTTCGGGTAATCGATGTTGGAAACAAAGCCACCAGTTTTCGTGCTGATCGAGGTAAGCGACTGATCGAAGCCCATGTCGCTCACCAGTGCGTACTTGCCATCTGGTGAAAGAACTATGTTCATAGGCAGGCTGCCCACATTGAGCTGGGTTCCCAGTTGTGGCGAGGATATGTACTTGCCGGTGACCAGAAGGCCCGAAAGCGCACTTTGCGCCATGCCAGTCATCCCGGTGAGTAACATTGTTGCCAAAAGGCAAAGAAGCCCGAATTTCGGGCCGGCAAAACGACCTCTCGAGTGCATGGTTGATTCTCCTTTCGCTGTGGTGGGCGGCCTGCAGCCGCCGCGGGAGCTAGGTAGAAGTTGCAAGCTGTGAGTTGTCGGCCAGAATTGAACTACCATCGAGGATAGTAGGACGCTTGTTTGGCAGCAGTGTTAACCCGAAATAAACTCTTGGTGAATTTTTGTCCTTGAGGATCGGGCTGGCGCTCGAATCTCAGTAGCGTCCGCGGGTGAGGACGCGTGGGATCAATGCAGGAAACTGGTGAGTACCCGCACCAATTCCTGCGAGGCTGTACTCAGCGAACCGACGCCGTCGTGAGACGCTTTGGCCCGGCCTCAAGTATGTGCTCCGGGCACTCGGCCATCATCAACTTGAAGTTTTCGATAAAGCGGGCCGCCAACCCATCGTACTTGTCAAGATATTGATCCCGGCTCGGCCAGGTATTCGCCGGGTCTAGGATCTGCGACGGCACTCCTTCGCATTCAACCGGCACGTCGAAACCAAAAACCGGATCTTTCTTGTACGCCACCTTGAGCAACGAGCCGTTGAGCGCGGCATTTAGCAAGGCGCGAGTGTGATGGATGCTGATGCGCTTGCCAACGCCAAACGGTCCTCCCGTCCAACCAGTGTTCACCAGCCACACGTGCGCGCCGTGCTTTTCGATCTTCTGCCGCAGCAGCTCCGCGTAGGCCAGCGGGTGATGCACCATGAACGGGCCACCGAAGCACGTGCTGAAGGTCATCTCAGGTTCCACGCCAAGCCCGATCTCGGTGCCGGCAATCTTGCTGGTGTAGCCGGAAATAAAATGGTAGATCGCCTGGTTCGGGCTGAGCCTGGAGATGGGTGGCATCACACCTGAGGCGTCGCACGTAAGGAAAATGACGTTCTGCGGGTGCCCTGCGCGCTTCTGCGGCAGGTGATTCGCGATGTAGGAAAGCGGATAAGCCGCCCGCGTGTTCTCCGTCACCGTGTAGTCGTTCAAATCCAGATGCCGCGAGACGGCGTCGAAGGTCACATTTTCCAGCACCGTCCCGAACTGCCGCGTGCAGGCATAAATCTGCGGCTCGGCCTCGGGCGAAAGACGGATCACTTTGGCATAGCAGCCATCTTCGAAGTTAAACACTCCGTTGTCACTCCAGCCATGTTCGTCGTCACCGATGAGGTGCCGTTTGGGGTCGGCGGAGAGCGTGGTCTTGCCGGTGCCCGAAAGCCCGAAGAAAATGGCGACATCGCCATCGGCGCCGACGTTTGCCGAGCAATGCATGGAGAGCACGCCCTGCAGCGGCAGCAGGAAATTCAGGACCGTAAAGATGGTCTTCTTGATTTCCCCGGCGTAGCTGGTGCCGCCGATGATGGCCAGCCGTTCCCGGAAATTGATAATGATGAACGTTTCCGTACGCGTGCCGTCCACCATGGGCGAGGCCTGAAACGAGGGCGCCGCGATCACGGTGAATTCGGGCATATGCCGATGCAGTGCGTCTTCACCCCGAATCTTCAGGAACATGGTGCGCGCAAACAGACTGTGCCAGGCCTTTTGCGTGATGATGCGGATGGGCAGACTGTACTCCGGGTCGGCCCCGGCGAAGCAGTCCTGCACGAAAACATCTCGCCCCTGCAAGTAGCCTTGCAGGCGCGCCAGCAGCGCACTGAAATTCTCGCTGGTGCAGGGCCGGTTGTACTGGCCCCACCTGATCCTGTCCTCGGTGGACTGCTCGCGTACCACGAATTTGTCGGCCGCGGCGCGCGCGGTGTGTTTGCCGGTGTTCACCACCAGTGGTCCAAGGTG
>Ga0074045_10004212_pt1 | contig 12780 bp, 10 predicted proteins | sample BogForMeECP23OM2_FD_94442 | JGI IMG/M metagenome (GOLD analysis project Ga0074045, IMG submission 94442) | Bog forest soil microbial communities from Calvert Island, British Columbia, Canada - Bog Forest MetaG ECP23OM2 | ecosystem: Environmental > Terrestrial > Soil > Wetlands ... | reverse complement strand
TGGACCGGCCTTGGCACCCGCGATCAGCGCACCGACCGTGGTCAGCTCCGGCTGCGCTGGATCGGAAGGCAGCCGTTGCCCGTGCGTGGCCGTCATCTGATTCACGTCGCCCAGCGTAACTCCGCCTTCGGCAATGATGGTCATATCCGCGGGATCGTAAGCGACGACGCGGTTCATCCGCGCGAGCGAGACCGCTATGCCGACCGGCGCCCGCCGCATCTGCGCAACGGTCCGGGCCGCCCCGATCGGCGCCAGGGTGATCCGATCCTGCTGGCACTTGCGCACGATCACGCCGATTTCGCCGGTCTGTTGCGGTTCGACCACGACGCTCGTGAATTCGGCTTCGCGCCCGTGGGCGGCTCGGACGCGATCAACCCCGACGAGCCCAGCGAAGTCGCGCGCCAGCGTTGAACCGTTAAGCGGCGGCACGGCGCACAAACGGTCGGGTCATCACGCGCCCGCTCATGAAGACACTTGACGGTGTGGCGTCGCGACTTCGACGCAGCCGCCGGGCCGCGGAATAACCTTGTTTGGATTCGCGCGTTCGTCGGGATCGAAGACGTGCCGCAATTCGCTCATCACGCGCAGATCGTCGGGGCCGAACAGGAGCGGCATCTCGTTGATCTTCTCGACGCCGATCCCATGCTCGCCGGTCAGGCTGCCGCCGAACTCGACACAGGCGGTCAGGATATCGTGACCGGCCGCGATCGCGCGCCGCACCTGGCTGGGGTCGCGCTCGTCGTAGAGCACAATCGGATGAATATTGCCGTCACCGGCGTGAAACACGTTGCCGATCTGCAGATTGTGCCGCGCGCTGATAGCCGTGATCCGCTCCAGGATGTCGGGCAGACGGGTGCGCGGCACGACGCCGTCATGCGTCGCATAATTGGGCGCCAGCCGGCCGACCGCGCCGAACGCGCGCTTGCGCGCCTTCCACAACTGCGTCCGTTCGTGTTCGTCGCGCGCGAGGCGCACTTCCCGGGCGCCGGACTCGCGCACCAGATCGCTGACCCGCGCCGCCTGCTCGTCCATCCCGGCCGCGAGTCCGTCAAGTTCGATAATCAAAACGGCTCCGGCGTCGACCGGCAGACCGACTTGAAAGGCATCCTCGACCGCCCGGATGATGAGCTTATCCATCATTTCGATCGCGCCTGGAATGATCCCCCGCGCGATAATCGCGGAGACGGCGCGCGTGGCGTCCGTGACCTCGGCGAACACCGCGAGCATCGTGCGATGCGCCTCGGGTTCGCGCGAGAGCCGCAGCGTGGCGCGCGTCACGATTCCGGCCGTGCCTTCGGCGCCGACGACCGCGCCGACCAGATCATAGCCGCAGATTTCCTCGGTCGGGCCGCCCAACTCCGCCACTTCGCCATCCGGGAGAACGATTTCGACGGCCAGAACGTGGTTGGTCGTGACGCCGTATTTGAGAGTATGCGGCCCGCCGGAATTCTCCGCGATATTGCCGCCGATGGTGCAGGCCATCTGCGACGACGGGTCGGGCGCGTAGAAGTAGCCGTGCGCCTTGACCGCGTTGGTGACGTTGAGATTGACTACGCCGCTCTCGACCTCGATCCTGCGGCTGGCGCGATCGATCGCCAGGATATGATTCATACGCGAGGTGCAGATCATGACCGGCGCGTTGAGCGGGAGGCATCCGCCGGAGAGCCCGGTACCCGCGCCACGCGGCACGAAAGGGATTGCGTGGCGGTACAGCAGCTTGAGGATCGCGCTGATTTCGCCGGTCGAGCGCGGCCGTAACAAAAGCTCGGGCGCGGACTTGGCGATCGTCCAGCCGTCGCATTCATAGACCTTGAGTTCGGTCGCGCGGGAAACGATGCCGTCGGGGCCGAGAATCTCCCGCAACTCCGCCACGACGTGAGCATCGATACGGGAATCGATAGAAGCTTGCGCGCTCATCAGCCCGGCCACTCTAGCACGAAAAAAGCCGCTGCGGCCTAGCGCCGCGGCTTTTCATCGCGACCTTGCCGGTCAATAATGACGAACGCTAGCGGAACCGGAGGCGTAGCGAGCAGGCGAGTCTCTACTTTGGCCGCGCGTCGCGGACTCCGCCGCCCCCTGTGCTCGCTCCGCGCCGCAACGGCGCTCCGCTAGCGTGAGAATCTTGACGCAGCTCCGGGGGGCGGCCGAGTCCGCGACGCGCGGCCAAAGTAGAGAGTCGGCGAGCTGCGTCAAGAATCTTAAGTTAGCGGAGCTCAAGGCGAGCCGCCTCAAAGATATAAGGGAGAATAACTGTGTCGATTGTCTTTCCAGAACTTCAGCCGTCAGCCCGAATTCTGCTCGGCCCCGGCCCCTCGAACGTCCATCCGCGCGTGATGAAGGCGCTGCTTTCGCCCGTCGTCGGCCATCTCGATCCGGATTTCTTGCGCGTGATGGACGATATCAAGCAGCTCCTGCGTATCGTCTTCCAGACCACCAACGAAATCACCTTCCCGGTGTCGGGCACCGGCTCGGCCGGGATGGAAACCGCCTTCGCCAATCTGATCGAAGAGGGTGACGAGGTGGTCGTCGGGGTCAACGGGGTCTTCGGCGATCGGGCGGCCGAAGCGGCCGTACGGATGGGCGCCAAGGTCCATCGGGTCGAAGCGGAATGGGGGATGATCGTCGAGCCGGCACGCCTCGAAGCCGCCCTGAAGGCGGCGGCGCGGCCGAAATTGCTCGCGGTGGTGCATGCCGAGACCTCGACCGGGGTCTATCAACCGGTCGCTGAACTGGGCCGGATGGCCCATCGCTACGGCGCGCTGTTCGTGATGGACGCCGTGACCTCGCTGGGCTGCGTGCCGGTCGAAATCGACAACTGGGAAGTGGACGCCTGCTATAGCTGCACGCAAAAGGGCGTGGGTGCCCCGCCCGGGCTCGCGCCAGTGACCTTCAGCGTGCGCGCAATGGCGAAGGTGCACGCGCGCAAAAGCAAATGCCGCTCGTGGTATTTTGATCTCGCTGGAATCGAGCGCTATTGGGGTTCCGACCGCGTTTATCATCACACCGCGCCTATTACGATGAACTACGCGCTTTACGAGGCGTTGCGCATCGTCGTCGAGGAGGGGCTGGAAGCGCGTTTCCAACGTCATCGCGAAAACGCCGCCGCCCTGCAGGCCGGAGTGGTCGCGATGGGTCTCGCGTTGGCGGCGCAGGAGGGCTACCGCCTGCCGCAACTGACGGCGGTGCGGGTGCCCAACGGGATCGACGACGCCCGGGTGCGCGGCGAGTTGCTCCGCCTCTTCAACACGGAGATTGGTGCGGGATTAGGCCCGTTCAAAGGCCAAGTCTGGCGGATTGGACTGATGGGCGAGTCGTCGCGCCGCCAGAACGTGATGCTTATCCTGAATGCGCTCGAAACCTTGCTGACCGCGCAAGGGATGGAGCTGGTGCGCGGCGCCGGCCTGGTCGCGGCGGATAAGGCGTACGACGGCGTCGCGCGGGGTTAGCCTCAGGTCAGAGACAGTCGCTACTCCGAGCGTGGCTGAACGTCGCGCTCGATCTGCGTCAGGTGTTCCCGCGTAGCGGCGCGCAGGTCGTAGCTGCTCTGCAGGTTCAGCCAAAACTGCGGATTGACACTGAAATAGCGGCCGAGGCGCAAGGCGGTGTCCGCGGTGATCGCGCCCTCGCCCGCGATGATCTGCGCGATACGGTTGGGCGGCACGCGCGGCGCCATCGCCAATTGGTGCGGGTTTCATGTCGAGGGCTTCAGGAACTCCTCGAGCAGGATTTCGCCAAGACGGATAAGGGAGAGCACTTTAGATATAGATTGAGATGTTTCGTAACAGAATCGCAATGGAAGGATGCCCACGCATATCGTATACGTCCGGCTTCGCACTTATGATCGAGCCTTCTTCAGAATGCTCAGAAAGGAAGCCTCGTGCCCAAGCCCGATCCCCAAGTTCGGATTCTTCGCGAAAGTCTTCAACCGTTCTTCAGCCGTCAGTTGGGTGTGGCCGCCGCTGCCGGCTTCGCGATGCTTATTTGCATGCTTCCGGCGTCGGCGGTTCAGCTCCACGCGCAAACCAGCGCGGACGACAGCTCCAAGGCAGAAGACGAATACCATCTGAGTTATGACGGTGGTTCCGAGGCGGGTTTGTGGGTAGCAAGGGGGAAGTCAGCCACTAAAGGTGGTGCCCGGGACTCAGTCACGCCTCGAAATAGAGGCGAATGAGACCTTCAGTCCAGGAAGAATCGACATGGCCGGGTCTCGCGTGGCGACAGCTTCGGCCAGCCTAGAAGACGGCTGGGATATGTGGAAACTAGCGACCGCAGTGATTTTGGGTGTGGCTCTCTCCTGCCAGGCTGAGCGGCCGGCTCAAATTTGGGCTGAGACTAGCAGCGGTCCAGAAGTTAGCAGTAGCGTTGATGCCACGCCTGTCGTCTTTTGGTTGTACGACCCCCTCTGGTTAATGGAGGTTCCAGCCGCGGCGCCACCTGATGTCGACGGGTTCGACGTTCTCAGCCCGCCCGGACTGCCCGACGTGGTCAACTCCGGCGAAGAGCAGCCGCAGACCTGGAATTGGCACGTTCAGAATACCGACATCATGCAAGGATATCCCTCCTTTCATGCGAAATATTCGGGTGCAAATAGTTTGCCGCCCGGTGGTCAAATCCGCCAAACGGTATCAGTGGACCTGTATGCTGGAGTCCGATTATGGTCTGGCGCGGAAGCTCATATTGATGGGTTGATGTGGCAGGGTTTTGGACTGCACAACACCTTGGGCATTGACGATTATCCCAATGGCGAAGCTTACAAAGCCGGCACGGCCTATCCCAGATTGGACGTCGCGCAACTCTTCATAAGACAGACCATCGATCTCGGTGGTGAGCAGGAGTTCGTGCCCGCTGACGGTCTGACGCTCGCCGGCAAACATGACGTCTCACGGCTTGCCGTCACCGTTGGGCGGATCGGCGCCATTGATATTTTTGACGACAATTCCTACGCGGGGGATCCGAGTACGCAATTCATGAACTGGGCCTTGGTGACCAACGCCGCCTGGGATTACCCCGCGGACAGTTTGGGCTTCACTACTGGCTTGACACTCGAATTGAACCAGCGAAAATGGGCGCTACGCTATGGATTTTTTCAAATCCCGGCGGCGGCCAATACATGGACCGCCGAAGACGCGCTTTTCATCAAACCAGGTTACCAAAGCATCCAAGCTGGTGATGGGCACTTTTGGCAAGACTGGGGAATGGCAGTGGAATTCGAGCGGCGCTACAGCCTCTATGGTCATCTGGCGGCGTTGCGACTTCTGTCCTTTCTCAACCAGGGGCGCATGGGCAGTTATACAGCAGCGCTCGCTGTTCCGGGAATCGACATCAAACAAACCTATGCCTACCGTCGCAACTACGGCTTTGGTCTAAATTTGGAACAGGCAATAAGCGAGAATGTGGGTCTGTTTTCCCGTCTGGGCTGGAACCTGGGCCGCAATGAAGCCTGGATGTTCACTGACATCAATTACACGGCATCACTGGGCCTCAGCGTGAATGGCGAAGCGTGGCGCCGCCCCGCCGACACTTTCGGCCTGGCTGGAGTCATTAGCGGTATTTCGCGTGCCAACCAAAGGTACCTCGAGGCCGGCGGCACGGGTATTCTCGACGGCGACGGTGCGCTCACTTATGGCTGGGAAAAAGTTCTCGAGACCTATTATGACTTCCCTCTTTGGAAAAACATCCACCTCACAGCCGATTACCAGTTCGTCGCGGATCCCGCTTTCAACAGCGATCGCGGCCCAGTCAACATCCTCGCGACAAGACTGCACATGGAGTTCTGAGCACCAACATACGTTGTGCGCGGATTTTTTGGCGCGCTCATCTACAGTACATCAATAATCGGGGTTATAACCGCGCTCGGGGGGCCGGGCTTACGGCTTCACAGCGAATTGTGAAGGACCCGATCGTGTAACATTCGAACGGCTCGTCTGGAGATAGCGATGGCCTCTTTGCCTACCTCGGTGCTCCCGAAAAACTTCACCCCAGCCGCCAAGCGGGACATTGGTTTGGCCGAGTTTTCGCCCAAGCTTTCCAGAATTGCCTCGCTTCCAACCGAACTGGCGCTCTCTGAACTTCAGAGCGGACCAGACGGACTATCAGAAGAAGAGGCTATACATCGCATCGAAGTGTTTGGTCCTAACGTTGTAGCTGCTGAGCATCGGTTCACGCGGCTAACGCTTTTGCTAAGAGCTTGTCTGAATCCCTTAGTAATTTTGCTGGTAGTTCTCGCAGTGATTTCGTTCGCTACCGCCGAGGACGTGTCCGACCTCGTCGGCGGTGCCTTGATGGTTGTGATGGTGGTGCTTGGAGTTTCTTTGCGATTCGTTCAGGAAGCCCGCGCGGATACGGCTGCGGCAAAGCTCAAAGCTATGATTCGGGTCACCGCGACGGTGCTGCGGGAGGGCAACGCGCGCGAGATTCCGCTGGCAGAGTTGGTTCCCGGCGATGTCGTCAAGCTTTCCGCGGGTGACATGATTCCGGCGGATATCCGCGTCCTGTCGTGTAAGGACCTCTTCCTCATTCAGGCCAGCTTGACCGGCGAATCGTTTCCAGTTGAGAAGTTCGACCTTCCAGAGCCGTCGATAAAAAGGTCGCCGCTCGAACTTCAGAATGTGTGTTTCCTCGGCACCAGCGTCGAGAGCGGTACGGCAACCGCTGTTGTCATCGAGACCGGTCTGAAAACCTACCTCGGCACGATGGCCAGCGCCATCACGCAAGCGCCGCCACCGACCAGCTTCGATCGGGGCGTTTCAGCGTTTACGTGGTTGATGCTCCGCTTCATGACGGTGATGGTGCCTCTAGTCTTTTTGATCAATGGCTTCAGCAAGCATCGATGGGGAGAAGCTTTCCTGTTCGCGCTAGCCGTCGCGGTCGGCCTCACCCCCGAAATGCTTCCGATGATAGTAAGTGTTTGCCTTTCCCGAGGCGCAATGCTGATGTCGCGCAAAAAGGTAATCGTCAAGAGGCTCAACTCGATTCAGAACCTGGGCGCGATGGACGTGCTATGCACTGACAAGACCGGCACACTTACCATGGACCGCGTCATACTCGAGCAGCATTGCGACGTTGCCAGGCAAAAGGACGAAGGCGTCCTGGAACTGGCGTTCCTGAATAGCCATTTCCAGACTGGCTTGAAAAACGTTCTCGACCGCGCCGTCCTCCAGCACGGCGAGCTTCACCTGGATCTGCGGACCACCGAGTATTTCAAGGTCGATGAGATACCTTTTGATTTCAGCCGTAAAATGATGTCCGTAGTGGTAGCCACTCCGGATGGAGGTCATCGTCTGATTTGCAAAGGGGCGCCGGAGTCCGTTTTCGGGCGCTGCACGCAGTTCGAGCTCGAGGGCGAGATTTACCTGATGGATCAGGTTATATTGGAAGATCTCAAAGCGGAATACGACAAACTATCCGCTGATGGCTTCCGTGTACTGGCTATCGCCTATCGCGATTGTGAGCCCAAGCGCGTCTATAGCAAGGATGACGAGGAAGGCCTGATCCTGAGGGGTTATATCGCATTTCTCGATCCGCCCAAAGACACCGCGGCTCCAGCGATCGCGGCTCTGCGAAAGCATGGCATCGAGATCAAAGTCCTAACCGGTGACAATGAACTGGTATCGCGTAAGATTTGCGGTGAAGTCGGGCTCGCTATCGACCACGTGCTCACGGGCGCCGCGATTGAGAACATGAATGACGCTGAGTTGGCAAAGGCCGCTCAAACCACCATCTTGTTCGTTCGCCTTTCGCCCTTCAATAAGCGACGCATAATCCAGGCGCTGCAGACCGCGGGACACGTGGTCGGATTTATCGGTGATGGCATCAACGATGCGCCGGCACTGCGCGTCGCTGACGTCGGAATTTCGGTGGATACTGCGGTGGACATCGCCAAGGAGGCCGCAGACGCAATTTTGCTGGAAAAAAGCCTGCTGGTGCTCGAGGAAGGCGTAGCGGAGGGGCGCAAGGTCTTTGCCAACATTCTCAAATATATCCGGATGGGCGCCAGCTCGAACTTTGGAAACATGTTCAGCGTGCTCGGTGCGAGCCTCTGGTTACCCTATCTGCCCATGTCGCCGATCAAGATCCTGACCAACAATCTGCTGTATGACTTCTCGCAAGTGCCAATCCCGACAGATGAGGTTGATCCTGAGCAAGTCGCGAAACCCCGTCCGTGGTCTATGGGTGAAATCGCCAGATTCATCATCTACATCGGGCCGTGCAGTTCAGTTTTCGACTATACGACCTATTTCATTATGTGGTTCATTTTCAAGTGCAACGATTTGGGGCTGGTACCGCCCCCGGAGTTAGCCGCTCGTTTTGCCCACGCCACCCTTGCCAATCCGGACTCCACCTATGCGGCCGCTTTGTTCCAGACCGGATGGTTCGTTGAGTCACTGCTAACCCAAACCCTGATTATCCATGTCATCCGCACCAATAAGGTGCCATTCATCCAGAGCCGTGCCAGTTGGCAGCTGATTATGACTTCCGCCGCAATAATGTTAGTCGGGATGTGGCTACCGTCTTCCTCGATTGGGTCGTGGCTGGGCATGGTTCCTCTCCCATTTCAGTTCTGGCCACTGCTGCTACTGACGCTGTTGCTATACGTCGCGCTAACTCAGCTGGTAAAGGTGTGGTTGGTTCACAAGAAATGGATCTAAGACACTGGTATAGCTGAAACAAAGATGAAAGCCGGCTGTATCGGGATCGCGCGCTGATGCCATGAGGCTCGTTTCAAGCGCCGTTCGGCTTTTGGTAGTGATATCGTTGTTACTGCTGGTCGGGATCTCCGCAGTTTTGGCACGGTCGTGGTCGTATCACTATCATCCCGAGATCCTCGAGCCCACCCCGACCCTGCCGACGAAGGCCGCGCCCAGCGGGCAATCGTCGACGCCGAAGCTCCTTAAGCGAGCTATTGTTTCGGATCTCGCCATTTTCGCGCAAGACCAAAGCCTGCAGCGCAACACCGGGTATTCCGATCATATGAAGTATGAGACCAGCCGGCTGTCGCTTTTCGATAGTATGAATTCGTCCGAGGCTCTCAGCGCGTTCGCGAGCTTGAGCGGCTATTATCTCGGCGCTTCCGGGGAAAAACTTTATCGGTGTCTTGCGCTGCGAAAAGGCAGAGCCCTCGAGCCTTACTTGGAACCCTATCTTCGTGGCGGAAACCCTGAATGCGTGAACGAGCTCGGTCAGGACTTCACTAAACCAAGCGAGTCACTGGATGGATATACACTTTGCTCGACTAGTCAGCAGGTGGAAAAGCGCCTCACCGAATTGATTGCCGAGATTGAGGCTGGCAAGTCTTGTACCGATAGCGACCTGGCCCAATTGACTGGCGGCGTGCGGAAATGATCGATAGATACTCGTATTTGGTAAAAGTGTGATTATCGATCACGGCATCACGTCAGAAGGGCCGGAAGAACACCATCGCGAGGATGACCAGCAGCGCCAGACTGACGACGCCGTGGAGCATCGCGAAGTCGCCGCGCGCGGCCGAGCCAGGATCGTTCTCGAGTCCGATGATGCGCCGGTAAAGCTGATAGTGACACCCGAGCATAATCGCGACGAACAATAGCTTGATGTGGAGCCAGCCGTGGCGCAGGATCTGCGGCTCGCTGATGATGAGGCCGAAGCCGAAGATCACCGTGACGACGGCGCCGATGTTCGCGCTCAAGCGAAACAGCCGCCGCGCCGCGACGATCAGCGCTTCGCGGGCCGCGCCGACTTCGTCCGGCGCCAACCGCATCAGGCTGCTGATCAGGAGCAGACTCCCGACCCAGAAGATCACGCCGAAAACGTGAAAGATGACGAGCCAGGTCAATGTGGCGTTGTGCATGTTGTACCCTGCGTGATGCCGCCCGCCAGGAACATCGCGGCCACGGCGATCAGTCCGCCGACGACGTAAGCGACCGCCGGACCGCCTCTGGCGTAGAGCAGGCCCGCGACGATCGGTCCGATTATCCGCGCCAGCGCCAGCGCCGACTGATTCACCCCCAGCACCTCGCCCTGCAAATGATGGCCCGTGCGCTTCGAAATCAGACTCGCAATGGACGGATTCGCGAAGCCGTAGCCGAGAGACAGTGCGGACAGCAGCACGAGCAGCGCCGTCGGCGAGCCGAAACTGGCCATCGGCGCCATCCCGAACGCGAACAGCAGCATGCCGATTTGGATGAGGCGCGCTTCCCCGGCCCGTTTGACGATCTTGCCGAGGAGATAGCCCTGCGTAAGCGCCTGGATCAATCCCGCGTAGGCAAGCAGACCGCCGATGCCCGCCGCGTGATAGCCGTAGACCAGTGGCACCATCAGGGCGAAGGTGGTCTCGAACACGGCCATCGCGAAGGTCGCGAGAAACGCGATCAGGAAGAGGCGCGCCATCCGATGACGGACGAGTTGACGGGGCAGGATCAGCAACGGTTGCGCGAGATGACCCCAGGGGAACGGCTCGTTACCGACGCGCTGATGCGATTCCGGGAGGGCATAGGCCGCGTACAGGAAATTGGCGAAAGTGAGGGCCGCGGCAAAAAAGACCGGCGTGCGCAGGCTCGCATGGCCGAGCAATCCGCCGAGCGCCGGGCCGAGCACGAAACCGAGCCCGAAGGCCGCCCCGATCATCCCCATCCCACGCGTTCGCTGGACGTCCGTCGTCGTATCCGCGACGTAAGCCTGCGCGGTCGAGACGGTCCCGGCGCAGGCGCCGTGCACCCCGCGCGCGATCAGCAGCATGGGAAACGAGGCGGCGAAGCCGTAGAGCACATAGCTGATCGAGGAGCCGAGCAGCCCCAGCATGATGATGGGGCGCCGCCCGATGTGATCCGAGATGCGGCCGAGCACCGGGGCGATCAGAAACTGCATCAGCGAGTAGATCGCCAGGATGAAGCCAATCTTGGAAGCGCCGACGCCGAGCCGCTCGGCGTACATCGGCAGGAAGGGAATTACGATACCGAAGCCAAGTAAATCGAGAAAAACCGTGCCAAACAGTATGGTCAACGGCCCACGGCCATGGGCGGGCGAAGCCTGGTCGTGTGGGAGATTTTCAGCAGCCGTCATTGAGAATCATCGAAAGGTGGTCGCCGCACCGCCGGCTTAGCCGGCCGGGTCCCTCACTATGACCCCCTGGAAGAAACTCTTCGAGCGGCCATCGACGGTCTTAATCATCAGCGAGCAGACATAGTTTCCCGGATTCGGGTAGGTATGAAAGATGTAAAGCTCGGGCGGCAGCGAAGAGACCGTGCCATCCCCGAAGTTCCACGAGTAAGTCAGAAAGCCGATATTCTCGGGATCGGTGGCGAGGACAAAAAAACCGACCTTGAGCGGCGCACTGCCGTAGGGCGGCGCCACCATCATCGAGCCGGTAATTGGCTGCCGAATCGGTACCCGCTCGAGCGGCCGCACCTCCTCGCTGGTTGTGGCGTCGGACGGAGGCGGACGTAGCGGCGGTGGCCCATTCATCTCGCTACCGGTGTCGGCCTCTTGCGCATGGGCCGACGGAATTCGCGCCAGGCCAACCACGATCGCGACGATCGCGAGGCAGCCAAGGAGGCGACAGCGAGAGTGTTTTGCGTAAACGAAGAGCATAGGGCGCATCTTGCGACTACTGCATGATGATTCCGCCGTCAGGATGGAGGATCGAGCCGCTGAAATAGCTGCCCTCCTCGCTCGCCAGGAACAAAGCCGTATTCGCAACATCCTCCGGGCGGCCGATACGGCCGATGGGAATATGCCCGGCGATCCGTTCGACACGGCCGCCCGCCTGCAACTCTTTGGTCATCGGCGTATCGATCACGCCGGGGCCGATCGCATTGGCGGTTATCTGGTAGCGGCCGAGTTCGAGCGCCATGCACTTCATGAGCATCCAGACCCCCGCCTTGCTTACGCAGTAGTCGCCCGAACCCTTGAGCGGGATCTTGGCCGCGCCCGAGGCGATCGCGATAATGCGGCCACCGCGTCCCTGTTCGATCATTTTGCGGGCGACCGCCTGGCAGGTCAGGAATACGCCGTCGAGATTAATCGACATCAACTTGCGCCATTCTTCGAAGGGCAGTTCGTTGAGGAACTTGGGTTTGACCTTGCCTTCGCCGTAGTTGGCGGCGGAAACCCCGGCGGCCGCGAGCACGATGTCGATCCCGCCCAGTTCCTGTGCGGCCGTATCGGCCATCGCCTGAACCTGCGCCGGATTGCTGACGTCCACCGTCACCGCGCAGGCCTTGCGGCCCAGCTTGCGGACTTCCGCGGCGGTCTCCTCCGCGGCCGTCTTCTGCCGGTCCGCGACGCAGACATTTGCGCCCTCCTGGGCGAAGCGCAACGCCGTGGCGCGGCCGATTCCGCTCGCGCCACCGGTAATCAAGGCGTTCTTGCCGTCAAGCCTGAGACTCATGGTCAACTCCGTCGTGAGGGGCTCTCGCCGAAAGTGCGAGGCGTCCGAAAGTTGTTAGCACGACCGGCGGGGTTTAGAAACCGCTCGCGGCTCGTGCCGTCAGTCGCGTCTTGCTCCGCGCGCAGCCTTCGCTACGATACAACTCATGCATCAGGAATCAGCGGCTACCGCTCCGGCGGAGCCGACCAGCCAATACGTGCAGGTCAACGGGCTGCGGCTCCACTTTTTTGATTGGGGCGGCGATGCGACATCCCGCATCTTCGTGCTATGCCACGGTGGCTCCGCGCATGCTCATTGGTGGGATTACGTCGCGCCGCAACTTACTCCGTACGGTCGTGTGATCGCGCTTGACCTTCGCGGTCACGGCCGCAGCGAGTGGGCTGACATCTACGGGCCGGGCAGTTATATCGACGACC
>Ga0074045_10004211_pt1 | contig 12780 bp, 8 predicted proteins | sample BogForMeECP23OM2_FD_94442 | JGI IMG/M metagenome (GOLD analysis project Ga0074045, IMG submission 94442) | Bog forest soil microbial communities from Calvert Island, British Columbia, Canada - Bog Forest MetaG ECP23OM2 | ecosystem: Environmental > Terrestrial > Soil > Wetlands ... | reverse complement strand
TTCTCGCCGGAGAAAAGGTCGAAGCCGCGATCACCGAGGAAAAGCCCGGTTTCGCCCGAGCCCGCGCCAAAGCGATCATAGAGCCTTCGCCGCATCGTATTCCTCCGCCTTGCCCATATTTTGGTGCCTGCGGTGGATGCCACAACCAGCACGCCGATTACGAGCATCAGCTCGAAATCAAGAAAGAGATTCTGCGCGAGAATCTGCGGCGCATCGCCAAGCTCGAACTCGATTGCGAAATCGAGCTGCATCCCTCGCCGCCCTGGAACTATCGCAATCGTTCGCGGCTACAGGTGCGGACGCGCCCGGAGTTCGCCGCCGGATACTTCAAGTTCGCGTCCCATGAACTGCTGCCGGTCGAGCAGTGTCCGATCAGTTCGCCGCTGATCAATCGTGCGATTGCCGCGCTGTGGCGCGCGGGTCGAGCCGGCAGGGCCGTTGAAGGCGTGCGCGAGGTTGAGTTCCTGGCCAACGCCGAAGATACGAAGCTGCTGCTCGAGCTCCTCTGCGCTCCCGAGGCGCGCCGCGCCGCGGTGCGGGCCTGGGCCGAAGAATTGTGCGCGGAGATGCCCGAAATTGCCGGGGTGGCCGCCTTCCGCGAGCCGCAGAAAGGCGTTCAGGAGCCCCTGGTTGCAGTCGGCGCCTCGGAGTTGACTTACCAGACAAAGACGGCCCGCTTCCGCGTCAGCGCCGGCTCGTTCTTCCAGACCAACCGTTTTCTCATCGATGAACTCGTCAACCTCGTCGCCGCGCGCCGTTCCGGGGAGGTAGCGCTCGATCTCTATGCCGGCGTGGGCCTGTTTTCCACAGCCTTGGCCGGTAACATCCGTCACATCATTTCTGTAGAGTCGTCACAGACAGCCGCCGCGGACCTTCAATACAATCTGCCTGCGAATGGAAAGGCGGTGCATGCCGGGGTGCAAGAGTATGTTCAAGAGTATTTAGGCAGGCCTCGTAAGCCCGCGGAACGCGCGGAAGCGGGTCGGCTCTCGTCCGAAAAACCCGATTTGGTGATCGTAGATCCGCCACGCAGCGGATTGGGAGACGCAGTAGCGCGCTCTCTCGCAGCTGTGGGAGCATCCCGCATCACGTATGTCTCCTGCGATCCAGCCACGTTGGCCAGAGACCTGGTGCCGCTGCTGGCGGCAGGCTATCGCGCCGCGGAGGTGCACCTGGTCGACCTATTCCCCCAAACCTACCACCTAGAGAGCGTAGTTCAGTTAGTCCGCTGATCTCCGGCCTCGCTGCGAGAGCTGCGGTGATACGCGGGAACAGGTTGGCAGGAAAAAGTTGGCGGGAAAAAGTTGCCGGTGAAAAGTGGGGACAGCCGCCTCGGCTGTCCCGCCGAGCGCAGCGAGGCGTTCTCGCCATTACCACCCGGCATTCATGGCTCGGTTCAAGAACCCACTGACGCCCAGGCTGACCAATGCTGCCGTTACTCCCAGCTAACAACCCGCCTTCGCCCTATCCCCTTGAACCCCGGCTCAAGCCCACCCGCCAGCCTATGCTGTGGGCCGCGCTTTCCTATTCGGCGGGAATCATTTCTGGTGTCTATCTTTGGCGGCCGCCATCCTGGTGGCTGGCGGCGGCAGTCGCCTTCCTTCTTGCCAGCCTCTACTTCCTGCGCCGTCCCAAGCGGAAGTGGTTCGCTGCCGGCTTGGCCCTGGGTACCTTCTTCCTCCTGGGAGCGCTTCATATTCAGCTGACAGGGTCATCGTACCCTCTCGATACTTCTCTGCAGCCCTTTGCCGATGCCCAGACCGTCGAAATGACGGCGCACGTTACTCGTGAAGGCAGGTTGCTGAAAACCTCCTCCGGAGAGTTCAATCAAACCCTCGATGTCGAGTCAGAAGAAATCCTGCCCGCAGAGGATGGTGGAGATCCTGGCAAACCCGTTGCCCTGCATTCCGGAGTACGGCTGGGAATTTACAGCGCCGAGCCCAGCCGCCCGCTCCGCTATGGCGAGCGTCTTCGCCTACCGGTAAAACTGAAGCTTCCGCATAATTTCCGCAATCCTGGAGCCTTCGATTACCAGGCGTATCTGGCTTCGAAGCGGATCGCCGCGCGCGCATCCGCCAAGGCCGCCATAGTCGAGTTGCTCCCTGGATTCGCTGGAAGCCGCCTCGAACTCTGGCGATCCCGCGCTCACGCCAGCATTCTCGCCCGGGTGGAGGCGCTCTGGCCCGCACCCCAGGCCGCGCTCATCGACGCCATGGTCATTGGCGACGCGGCCTTTATCGATCGCGATTCACGAGTCGATTTTCAGCGCTCGGGCACCTATCACATCCTGGTCGTCTCGGGCATGAACGTGACCATCCTCGCCTTCGTGGTTTTCTGGACGCTGCGCCGCCTCCGCCTCGGCGACATCCCCGCAACCGTACTGACGATCCTGTTCTGCATTGCCTACGCCTGGCTCACCGAAGTGGGGGCGCCGGTGTGGCGCGCTACGCTGATGTGCGCCATCTACCTGGGCACGCGCCTGCTCTATCGCGACCGGGCCATGCTCAACGCGCTCGGGGCAGCTGCTTTGGGTTTGCTCGCGCTTGATCCCCGGCAGCTCCTCACCGCCAGCTTCCAGATGACATTTCTTTGCGTGGTTGTCGTGGCCGCGGTGGGCCTGCCGCTGCTGGAACGCACTTCACAGCTCTATCGTAAGGCGCTCGGGCACTGGGATGCGGATGACTACGGCGCGCGCCTGCCTCCCCGAGTCGCTCAGTTTCGCCTCGATCTGCGTCTGATCGCAGGGCGTCTGGCGCGCTTTCTCGGCCAGGCCTGGTCTTTAAACCTGGTTCGCGGCCTCACAGTTGTGTGCCTGGCTACCTTCGAATTGCTGCTGGTCTCGGCAATCATGCAGATGGGACTGGTCCTGCCCATGGCCTACTACTTTCACCGCGCCACTACCATCGGTTTGCCCGCGAATGTGGCCGTCGTTCCGCTTACCCAGCTCCTCATGCCCGCAGCTGTAGTCACGCTGGCGCTCGGCTATCTGTCTCCTATGCTGGCAAAAGTTCCGGCGCTCCTTACCGCATTCGCGCTCCATGCCATTACCGGCACGGTGCACGGTTTGGGACGCCTCAGCCTGGCCGACCTCCGAGTCGCCACTCCCTCTCTTGCCATGATGGCCGCGGCATCTGCCGCGCTGATTGCCGCCATGGTATGCGTGCGCAAACCGGCATGGCTCGCCGTTGCGAGCATAGCCGCCTTGCTGCTGATATCACTTGGGTTCGCGTTTGTGCCTCCGAGGCCGCAAATTCGCCCGGGAGTTCTGGAGGTAACTTCGATCGATGTAGGCGAAGGCGACGCGATTCTGTTAGTGACGCCGCGAGGCCGCAGCTTGCTGGTCGATGCCGGAGGTCCCACCTGGTGCAGCGGCGCTTCGCAAATCGACTACGGAGAAGATGTAGTTGCTCCTTACCTCTGGGCCCGCGGGATTTCCCGCCTCGATGCGGTAGCCATCTCCCACGGCCACTCCGATCACATCGGAGGCATGGCCGCGGTACTGAAAGATTTTCATCCCAAAGAATTATGGGTAGGTTTGTTACCTCCCAGTCGGGCTTTAGAAAACCTGATCGCCCAGGCGCACGTGCTGGGAATTAAGGTAGTACGGCACTGGGAAGGAGATGAATTCGATCTCGGCGGAGCCAAAGTGCGCGTGCTTTTTCCACCCCAAGACCATCCCGTAGGATCCGAGCCCAAGAATGACGACTCGATGGTGCTGCACGTCAGTTACGGCGACACTTCCGTTTTGCTCGAAGGCGACGCCGAAAAGGCCGTCGAACGCATCCTCGCAAGCCAACCAGATCTCCACGCGGACTTGCTAAAAGTTGGCCATCACGGCAGCAACACTTCCACTACGCCCGAAATTTTGCAGGCGGTGAGACCCAGCTTTTCCGTGATTTCGCTCGGCTTTCAGGACTGCTTTGGTTTCCCCAAGCCTCCGGTGCTGGCGCGCTTGGAAAACGCGAAAACCCGCGTCTACCGCACCGACCTGAACGGCGCGGTAACTTTTTATTTGGATGGCCACTCTGTAACCCCGTGGCTCTCGGCCCTTCACTAGCGTGTGTGGAGCGGACACTCCTGTCCGCTGCTCTTGCCTTTGCTTTTGATTTTGATTCTGATTTTGATTTGCGCCCTGAAAGGGCGCGGCTTTGAGCGCGCCGCCACCAAATCCAATAAGACAAGGGCTGTAGCCGCCGAGCGACTCAGCTCTTAGTCTCATCATCCACGTCATCCGCGGCATTCGCCTCCTGCCGCGACTCCCCAATCAACTGGCGAGCCCTCTCCGCATCCTCTTCCCGCACCGTGATGATCATTCCACCCATGCCGGGAAACGCATCCTGCAGAAGGCTCGCCGAAGCCAAATCGCTCTCAATCCCGGCAGAATCCAGAAGGCCTTTCACTACCATCGCCTCCGACTCCTGCTCGCTATCAAACACCTTCACCAACTTCTCGTTGGGATTCGGACGGTTCGATTCGGAGTCTCGTTGCTTCTGCGTAGCCGCATCAGACTGATCTGCCATGGAATCTCCAGTTGGGCGCCGCTGTGATTCTAACTCTTCCGCGAAGGTTGTTTATCACCTCACTTGTGCGGCTGATACTCCGGCACACCCAGCTGCCAGAAAAGAAACGCCACTTCGTCGGCTTGCTCTTCATCGCGCTGCGATTTGGTCGAGCCCATTCCGTGTCCCGCATCGTAATCCACGCGCAGCAATATCGGCTTGCCGCTCGTGGTCGAGGCCTGCAGGCGCGCCGCCATCTTACAAGCCTGCCAGGGCGCGACTCGAGGATCATTGGCCCCCGTGGTCAGCAGCACCGCCGGATAATTTGTGCCCGCCTTCACATGCTGATAAGCATCCATGCCATAGAGCGCCTTGAATCCATCTGCCTCCTTCACCGTGCCAAACTCCGGAATGTTCGCCGGCCCGCTTTCCATCAGCTCCGAGCGCATCGAATCCGAATCGCCCACCCGAATCAACGCCGCCCCAAACAGGTCGGGACGCTGCGTGATGGCTCCGCCAATCGTGATCCCTCCCGCGCTCGTGCCTTCGCCGGCCAGGTGCGCCGCCGAGGTGTAATTGTGCTCGATCAAATATTCCGCCCCCGCCAGCATGTCGTCGATGGTGTGTTGCTTGGTCAGCTTCTGGCCGCCCACGTGCCAATCCTCGCCGTACTCGCCGCCGCCGCGCACATGCGCCACGGCGAACACTCCACCTTTTTCAAAAAATGCCAGCGATGTCGGACGGAATGTCGGGTCCAGCGTGATTCCATACGCACCGTACCCTTCCAGCCACGTGGGATGCGATCCATCCAGCTTCATCCCCCGCGAATGCACGATCGAGAGCGGCACCATGGTTCCATCCGCACTCTTCGCCTTCACCTCTTCCGATTCCACTCCTGAATAATCCACCGGAGATTTTTCCACCAGCCGGGTGTCCGTAAGCTTCGCCGAAGCCGCGTCCAGTGCGTACCACATGGGAGATTTCGTCCACGACGTCAACTCCAGCCACGCGCCCGCTTCCGTCGGATTCGTCACCAGCGACTGAATTGCTCCCTCAAATGGAAGCTTCACTGCGTCAATCGCTCCACCGCTGTAAGCCGCGCGCCGCAACCGCCCGATCCCTCCATCCAGGTCCTGCACATAGAGCCCGTCCTTGGCCACGGAAATATTGACCACCACGACTTCGCTCGCCGGAACCACAGTCGCAGCGTGCGCCAGATCGGGACTCTCCAGGCTCGTGCTCAAAACTTTGAAGCGCGAAGCATTCTTATGAGACACCAGGAAGAGCCGATCCCCATGCACGTCGAAGCCCGTAACTTCATCGGTTTCGTCGGCAACTTTCTTCCACTCCGTGCTCGCGCTGATGTTTTCCTGTATTCCTGTCGTATACAGATCGAACTCGCGCTTCACCCCGTGAACCACCAGCCCCACCAGATGTTTCGGAGCACCCGGAGAAAACGCCACGATCGAAAAATCATCGTCCGTGACCTTGATGCTCGGCGATACGCCGTAGCCGAACGCCGCTGTCTCCTTGTCGGGGTCAGCACCTAGAATATGGTGATAGCAACGCAATTTCTGATACTTCGCGGTCGGCGGCGCATCGGGTGGCAGCTTCTGCGTGCGGGTGTAGAAGAATGAATCATCCGGCAGCCAGCTTGGGCTTCCGAATTGTGCGTGGTCGATCACGTCGCTCAAGGCTTTGCCCGTCGCGCTCTCCGCCACGTGCATCACGCTTTCCTCCGACCCGCCCGGAGAAATCCCATACGCCACATACTTTCCATCCAGTGAGGGCTGAAAGTAATCGATGGAAAAATGTTTGCCGTCGGCCGTGGTCAGCTTCTCGGGATCGACCAGAAGCCGCTCTGCCGCGCCCAGACTGTCCCGCACATACAGCTTGCGATTGTCGAAGCCCGGCTCGGTCTTGTAATAAAAGTAGCGTCCGCCCCAAACTTGAAGGCCGGAAACCACGGTGCCTGCATTGTCGAGAGCCTTGATGCGGGTCAACAAATCGTCGCGTCCCGGAATGCTGGACAGCACGGAGCGCGTGTGATCGTTCTGCGCCTTCATCCAAGCCACGACTTCGGCATCTTTGGTGTTCTCCAGCCACCGGTAAGGGTCGGACACCGCCGTGCCGAAATACTCCTCCGTCACTTCGCGCACTGGCGTGTTTGGCAACTTGGATTGGCCGAGAGCTGTACCCCATGCCGTTACGGTCAGCATCAGAATCCCGATTGAGCGACGCATAAGAAATCCTCTCGATGGATAGACGTGTCGGGCACAAAAGCGGAAGCAATTGTAACTCAAGGGAGTCTTGCAGAACGGCGGGAGAAAACAAAAAGGACAGCCCGGAGCCCCCGAGACTGTCCCCTCAAACCCTCCCGGTTAGAAGGGCAACTTGATGACCCTACATTACCGAGGCGATGTTGCAAAATGATGGCAGAAGAATGAATATCTGATGAATTTGTCTGGGATCGCGCTGGTATAGTAATCGGTTGCGCGGGCCGTCAATCTTGTTGTGCGGGAGCGCTGGATGCCTTCCACTACGTCTCGAAAAGTCGAGCAGTCACGCCGGTTGCGGCAACGCGCTGAAAGCATGATTCCCGGCGGCGTGAATTCTCCGGTGCGGGCGTTTACGTCGGTGGGCGGTGATCCGCCGTTTATCGTACGGGGAAAAGGTTCGCACATCTGGGATGCCGACGAGAACGAGTTCATCGACTACGTGGGCTCCTGGGGACCGCTGATTCTTGGCCACGCCGCCGCCGATGTTTTGGATGCGATCGTGGGTGCGGCTTGCAATGGAACCAGCTTTGGAGCCTCAACCCCCGCCGAGGCCGATCTCGCCGAACTGGTGCTGGCGGCGTTTCCGCCGATGCAGAAAGTTCGCTTCGTGAACTCCGGCACGGAAGCGACCATGTCCGCCATTCGTCTGGCACGGGCTTACACCAAGCGAAAATACATTATTAAGTTCGAAGGCTGCTATCACGGACATTCCGATTCTTTGCTGGTGAAGGCGGGTTCGGGAGTGGCCACGCTCGGCATTCCAGGATCGGCGGGGGTTCCCGAGGAGTTCATCCAGTTCACGCTGGCGTTGCCGTTTAACGATGTTAAGGCTGTCGAGTATGCCTTTCAGAAATTCAAGCATCAGATTGCCTGCGTGATTGTGGAGCCGGTGGTGGGCAACATGGGCTGCGTTCCGGCCGCGGATGATTTTCTCGTGGGATTGCGCATGATCACCGAGCGCGAGAAGGCGGTTTTGATTTTCGATGAAGTAATGACGGGATTTCGCGTGGCCTTCGGCGGAGCGCAGGAACTTTACAGCATCCGTCCAGACCTGACTACCCTGGGCAAGATTATTGGCGGAGGCTTGCCGGTGGGGGCTTATGGCGGGTCGAGCGAGATTATGGACTTGGTGGCGCCGCTGGGGCCGATGTACCAGGCGGGCACGCTCTCGGGAAATCCGCTGGCGATGGCTGCGGGTTGCGCGATGCTCAAGCATTTGCGCGATAAGAAGCAGGAGATTTATCCGCGGCTGGAAAAGTTGAGTGCACAACTGGTGGAGGGCGTGGCCGCAGCCGCTAAAGATGCGGGCGTGGCGCTGTGCTACAACCGCGTGGGCTCGATGTTTACCTGGTTTTTCACGCCCGGACCGGTGACGGACTGGGAGTCCGCCTCTAAATCTAATACCGAAGCGTTTGGAAAATTCTTTCGCGGCATGCTGGATAGTGGAGTGTATCTGCCGCCTTCGCAGTTTGAAGCGGCGTTCTTAGGCGCCACGCATAGTGAAGAGGATGTGCAGCGGACAATTGCGGCGGCGAAGGAAGCCTTCGCGGCTTGTTCCCGCTGACACTAGTCTTTGCCCATCATTGCCGGAACCGTTACAAATTCAAATCCATCGGTTCTGTAGCGCGCGATCAGGTGGTCGGTAGCGATCACGGTTTGGGAACGGTCGGCTCCCATTTGTTTGTGACCACCATCGTGGAGCAGGATCACGTCGCCGCCGCGAATCTTTCTTTCGACCTTATGCTCGATGATGTCCGCTGGCGGCGCGCTCCAGTCGAAGCCTGTAACGTTCCACATCACGGGTTTCAGTCCTAGCTCGCGAGCCGCACGGAGCACCGCAGGCCGGCGCCCGCCGAAAGGCGGACGAAAGAGATTGGAGTGCTCACCGATGGCGTCGTGCAGCGCAGCACGGCAGTCGGAAAGTTGTTGTCTGATTTCTCTTTCGCTCATGAAGGTCAGCAGAGGATGAGTGAAAGTGTGGTTGCCGATGACGTGGCCGGCATGGGCTACGGCGCGGGCGATCTCCGGGCGCTGCTGTACGTAGCGGCCGATCATGAAAAAAGTAGCTTTCACTTCGTGGCGGGCCAGGACGTCCAGCAGGCGCAGCGTGTGCGGGTCGTTGGGACCATCGTCGTAAGTGAGCGCAATTTGCCGTGAGTCGCCGGGTCGCCCTGTGAAAGTTTGCCCGTACCATTGGCCGGTCGGAGCCATGGTCTGGTAGCCCGCGACAACGGCAGCCGCCGCGGCAGCGGCCGAAATTACGTAGCCCAACATGCGGGCATTGTAAATGCAAGGCGGAAGGCAGAAGTAAGAACGCAGAAGTTAAGACCTTGATTCGCGCGGAAACATTGGCTGGATTCTCGGATTCTTACTTCTTACCTCTTAACTTCCGCATTCTTAACTTCTGCATTCTGAATTCTAACTTTTGCCTTCCGCCACCTCTGTTAACTCTTCGCGCAATTGTCAGTCGGGCTGATCCGAGCTATCCTGCCAATTCCGAAACATTGCGAGGCTATGGCGAATCTTTTCGAGCTGCCGCGTTACATTGCAGTGGAGGGTCCGATACGGGTAGGCAAGAGCACGCTAGCCGGCATTCTCGCCGAGCGGCTGAAGGCGCAGCGTGTCATCGAGATGGAGTCGAATCCTTTTCTCCCAGCTTTTTATGAGGGCGAGCGGGGCGCGGCTTTTCAGGCGCAGTTCACCTTTCTGGTGCAACGCTTCGAGCAGTTGCAGGCGCTTGATTTGGGAGCGCGCTCGCAGAAGATGGTTGTCGCCGACTTCATCTTCGAAAAAGACAAGCTCTTTGCCTGCCTCAATCTCACCGACCAGGAACTCGATACCTACAATCGCTACTACAATTATTTTCGCGAGCAGTTGCCGACGCCCGATCTGGTGATTTATTTGCAGGCGACGCCGGAGGTGCTCAAGAAGCGCCTGAAGAAAAAGAATGCTCCGGGCGAGCGCGCGGTCAGCGATGAGTACCTGGAAGAAGTGGTGAAGGCATACGAACATTTCTTCTTTCACTACACCTCTTCGGACCTGCTGATTGTGAATACTTCGGATATCGATTTCGTCGAGCGCAATGAAGATTTGCGGGAGCTGCTGCGCAAGGTGACGGAGCCGATCAAGGGTACGCAATACTTCTTGCCTCTGGGCGGGCAGGAAGCCGTGGGGGCGTAGGGCCGTCTTTCGCCCGTTCGGAGGAGTGCCAGGGCCAAAGAGATAGACATTTGGCGGCACGACTGAAGCTGTGCCCTTCCTGATCTCGCTATCCGCCGGCCTTTAATTCGTTGAGAACCTGTTTCGCGATTTCTTTCAGAGTTTCGAAGACGCCTACGCCTTGGAACGCCACGGCTTCTACTACCGCTTCGTTCTTCTTGCGCAACTCTTTGTTCAGATCATCGGGCGATAGGATGTTGGGCAGGTCGCGCTTGTTGAGTTGCAGGACGTAGGGAATTTTGTTGAAGTCGTAGCCGTGCTCTTTCAGGTTCGACATTAAGTTGTCGAGGGCTTCGACGTTGGCGTCCATGCGCTGCTCCTGCGAGTCAGCCACGAAGACGATGCCGTCGACGCCGCGCAGAATCAGCTTGCGGCTGGCATCGTAGAAAACCTGGCCGGGAACCGTGTAGAGATGGATTCTGGTCTTGAAGCCGCGCACCGAGCCCAGATCGAGCGGCAAGAAGTCGAAAAACAGGGTGCGCTCGGTTTCGGTGGCGAGAGAGATCATCTTGCCCTTCTGCTGTTCCGCGGTCTTCTGGTAGATCACCTGCAGGTTCGTGGTCTTGCCGCCTAATCCGGCGCCGTAGTACACGATTTTGCAGTTAATCTCGCGGGCTGCGAAGTTGATGAAACTCAAGAGTTTCCTCAGTCGCGCGGCAGCCTAGGCTAACGCGCAAAAATATCCCTGTTGGGGGCTTGGGGTTTTTATATCACAGGCTGCTCACCCGGGGCAGGTTACTCAGGTGACCCCTGTGCGGCGTCGGTCCTGAGACAAGACCTTTAACACTGCGGGCACGGAAGTACGGGGTGACGGTTGATTTCCTAGCGCGCTGCTGGGACCGGATAATATCCGTCCTTGGCGTAGATTTTCAGGCCAGGGCGGTCGACCAGCACCTCGATACTCCGATAGGTGGCTGCGGTTGGAGTTTTGGGGCGGGCCGGCGTGTAGCCCAGAGTGTACTGGTTGCGGGCCTCGCTCATGGCATCGGAGTAGGCCTCTTCAATGGTGTTGACCGAGAGTTCGGAGTAGGGTAGCCCTCCGCCGGTGGCCGAGGTGTACTTCGGCAAAATGTCGCTATAACCTTGGTGCGGAAGGTGTAGCTGTTCGATCTTGCGATAAACCGGCAGGGCGCCGCTTTCCACTGCCACCGCCTTCACCTGGATTTCGTTTGACAGCAGCACTCGCTTCACGTCGTTGTAGCTGGCCTTGCTGCCGTACTCCCGGCCATCGCTGATGATAAAAATAATCTTGCGGCGCCGGCGTTCGCGTTTGCTGAGGTCGATGGCGGCCTGCAGAATGGCATCGTTAAGAACGTGCGCCTCTTTGGGCGGGGTATAGACAGGTTCGGTGGGACTTCCCACGGGAACGCCATTGACGATGGGGCCGTTCGGGGCTAGCGGCCCATTCAGCACCGGGACGCCATTGTCGTGGCCGCGCACGGTCTTCATCTGGTTCAAGAGCGCGGCCAGTTTCTGAGTGGCTCCCGTGAAGTCGCTGACCTCGCTCACCGTACTGCTGTAGGTATAGAGCCCGATCTCGTCATAAGGAGCGAATGCCCCCACCAGGGCTGGGAAGGTCTGATTCACCTTCTGCACGGCGGCGTCGGGCATTCCCAGATCGAGCACGATCGCTACGGAGAGCGCGAAGGGATCGCTGCTGAAGAAGGTGAGCTTCTGCTTGGTCCCGTTCTCCATAACACTGAAGTCGGTAGGCAGAAGTCCATCTACCGGACGGCCGCTGCGGTCCTTCACCGTAACCGGCAACTGCACAAAATTGCTGTGCACCACCAGCGTATAGAGCTCTTCTTGCGCGGCCTGACCTTTGTTGGCCGAAGTGCCAGGAGGAAGAGTTTTCACTGGTGGCATGGGTGGCGGGGGCGAGGATGCGTCACCCGCACGGGCCGCGGAACCAGATTCGGTTGACCCGGGCTCTGTTGTTCCGCTTGAGCCGGCTTCGGGCTTGTTGATCGGCTGGTTGGTCCAGGGATCCCTTTCCACCGGCTTTTTTTCTTCCGGCCTGGGGATGGGCGGCGGCTCGGGGTTGGCCGCAGGAGGCTGCACCGCCGATGGCGCGTCAGGGATATCAGTGCTCGGCGCGGTTTGCGAGGGTGCAGATTGGGTTTGCCCGGATTGGCCATTCTGCGCCTGGCTCGGAGAAGACTGCGCTGCGGTTCTTGGGCCTATGCCACCGAGGCAAGCAGCCAGGAGCATTCCCAGGGCTGAGGGCAGCCATTTCAACCCGCGGCGAAGCGGTGCGCCGGTCCGCTTTGGGGCCCACAGTCTTCCGCTACGTGGCGCTGGCATTTTGCTCACAGGCACCGTCCCCATCTTTCCCGGCCAGGATCCATCAAGCACCGCCCTCTTTTACTTGGGATGCTAAGTCGACCGCTTTCGTGCATCTAAGTTTGAGGACTAGACTAGCCTTCACTAGACTAACAAAATTTCCCGAGGGAATCTTGAGCATGAGCAAACGGTACGCTTACCAGAGACTTTTGCCGGCGAGGGCCTTCAAGGCTGGACTTTCGGTTTTCCTCGCCGCCCTCTTTTTTGCCATCGCGTTCTTGAACCTGGAGCCGGCGGCTGTTCCTGCCGCTTTTGCTCAGGGCACGGCGAATTCTGCCGCGGGCGATGGCGCGAAAGGCCAGCCACCGGCTGCGGGGAAAACTGGCGACGCACAGAAATCCGACGCGCAGAAACCGGAAGATCAGAACCCGGCCGAGACTCTGAAAGTCAACGTCAACGTGGTCGGACTGTTCTTTAACGTGAAAGACAAGCATGGCGCG
>Ga0074045_10004210_pt1 | contig 12781 bp, 10 predicted proteins | sample BogForMeECP23OM2_FD_94442 | JGI IMG/M metagenome (GOLD analysis project Ga0074045, IMG submission 94442) | Bog forest soil microbial communities from Calvert Island, British Columbia, Canada - Bog Forest MetaG ECP23OM2 | ecosystem: Environmental > Terrestrial > Soil > Wetlands ... | reverse complement strand
TACGATCAGCTTCGGTTGTACCGGAGGCCAACACCGTTCCGTGATGATCGCCGAAGAGGTCAGCAAGCGCCTGCACAAAGCCGGATACCGGGTAAAGGTTGTGCACCGGGATATGCCGAGGTAGTGGGGCCGCTCTAGTGCAGCGAACCTCAGCAGCTGAAAGCCGCGTCGATTATGCAGTAATTTGCGGCATGACCAAGATCGTGCCCTTCCCAGACCTGACTCCGCAGCCGAGTTTTTGAGCGGCCGCACGCACCTCTTCGCCTTCTCAGGGATTCGTGAAAAGACTCTTCTTACGCCAAGGGTGCAAGTTCCTTCTCCGGCCATATCCAAGCGAATAACAGCGCCACTGCAATGCCGACCGAAACTTCGGCGAAACGATGGAAGGCGATATGCCACGCCGGTTCGGTCCGCGGGATCAGCAGAACGATCGCCAGCGTAATGCTGCCGAAGCGATATGCCGGCCGGTCCACTCCGATCCAAGCGCAAAGCATTCCCAGGAGGAACACGCAAGCACCGAAGACAAGGGTTTGGGATCCAGGGAAGCTCGCCACAATTGCGCCAACGACGGCTCCCAACAGGGTCCCTAGGAAGCGCTGCCAGGAAACCACGAGCGCGGCACCCAGCGACGACTGCACGATCACCAGGGTGGTAATCGGCGCCCAGTACGATTGCGGCAGCCGAAATAACCGAGCCGCCAGCAACGAAACGACCGCAGCTGCGGCGGTTCGCACGGAATGCTCGAAGACCGGCCAGGAATCGACCTTGGCCTTATTGCTCGCCATCTTCCAGAAAGCCAGCGGCACAGTTCTCCTTTGAGTTCAGAATGATGGACCAGGTTGCAGGCACGAAGCAACTATTTCGTAAAACCCAGAGCTGGCCCGCGAGCAAACCCTATATGAGGCAGTTGGGCGCGGGCCGAGGACTCGCTTCCGGCAACGACAAACTGGCTCCAGAGCAGTAGAATAGCCGCTAATAACTGATGCCTATTCCACCGCCAGCAAGCGACTGCCGGGGGCCGCGCCGGGGAGCTCCATGCGGCAACTGACGCGGCTGATTCGTTATGCTCTGCCCTATTGGTGGCAGATATTGTGTTCTGTGCTGCTCATGGCGCTCGTGGGAGCGCTTGACGCGTTCAAGTACTTGCTGGTTCGCCCAGTGTTTGACCGGGTGTTGAATCCCTCCTCCGGATCGAAGGACATTCAGTTGTTTGTGATTCCGGGCACGCAGCATGCAGTTTCGCTGCAGCAGTTCGTGCCCGCGCGCTTTACCAATGCCTGGACCATCGTGGCTTTTGCCCTGGTTGCCTCCACGGTGCTCAAAGGAATCTGCGACTACGCGGGTACGTATCTGGTAAACCACGCCGGCTTCGGCATGATCACAGACTTGCGCGACGATCTCTACAACGCGATTATGCGGCGCTCGGCCGCGTTTTTTTCTAAACACACTACCGGCACATTGCTCTCCGCCATTATCAACGACATTGAGCGAGTGCAGTATGCCATGTCGACGGTGCTGGCTGAGTTTTTGCAGCAGTTCTTTACGTTTCTCTCTGTAGCTGCGGTGGTGGTGGTGCTGGGGGGGCAACTGGCTTGGGTTTTGTTGCTGTTCGTTCCTGTCATTATTTATTCGTCGCGCAAGATCGGCTCGCGCGTACGCAGCACTACACGACAGGGTCAGGATAAGCTGGCGGAAATCCAAAACATTCTGCACGAAACGATTACCGGCAACCGGATCGTGAAGGCGTTCAATAGCGAGAAGTGGGAGATCTCGCGTTTTCGCGGGGCGGCGCGCCGGCTGTTTCGCGCCAATCTGCGTTCGGTTGCTGCCACGGCAATCAGTTCGCCGCTGATGGATATTGTGGGCAGCGTGGGGATTGCGCTGCTGCTTTTGCTGGGGCGAGGCCGGATCGCGCACAATCAGATGACGCCGGGAGTTTTTGTTGCTTTCATTACGGCAGTGTTCAGCCTCTACAATCCAGTGCGCAAGTTCGCACTCTTCAACAACAACTTCCAGCAGGCGCTGGGCGCATCGAGCGAGATATTCAAGTTCATGGACGTGGAAGATGATGTCCGCGAGAAGCCGCATGCCCGGCGCTTGCCGGCATTTTCCCAGACCGTGCGATTCGATCACGTCAGTTTTACTTACGGCAGCGAGGGAGAAGATGCCCGTGTGTTGCACGACATCAATCTCGATGTCCGCCGCGGAGAAGTGGTCGCGATCGTCGGATCCAGCGGTTCGGGGAAGAGCACGCTGGTGCACCTGATCCCACGTTTTTTCGATCCCAGTGAGGGGCGGTTGCTGATCGACGGTCACGATGTGCGAGATGTCACGCTTGCTTCGCTGCGCCAGCAGGTAGGAATCGTTACCCAGGAAACCGTTTTGTTCAACGATACGGTTCGCAACAACATCGCCTACGGCCAGCCCAATGTCTCGCTGAAAGAAGTCGAGGCTGCGGCGCGCGCGGCGCTGGCGCACGATTTCATTCGAGCTTTGCCTGCGGGCTACGATGAAGTGATTGGAGAGCGCGGCGTGCGACTTTCGGGCGGGGAAAGGCAACGCATTGCCATAGCGCGTGCGTTGTTGAAGAACGCGCCGATCCTGATTCTGGACGAGGCCACGTCGGCGCTCGATAGCGAGTCGGAAGCGCTGGTGCAATCCGCTTTGCACAATTTGATGAGCGGACGGACCGTGTTCGTGATCGCGCACCGGCTCTCCACCGTTCGCCGCGCCGACCGCATTGTGGTGATCGAGAATGGCGCCATCGCGGATATTGGCGCCCACGAAGAGCTGATGACGAAACTGGGCACGTACCGGCGCCTCTACGAGTTGCAGTTCGCCGATTTTGAGCAGAAGCTGGAGCCGGCGCAACCCCGCTGAGGCGGCTAAGAAATTCTTAATCTTCACTGGTCACAGAGTAGAAGTAGTTAGAGGAATCGAATGCCGATCCGCTCCATGACGGGGTTTTCGCAAGTAAAAGGCGAGATCGCGGGCGCAGCCGGAAGGAATAGCGCTGCCGGTTCCGCGTCTGCCCGGGGCCGGAACCATCTCGCATTCTCACTGGCGTTGAAGGCAGTGAATCATCGTTTTCTCGATCTGCATTTTCGCCTGCCTTCGGGTTCGGACTCGCTTGAGATGCAGCTCCGGCGGCTGTTAAAGGAAAAGATCGCCCGGGGTCACATCGAAGTTGTGCTAAGCCTGGAACGCGGCAGCGGCGAACCGCTCGCGCTCAATCGCCCGCTGGTCAGCGCTTACATCGCGGCTTTTCGCGCGGCGGCCGGCGAGTTTGCGGTGCCGGCCGAACCCGATCTAAACGCGATCCTCCGCATCCCAGGCGCGCTCGACGCTCCCGGCGACCCGGAAGACGGGGTACTGGAGACAGCCGTGATGGCGACCGTCGGTGAAGCACTCGATCGCCTGAATCAGATGCGGGAGCAGGAGGGGCGCGGCATCGAGCGCGAGCTCCGCGAGCGCATGCAGCATCTGCTGGACGCGGTCAAGGTTGTCCAGGAGCACCGGCGGTCGATGTTGCAGAGCTATCTGGAACGGCTGCAGGCGCGGTTGCAGGAGTTGCTTGGATCCAGCGCCGACAAGGAACGGGTGCTGCAGGAGGCCGCGCTCCTGGTCGACCGCAGCGATATTCAGGAAGAAATCGTCCGCATGGAGAACCACGTGCAGCATTTTCTGGGGCTGCTCGATGAAGACGGAGAAGTGGGCAAGAAACTGGACTTTCTGTTGCAGGAGATGAATCGCGAGGCCAACACGCTGCTCTCGAAAACTTCCGGCTTGGCCGGCGAGGCGCTGAAAATCACCGAAGCTGGACTGGTTATGAAGGCGGAGATCGAAAAATCGCGCGAGCAGGTGCAGAACCTGGAATGACTTTGCCGGACCATCAGCCCCTGATTTACATCATCTCGGCCCCCTCCGGTTCGGGCAAGTCGACGCTGGTGAATGAACTGCTGAAGAAGGTGAGCGATCTGGAATTTTCGATTTCCTACACCACCCGGGCTCCGCGGGGCAGTGAAATCAATGGGCGGCAATACTACTTTGTTTCGCGGGACGACTTCGAGAAGATGATTCGCGAGGACGCATTCTTAGAACATGCCGAGGTCTTCGGAAATTACTACGGCACGGCGCGCCGCTTCCTGCACCAGGCAGAGCAGAATGGCCGCGACCTTTTGCTGGATATCGATGTGCAGGGCGCCAAACAGATTCAGGATAAGGTGCCGCAAGCCACCAGCATCTTCATTCTGCCTCCGGATCGCAAGACACTCGAGGAACGCCTGCGCAAGCGCAGCGAAGATCGTGAGGAAGTGATCCAACGGCGTTTGGATACCGCGACTCGCGAAATCGAGAATTACGATCGCTACAACTACATTCTGGTAAACGATCAACTTGAAGATTCCATCAAACTGTTGCGGGCGGTGGTGCGGGGGGAGCGCTTGCGGCGCGCGGGGCGGGCGCTTACGGAGGAGGAAGCAAAAATTGTTGCGCTTGGAGATTGCTGCCGGCTGGAGAATGTTCGCCACCGCCTGGAGCCGATTCTCGACTCGTTTCGGTCGTCAGTGAACGCCAGGCGGGGCTAGACCTCGGTAACCAGTTTCGGCGCACGCGATCCCCGTAAAGTTGAATTTCGTGGCAGAATAGGAGTTGCAGTTCTCGGTTTCCCCCGCCGAGGAACAGGCGCTCCACTTCGGCAATCAAAATCTTGCAACCCGTGCATCGGGGAGAGAATTTATGAAACTGATCGAAGGCTTCGACAGCAACTATCGATACATTCTGGTAGCCGCCCGGCGCGCACGTCAATTGCAATCGGGAGCCCCGCCGGTAGTTCAAACCAACTCACGCAAACCTTGCCGCATCGCGCAAGATGAAATCCGCGCGGGCAAGGTGAAGTGGGAAATTCCGGAAACTCGCAGCGCGGTCGAGCAGGCCGCAGAAGTCTTCGATAAGGCCTTCGGTCCGGACGCGTAGCGGAACTCCGCTCGCAATGCTATGAAAGTTGCTCTGGGAGTGACCGGCGGAATCGCGGCCTACAAGTCGGCCGAGATCGTCCGCTTGCTGCAGGACCGCAGCATCCGCGTGCAAGTGATCATGACGCGAGCAGCCCAGGAATTCATTCGTCCGCTGACCTTCGCCGCGCTCTCCGGCGAAAAAGTGATTACCGGAATGTTCTCGCCCGGCGAGGCGGCCTCCGACTTTGCAAACATCGACTCTGCGATTGAGCACATCGCCGTAGCGCAGTCGATCGATGCTCTTCTGGTTGCCCCGGCCACTGCCGATGTTCTGGCGCACTTCGCGCAAGGCGTCGCCAACGATTTTCTGACTACGCTGTATCTCGCCACGGCTGCTCCCGTTGTCGTGGCGCCGGCGATGAACGTGAATATGTGGAATCATCCCGCGACCCAGGCGAATGTGGAAATTCTTCGTCGACGGGGCGTGAAGATTGTCGAGCCGGGCTCCGGTTATCTGGCTTGTGGCATGACCGGGTCGGGACGCCTGGCCGAAAATGAAGCGATTGTCGCGGCGGTTCTTGAGGCACTCGGCGCAGCGCAGGACCTGAGCGGCGAAACGGTGCTGATCACTGCTGGACCGACGCGCGAGAGCATCGACCCGGCGCGTTACCTGACCAACCGCTCCAGCGGGCGCATGGGTTACGCCATAGCCGAGGCCGCGGTTCGGCGCGGGGCTCGCGTGATTCTGGTAAGTGGACCAACGGCGCTCATGCCGCCGGCAGCGGCCGAGTTGACCCGTGTGGAATCGGCTGAGCAGATGTTCGACGCAGTGCTCAAACTTTTACCGCAGGCCACCATCGTCATCAAGAGCGCCGCAGTTTCTGATTACCGCGCGAAGGTCGTATCCCAGCACAAGATGAAACGCAAGGGGCCGCTTGCGCTTGAACTCGAACCCACCGCCGATATACTCAAGGAGATTTCTGCGCGCAAGCAGTCGCAGATTGTGGTTGGTTTCGCCGCTGAAACCGAAAACGTCCTCGAAAACGCCCGGCAGAAGCTTGCCGCCAAGGACCTTGACGCCATCGTAGTGAATGACATCTCTCGCGCCGGCATCGGTTTCGACTCAGACCGCAATGAAGTCACCATCATTACTCACGACGAAGTGATTGAAGTGCCCGAGACCACCAAGCGGCAGGTCGCCCAGCGCGTGCTCGATCAGGTCGTCCGGATTCGCCAGCAGCGCAAGTCGCCTGTGAAGGCCTAAAGGCAATCTCCTCTTCTCTGCATTAGAATCTAAGTTCAATGCCTCGTACTATTGATCGGGAATTGCTGCGCGCGCTGGCCGAACGTGTTCGCTATTACAATGAACTCGGCGTCTACGATTTTTACCGGCGCGAGACGCAGCCTTTGTGGTCCGCCTCAGCAGCGGATGTTGCTGCAGCAACTTCAACCACTCTAGATTCATCAACCCAGCCGGAAATGCGAGAGGAAATGGCCGCGAGGAAATCCGCCGTAGTCCCAGCCGTCGCCGAGGAAAATATCTTCGAAATAATCTCACCCAGGGCGGAGTATGGAGTGGCCGATCCTGTCGCGGCTCTCAAGTTGATTCGCGAAGACCTTGGCGACTGCACGCGCTGCAAGCTTCACCAGCAGGGCCGCAAGCAAATCGTCTTCGGAGTGGGCAATCCGCGCGCGGAACTGATGTTCGTGGGCGAAGGCCCGGGCGCCGATGAAGACACGCAGGGCGAACCCTTCGTGGGCCGTGCCGGGCAACTACTCAACAACATGATCAAGGCCATGGGCCTGCAGCGTGAGGATGTGTACATCGCGAATATCGTCAAGTGCCGTCCGCCGGGTAATCGAACGCCCGAACGTGACGAATGCGAAACCTGTTCACCGTTTCTCATGCGGCAGATCGCCGTGATCAAGCCCAAGGCGATTGTCGCGCTGGGCGCGGTGGCGGCGAAGAACCTTCTGGCCATCAACGCTCCGATGTCCGAACTGCGCGGCCGCTGGTACGATCTCAAACCCGCGGGTGTTCGCAGCAGTGACCCTTCATGGCCCGGGGCGCGGCTTGCCGTAACTTATCATCCCGCATTCCTGCTGCGCGACCCGCGGCAGAAGGGCGAGGCGTGGAAGGATTTGCAGATGGTGATGAAATATCTTGGTATCGAACCGCCGAAGAAAGTTGCTGAGTGACACTGTCTTCACCCGGATGAGCTGTCATTCCTCGCGGAGCGAGGGATCTCGGTTCTTTCTGACTCGACGATTCCTGCCGCTGCCGACACCACGATCCCTCGCTCCACTCGGGATGACAGGGTTTAATTGGACGCGGCTATTCTGACTTCCCGGTAGTTTATCCTTCCAATCAATGCCTGAGTTCTGCGATGTTGCCCTGTCCGTGCCGCTCGACATGGCTTTTACCTACCGTGTCCCGGCCGAAGCTGCTCCCGTAGTCGGCGGCCGTGTGCTCGTGCCCTTTCGCCGGCAGCGGATGTCCGGCATCGTGGTTGAGTTGCACGACCGCAAACCGTCCGTGGCGACCAAAGCGATCCAGAGCGTGCTCGATGTCACGCCAGTTCTTGACGATCAACTGCTGCGCCTCGGTCGCTGGATTGCCGATTATTATCTGGCTCCGATCGGTGAAGTCCTCCGCACCATGCTGCCACTGAATGCCGAGTTCAAGCGCGTCACTGCCTACCGGATCACGAAAGAAGGCCGACTGGCGCTGCATTTGGCGGGAATGTCCGGCTCTTCCGCCCGTTCGCGCCGCACTCCGGAAGAGCAGGCTTCAGAATTCCGCGTGCTCGATTACCTCGCCAACAGTATTCCCGATAGCGAATCCACTTCGGAAAACAGAAGCATGAAGGACGCTGCTTCAACTTCAGAGGAAATCTCGGCTGTCCGTGAACCGACTCTTCGGTCCGCGACTCGCGTTTCGAAACTGATCCTGAACGGAATGGTGCGAAAGAAATGGCTGGCGCGTGAAGATGTGTCGGCTGTGCGGGATGCAACGCGGACTGTGAAGATCGCCGAGCTTAAGACGGCTGAGGGCAAGCTCAACGAAAACCAAAAAACGCTGGTCGATGCTCTGGTCGCATCCGGAGGCCGCGCGCCGGTGGAAGCCCTGCAAGCGCTGAAGGTCTCCCGCACGACTCTAGGCACGTTAGTGAAGCGCGGTCTCGTGGAAATTGTTGAGGAGCCGGCGAGCTGCGCAGTGTCCCGCAGCAGTCGGCGCACCTCCCCATTCGCATTCGACTTAAATTCAGCGCAGCAATCTGCACTGAACCAACTGCGGGAAGCCGTCGACGCGCGGAGGTTTTCCGGCATGCTCCTGCACGGAGTAACCGGATCGGGTAAGACGGCCGTGTACCTCGCAGGAATGCGTTCGGTGCTCGAAGCCGGACGCTCCGCCATTCTGCTAGTGCCCGAAATCGGCCTTACACCTGCGGTTGCGGCTGATCTGCACCAGATTTTTGGCGACGAAGTCGCGATTCTCCACTCCGCTCTATCTGATAAAGAGCGCGCGCAGCAATGGCATCGCATCAAGAGCGGAGACGCACGCATGGTTGTGGGCACGCGCTCCGCGGTTTTTGCTCCGGTTGCCGATCTGGCGCTGATCATCGTGGACGAGGAACATGATTCTTCTTACAAGCAGGAGGAGACGCCGCGCTACCACGCCCGCGACATTGCGGTGATGCGCGCCAAAATGGCGAACGCTATCGTGGTGCTGGGCTCGGCGACCCCGTCGCTGGAGTCGTACTTCAACGCGAAGAAGAATAAGTACGGGCTGGTTGAGTTGCCCGACCGCGTGGAGAAGCGTCCTCTTCCCGAGGTTGAAATCATCGACATGCGGCAGGAATTCCAGGAGACCGGTCAGGAGCAGGTGATCTCGCGCAAACTGGCGGCGGAGATCAAAGAACGCTTTGAGCGTAAAGAGCAAGTCATGGTGCTGCTCAATCGCCGGGGGTACTCACCTGTGGTATTGTGCCGCACCTGCGGCAAAACACTGGAATGCCAGAACTGCGCCATCGCGCTCACGCATCACAAGCGTGAACATAAAATGATCTGCCACTACTGCGGCTACACTGCGCCCGTGCCCAAGGCGTGCGTACACTGCGGCAGTGAGTATGTGTATTTCCTGGGGACAGGCTCGGAAAAGCTCGAGGAGTTGCTGCACGGCATGTTTCCGCAAGCGCGCATTGTGCGCCTCGATCGCGACACGGTGCGCGGACAGGAAGATTTCGAACGCACTCTTAACGCGCTCAGTGAAGGAGAACTCGATCTGCTCGTCGGCACCCAGATGATTGCCAAGGGCCATGACATTCACGGAGTCACGCTGGTCGGTGTGGTGGGCGCCGACAGCGCGCTGGGTTTTCCCGACTTTCGCGCCGCCGAGCGCACCTTCCAGTTGCTTACCCAAGTTGCGGGACGAGCGGGGCGCGGGCAATCTCCGGGAAAAGTGATTCTGCAAACTTATTTTCAGGACCATTACGCGGTGCAGTACGCCGCTCGTCACGATTTCGCCGGATTCTACGAGAAAGAGCTGCGCTTCCGCAGTTGGATGCATTATCCGCCATACTCCGCGCTGGCCAATGTTCTCATCCGCAGCGATAAACTCGACGAAGCGCTGCAATGGTCGGGCACGCTGGGAAGATGGTTCGAACAGAATCGCCATGAAGGCGTGCGTGTGCTCGGGCCGGCGACCGCGCCCATCCTGCGCCTGAAGCGGGATTACCGTTATCATTTTGTGTTGAAGTCGCCCAGCCGGGAAAAACTTAACACCACGCTGCGGGCCATGCTGGCTTACGCAACACAGCAAAAGATTCCGCGTACTCAGGTGGTCGTGGATGTTGACGCATTGTGGCTGATGTGAATCTTCGCGGGTAACCCTTGCAATATGACGTCGAAACCTCTTTTCTTCGCATCGCTCGCAGAGTGGCGTGCTTGGCTCGAAGCGCATCACGCCGAAGTCGAAGAGCTTTGGGTAGGCCTCTATAAGCGCGACTCCGGGAGGCCAAGCATCACCTGGCCGGAAGCGGTCGATGGGGCACTCTGCTTTGGCTGGATCGATGGTGTCCGGAAAACTGTGGACGAGCTTAGCTACATGATTCGATTTACACCGCGGAAACCACGCAGCATTTGGAGTGCCGTCAATACGAGACGGGCAACGGAGCTTTCGGTCAAGGGGCTGATGCATCCGGCGGGCCTGGTAGCTTTTGAGAAGCGCAAAGGAAGGCGATCGGAGATCTATTCCTACGAGCAGAGAAAAAGCGCCAAGCTTCCAGCCGCATATGAGAGGCGGTTCCGGGCGCGTAAAACCGCATGGAACTTCTTTCAAGCGCAAGCGCCCTGGTATTGCAGAACCTGTAGCTGGTGGGTGATCAGCGCGAAAAAAGAAGAGACCAGACTGAAGCGGCTGGCGGCGCTTATCGATCACTCCGAGCGACAGCGGTCCCTGCCAGCTCTGGCTCGCGCACCCAAGAAAAAGTAGCAACTCACTTCTTGCCAATGCTGCCGCGAATCACGACCACCGACGCTGCCGGCAGATCGTACATCGTGTCCTGCGTGGCGTTTATTTTTGTGCGAACAATTGGTCCGTCGGGATCGGCCCTGCCACTGTCGATGGCCACTATGGTATGCTCCGCTCCCGCTTCGGCGTGAGCCATGAAGCGCATCTTCGCCGGATGCCATTGGTACTGCCCGCTGCCGAAGGTTGAAGCCTCCACCGGCCCGGCGAAGAAGCTTCGATCCTGCTGGCCTTCAAAGGCAATTCGTACGCGGTGCGAATTCTGCTGATCCCGATTCACCACCAGCAGCGCCCAAGTTCCATTGGGATGCTTCACCGCATAGGCCGTTACAAGTTGATGATCGGCTCCGTCTTCCAAGTCGCTTCTGGCGGCAAAGACAAGATGCTCGCCTGCTTCGGGCTGCACCCAATCCAAATTGATCAACTGGGCCACGAAGAACTGCGCCAGGGGCTGCTGAATCTGATAATTGACGTCGACCGTAAACATGCCAAACGTGCCCGGAGAACTGTTGCAGCCCGGCTCCATTTGCAGCGGCACGTAATGGAAAAAGTAAACTCCTTTTCCCCCCGCCTGCAAGAACGATCCAATGTAGTCGGCCAGCCAGATTCCGGCGAAAATATCCTGATAGGTTTCGCTGGAGCCCGGCGAAAGATTTCCTTCCGTGATGAACATCGGCATGTCGGCGGGAATTCCGTCTTCGTGCCAGACCTGCATGATATGAGTCACCAGTTCGGGTTCGTCATAGAGCACGCTCCAAGGAGTTTTGCAGGCATCGTAGGGGTAGTGTTCGAAGGAGAAAAATGCGAGATCGTTCATGCGCCCGCGCTGCTTGAGATAATCGACGAAGCGCGCCGTCCAGGAGACTTTTCCGTTGACGTCCGGCCAAACTTCTATATCTTTATTCACGCCTTGAAACGATGGGCCGCCGAGCTTGAGATCGGGATAGACGCGATGAATTGCAGTTGCCCACTGCAGATACAGCGCCGCGTAATCCTCGGGCAACATGACCTGGCCGTCGGCTTCCTCGCCCATCTCGACGTAAGAAATGGGGTAGCCGCGCTTCTTCAGGTAGGCAATCTCGGCAGCGGCATTGTCCGGCGTGTCGTACAGCATGGCGACCGGAATCATGGCCGGCAGCCCGCGAGTTACACCGCTGGTGAAGAAAAGGTCGAAGCCCATCTGCGCCTGCTTGGTGGAGGCGAGATCGGAGGGTTCATGCCAGGGGTCGACAGAGGAGCAATAGGTCGCTGTTTGCTCCTGATCGGGAGTATGCCTCAGAATGTCGTGAAACGCCCCATCGCCGGTGATGGTACCGAGATAAAGCTCGCGGACAGCATAGCCCACGCAATTCCTTACATCGCCCGCTCCATCCGCGTCGCAGGTGTTCGATGATTCCGTCATCCATACTCGAACGAATCGCACCGGGGCTGCGTTACCCATGAGGCGAATCGTTTCCGTACCACCCTTTCCCTGGGTGATAGTTCCCTGCGAAAATGTCTGCCAGACTCCGCGGGTTGCAGCCTTTATAGGATCGTCTCCGGTAAAGTACTGCACCACGTAGCGCCGGGCATAAGGCTCTCCCCACGCGATGCGAATGCCGTTGACCGCTTGCGGCTGCGTCAGGTCAATCAACACCCACTGCGGATGCAGGACGTCACTTTCGCCGGTGAAATGTTGTGTGAGATAGGGGTTACTCTTCCAGAACGATTTCAGATCTCCATCCGTGAGTCGGGAAAAGCCAACGTTATCCGTACCGTCATTGCGGGTGAAGCCGCGGCGGGGCAGCGCATAGCCGTAGGAGTAGCGAATCATTTCCGTTGGAGTAGACGAGCCGGTGAAATATCCTTTGCCGCTCGCGTCGCTCCATGAGCCTTGCGGGTTCCAGTGCCATGCTTCGACCGCTAGTTCGGTGTTCTGGCGATAGGTTATGGGCTGCCAACCGGAGGCCAGAGTTTTGTCGAGGGTCGGCTGCAGAAGATCTTTGTCGATGGCTTCGACCGGAATGCGATCGACGCCAGCCCCTAAAGTTTCTTTGGGCACAAAACGATTGGTGGGATGCGAGGTGTCGACTTCGATGATTTGTCCTGCGGAGGAAAGAGTAAGTGCCAGAATCCAAGCTAAAGAATGGAACACGACGCAGGACTTTTGCATAGTAGAGCCCCTCTCTTATTAAAACGATTGAATAAAGGAGTATACGAAACTAACGAGGGGAGGCAAGCACAATCGGGAGTTAAGATTCTTACCGGCCGCGGAACTCCCGCACCGCTTCCGGCAGGGACGCGTGCCCAAAGGGGG
>Ga0074045_10004207_pt1 | contig 12782 bp, 14 predicted proteins | sample BogForMeECP23OM2_FD_94442 | JGI IMG/M metagenome (GOLD analysis project Ga0074045, IMG submission 94442) | Bog forest soil microbial communities from Calvert Island, British Columbia, Canada - Bog Forest MetaG ECP23OM2 | ecosystem: Environmental > Terrestrial > Soil > Wetlands ... | reverse complement strand
CTGGTATTCCTTGTCCGTCAGCGTCTGCGCGGGCGCCACGGTAATGGAATCACCCGTGTGCACGCCCATGGGGTCGAAATTCTCGATCGAGCAGATCACCACGAAGTTGTCGCGGAAGTCGCGCATCACTTCCAGTTCGTACTCTTTCCAGCCCAGAACGGATTCTTCCACCAGCGCTTCATGCACCGGGCTTACGTCCAGCGCGTGCGCGATCGCTTCCGCAAACTCTTCCTTGTTGTACGCAATGGAGCCGCCCGTGCCGCCCAGCGTGAACGATGGTCGGATCACCAGCGGAAACCCCAATTGATCGCAAAGCCGCAAAGCATCTTGCGCGTTATTCACCAGGGCCGATGCGGGCACCTCCAGCCCAATCTTTCGGCAGGCATCCTTGAACCACAGGCGGTCTTCGGCAACTTTGATAGCCCGCAGCGACGCCCCGATCATCTCGACATGGTGCTTTTCCAGGATGCCGCTCTCGGCGAGCTCCACCGCCAGATTCAGCGCCGTCTGCCCGCCCACAGTCGGCAGAAGCGCGTCGGGCTTCTCCTTGATGATGATTTCCTCGAGATAATCTTTCGTCAGCGGCTCGATGTACGTGCGGTGCGCCAGTTCCGGGTCCGTCATGATCGTAGCCGGGTTGGAATTCACCAGCACGATTTCGTAGCCCTCCGCCCGCAGCGCCTTGCATGCCTGCGCCCCCGAATAGTCGAACTCACAAGCCTGCCCAATCACAATCGGCCCCGACCCGATGATCAATATCTTGTGTATGTCTGTCCGTTTAGGCATCTTAGTCGCAGTGAATCACTCTTCCCAGTTGTAGCTCGCCCTTGTGCACGTCATACAGAAGGTCAGAACAACTAACCTCGACTTTGTCCTTGCTTTCCGGCGCGAATTTTATTGCATGGCTGTATTCTTTCCCATCCACTATCGCCACGATCCAATATCTACCTGGAACTGCCTTCTTAAACTCAAATTCTCCCGCCCTATTTGTCACCGCATTCGTTACGAACAAGGTCGCCCCACAACACGGCGAGTCGTTCTCGCGGCGATATAATCGAACTTCTGCTTTCTTAACAGGCATTCGCTTCTCATTAAATGTGTCCGTGGTCCCCTTGACGGGGATTTCCTCCAACCACTCGAGCTTCCCGCACATTCGCTCTACGGTATTCCACTTCTCGGAATCATCGGCTTGGGGGCGCGACCCACCGCCTAAGAGGGCCAGCACGAGAATGATTGGCCATTTCATCCCCTCGAACTCCCCGGCTTCGCAAACTCCGCCATCAAGTCGTTGAACTGCGTGAACAAATAATGCGAATCGTGCGGCCCCGGCGAAGCCTCCGGGTGATACTGCACGCTGAACAGCGGCAGCTTCTTGCTCCTCATGCCCTCATTCGTGCCGTCGTTCAGGTTGACGTGCGTGATCTCCACTTCGCTGGACGGCAGCGATTCCGGATCCACGCAAAACCCATGATTCTGCGCGGTAATCTCCACCTGGCTCGTCAAAAGATTCTTCACCGGGTGATTCGAGCCATGGTGCCCGAATTTCAGCTTGAACGTCTTCCCGCCCAGCGCCAGCCCGCACAACTGGTGCCCCAGGCAAATCCCGAAAATCGGCACGCGCCCCGCCAGCTTGCGGATGTTTTCGATGGCGTAGGTGACGGGTTCGGGATCCCCCGGCCCGTTGGACAGAAACACGCCGTCCGGCCGCATCGCCAACACGTCCTCAGCGGAAGTCTCCGCTGGCACGACGCTGACCTCGCAGTGATGGTCCACCAGCAGCCGCAGGATGTTCTGCTTGATTCCGTAGTCGTAAGCCACCACGCGAAACCTGCGCGCATCGGGACTCGCCCCCGATTCGCCCATCTGCTCGGCCCACGGCGAAGTCGCCAGCTCAATCGAGCCTTGCTGCCAGTCGTAGCCCCTGGTGCAGGTCACCCGGCTCGCAAGCTCCTGCCCCGCCATCAACGGAACCTGCTTCGCTTCATGGATCAATTGGTCCGCCGCTGTGCCATCGGTAGCCACCACGCCGCGCAACGCGCCCACATTGCGGATGTGGCGCACCAGCGCCCGCGTGTCAATATCCCAAATCACCGGAATTTTGTGCCGGTTCAGGTACAACTGCGCCGTTTCCGCCGAACGCCAGTTCGACGATATCTGCGAAAACTCCCGCACAATCAGCGACTCGATGTATGGCCGCGCGGATTCCTCGTCATCCACGTTGGCGCCCACGTTGCCAATATGCGGATACGTCAAGCAAACGATCTGTCCTGCATAGCTGGGATCGGTGAAAACTTCCTGGTAACCCGTGAGGCTGGTATTGAAAACGACTTCCCCGCCCCGGCGCGTGATCGCGCCGGCAGCGCGGCCGTTAAAGACGCGCCCGTCTTCGAGCGCGAGGATTGCGGGGCGATGCAAAACTTCCGTTGTCAGTGTCTCCTCCGTCGAACTTCATTTCTCGTTCGCCTCAGTCGTGGACAACGAACCGAAATGATCCACGGGCCAGTAGGCAAATACGGCGCGGCCGTAAATATACTGGCTGGCGACCGGCCCGAACACCCGCGAATCGTTCGAGCTGATGCGGTGGTCCCCCATCACGAAATAGCTGCCCTGGGGCACGCGCACAGGTCCGAAATCCGTGACATCCGCGTACTGCGGCGGCACATATGGCTCGGGCAGCAGTTCCCCATTCAGGTAAACCGCGCCGTGGCGAATCTCGATCGTTTCTCCCGGCAGCGCCAGCACCCGCTTGATAAACGACTTCGAGCGGTCCAGCGGGTACCAGAACACTACCACGTCTCCGCGCTCGATGGGCGCAAACCGGTAAACAAACTTGTTGATGAAGATGCGCTCCTGGTCGGAAAGCAGCGGCGCCATGCTCGTGCCTTCCACCTTCACCGGCTGGTACAGGAACACAATAATCACCAGCGCCAGCCCGATGGCAATCAGCAGATCGCGGGTCCACACGCGGATTTCGTGACGCAATGCGTGATGCGCAGGCTCAGGCGTGGCTGCAACAGGTTCCGCGGAAGGATCGGCAGAGGCCAACGAAGAAGCCGGGACGGCGGCATGCTCGCCCGGAGCCGCAGGAGCAGCAGCGGCAGGATTCTCGGAAGCATCGGCTGGGCACAACGAAGAATCGGGGGCGCAGGAGCGCTCCCCGGTAGCCGCAGGAGTCTGATTTTCGTCAGGTTTCGGCATTTTGTGCTGTCACTCCTTTATAGCATGCACGTCCGCTCCGGGCCAATTAGCATTTGCCATGCATGCCCCAGCCTGGCGCAGCCTCCTGATTGGAAGCCCACTCCCCGCTTCCCTGTTGCCTACAACTCGCCAACAACCGCAACTCCTCACCCGTAGCACACTCACTCCTGCTTGCCCTGAGCCGCGAAGGCCCTGTGCTCTTGGGCGCGTCTTTGGAGTGCGACGGCTCGCCGCCGCTTTTACGGACGCAACCCTACCTCCAGTCAATCTCTCGAACCAGTCAGCCCGCCGAATCTGTAATCCCCCACAAACCTCATTGTCATTCCGAGCAACGCACGCAGCCACGTACCTGAGGGTGCCCCATCCTTCGCGCATCTCAGCGAAGGGTGGGCTCTTACTCCCCAACGTCACACCCTCTCTTCTCTTCCCCTTTTATTGCAATGTGCCCGGTCTCTTCCCCGGCCCGCTTGCCGCGGCGGGCCGCCGTTGAGGCGACCCCTCCCCCTCTAAGCTCTCTCAGCCGAACTCTTCTATCCGAATCTCCTCACTCCCAGCGCCGGAGGCGCGTCAGAAGTTAGCCCAGCCCGTAAGGGCTGGGTCAACGAGCAACCAAACTCAAAAGCGCCGTAGGCGCGACACTCCTACGGTCTCCCTTCCCTCCCGCTAGAGAAACTTGCGGCCAAGAATCGGCCTGACCTCATTCTTTCGACAGCGCAAAATTCAGCGCAGCCAGCGCAGCGACAACGGCCGTCTCCGTGCGCAAAATCAACCTGCCGAGCGAAGCCTCCTGAAACCCCGCGCCGCGCGCCGCCGCAAACTCTTCCTCCGTCCAGCCGCCTTCCGGACCAATCGCCAGAATCGCGGCCTTCTCCTGCTGCCCGGCCAACACCACGCGGAATGACTTGGCCTCCGCCGCTTCTGAAAGCAGCACGCGCAAAGCTTCCGCCTTCAAGCCAAATGCGGTTTCCGGTTTGGCCAGCGGCTCCAGCACCGGCACGCTCACCCGCCGCGATTGCTGCGAAGCTTCCAGCAGAATCTTCTTCCAGCGCTCCGCGCGCTTGGCCGCCGCCACGAGCAGCGCCTTCTCGCTGCGCGTCGCGGCCAGCGGCACAATGCGCGTCGCGCCCAGTTCCGTGGCCTTTTCCAGCGCCCACTCAAACGCATCGAATTTCACCACGGCCAGCAACAGTGTCGTATCAAGCGAAGGCTGATACCCCGGCAACTCTTCCACCAACGCAAATTCCACCAGGTCGCGGCCCACCACCTCCACCCGGCCCAGCCACACCCTTTGGCCGTCGCTCAATTCATACAATTGCCCCGTCTGCGCCCGGAGCACCCGGCCCAGGTGGTGCGCGGCCTCGCCCTCCATCCGCGCGCGCTGCCCCTCAAATCGTTCCACAAAGAATCGCCGTCGCATCTCGCGCCTATCTTCCCACGAAACGGCGCCCGCCTGAATTTGTAATTTGTGATTTACGATGGCTTGGGCGTGGCCGATCTCAAAATCGGCCACTACATCCTGCAAAGAAAAACGCGCAGGTGGAACTGCCTACGCCGCACTCCACCGTGGCGACACCTGTCACGAGTCAAGAAGTAATGAAAGTCGAACAGAGGCCTAGTACCCCGGTTACCAGTGAGCGCTAACTGGAAGGGTGGAGGTTAGCGTAAAGCTACCGGTAAGCACGACAAATCAGGCGCTTCTTCCAAAGTGCCCGTAATACACCCAAGCTAGGGCTTGCCAGGTTATGAGTGTAATCGCCTGATTTCAACAATTATCCTAGATCACTGCTTTTCATGACGACTTCGGAGTAACATCAGCGCATACGGCTAAACCAGAAAAACGGGTCAACGTTAACCCTGCAGGTATCGTTGAGTGAGGGTCGGAGGCATGCAAATAGGAAGTGTGGTCCAGAATGCAGATCGGCTGATCACAAACGTTGCGTTGCCTTCAGCTTGGCGAATGCTTTTCCTATTCTCTTCCTTCTTGTTTCTTGGCACCGTATGTCTGCATTCCCAATGTCCAAATACCGGACAAACCAAAGTCCTAAAACCTGATCAAGGCACCGGGTACTACTTTTACAGGTTCAGGGGCGAGGGCAGTTTTCGCTATTTCCTGGATGGCAAAACGTTTTCGTTCAACGACAAAGACGATCCAGGAAAGACTTTCATATTCATCGATGACTTTGCCTACGAGTCGATCCTGGTGGGAAGAGTCGATTTGGCAGAATCCGTCAAAAGCTCAAAGACCATAGACGTTCTTCGCGCTCAGGCAAAACATGAACAAGACTACTTCAAAGAAGCCGATCCTTCGATGGTGATCACGGATTATGGACCGGCTTCCAGGAAAAATCCTGATGGCAGCGAAGACCGCTTATTCTATCTTTGGAAAAAGGAAAATCCTCCCGGGAAGAAAGCCGCAACACAATATATGTGCTCGACGCTGATCAAAGATGCAGTGGTCGTTTTATCTGTCATGCCGTTGAAGGCATCAGTTTCTGAAGACGACGTATTTCTTCAGATCCAAAAATACACGTCAAATTTCGATTTGTTGTCGAGCGCTCAATGTGGGCAAGTGCTCTCCATGCCATCCGCGCACTAACTGGAAAGGTGAAGGCTAGTACCCAGATTACCGGCAAGGCTAGAGTTGGCACCGCCCCAATCGGAGATGTGCGGTCTAGCAGGGCACCCGCTACCCGAAAATATCCTTCACCCTGTCAAAAATATTGGAATCCCGCTCCGCCGGTTTGTTTTCCACTTTCATCGTGGCGTGAAGCTGCTCCATCAACTTCCGCTGCTCGCGGGTCAGCTTCGTCGGCGTCAGCACGCGCACGTGAAAATACAAATCACCCTTCCCGCCGCCGTGCGGGTCGGGCAGGCCCCTGCCCTTCAAGCGAAAAACCGCGCCGCTCTGCGTGCCTTCGGGAATCTTCAGCGTCTCCTCGCCGTTCAATCCGGGAACCTGCAACTCCGTGCCCAGCGTGGCTTGCGCCATGCTCAGCGGCACCGTGCAGTACAAATCCGCGCCGCGCCGCTCGAAGAACTTGTGCTCCTTCACTTCCAGGACGACATACAGATCCCCCGCGGGACCGCCGTTCGGCCCCGGCTCCCCTTCACCCTGCACGCGCAGCCGCGTTCCCGTATCCACTCCCGGAGGAATGCGCAATTCAATCGTGCGCTCGCGCTCCATGCGTCCCTGCCCCCGGCATTCCGCGCAGTGTTCCTTTACGATTTGCCCCGCGCCCTGGCAATTCGGGCATGTGCGGTTCACCGTGAAAAACCCCTGTTGGTAGACCAATTGGCCGCGCCCGCCGCAAGCCTGGCAATTCACCACGCCGGTGCCCTTTTTCGCGCCCGTGCCGTTGCACGCTTCGCAGTACTCCATCCGCGGCACGCGAATCTTCGTGGAGACGCCCATCGCGGCTTCGTCGAAACTCAGCGTCATGTCGTACCGCAGGTCAGCGCCACGCTTTGCGCGGCTCCGGCCCCCGCGCCGTCCGCCGGCCGCGCCGAAAAGATCCTCGAACCCGAAAAAGTCCCCGAAAATATCGTGGAAGTCCTGGAAAATCGTGCCGTTGAAGTCAGGTTGCGCCCCGGCGCCTGCCAATCCCGCGTGCCCGTAGGTGTCGTAAATCTGCCGCTTTTGCGCGTCGCTCAGGATGCTGTAGGCCTCCGTGCTCTCCCGAAAGCGATGTTCCGCATCTTCCTTGTGTTCCGGGTTGCGGTCGGGGTGCCACTTCAGCGCCGCTTGGCGGTAAGCCGACTTGATTTCATCGACCCCAGCCGTCTTCGCCACTCCCAGAATCTCGTAATAATCTCGTTGTTGTCCGCGGCTCATGCGGTTTTCCCTTCGCTTCCTCTTTACGCAAGTATTCTACGGCGATCAGTTATCAGTTATCAGCGATCCGAAATCAGTTGTCAGTAATCAGTTATAGGTTTCCAGTCACCCTGCCCCGCGCCGGGTGCCCCAGGTTCGCTTTTTTACCTGGGTCTTGGGTTTCTCTTGCTCTCGGCTGTCGACTGTTGACTGTCGGCTTGGGTTTCTCTTCTCCGAAAACTGATTACTGAAAACTGATAACTGCCTCAATTCGCCTCCCCCTTCGATGCCCCTCCCGGATGAACCGCTACGCGCACCACCGCCGGCCGCAGCACGCGCCCGTGAAATTCGTAGCCCGGCTGGAACACCGCCAGGATTGTGCCGTCGGGATGTTCCGTGGTCTCCGCGCGGTCCATCGCCTGGTGCAGGTGTGGGTCAAACGCCTTGCCCAGGGGATCAATCCGGTGCGCGCCCAGTTTCGTCACGTTATCCATCAATTGCTTGTAGATCAGCTCAAAGCCTTTGCGATAGCTCTCGTACTCCGCTTCGCGATGCGCCGCCAGGGCATTCTCGAATCCATCCAGCACCGGGATCAACCCCTCGATAACGCGCGCCGTGGCCCGCCGCCCGTCTTCCCCGCGCTCCCTCTCGATCCGTTTGCGGTAATTGTCGAAGTCCGCTTGTCGCCGCAGCAGTGTCTGCCGCAAATCTTCCAACTCCGCGGCCAGTTTCTTAACATCCGACTCTTCGCGCGCGCCATCTTCCACCACAGCTTTGTCTTGCGCCGCCTGGCCCGCCACTTCTCCATCGGGCACGTTCAGCTTGCTTTCTCGATCCTTCATACCTGGTCCCTCAAATCAGTTGGCTATTCGATCTTGCTCAAGGCTTCGCTGAAAAGCTGCGCCACATACGCCACCGCCGTCATCGCGCGCTCATAGTGCATGCGCGTCGGCCCCAGCACGCCCAGCGAACCCTGCACCCGGTCGCTGTGCGCATACGGCGCGCTGATCAGCGCGATATTCTCTCCGCCCGGAGAAAACTCCTTTACGCCGATCTGCACGAACACCGGCTCCGGCGTCTCGATGCACGCGTTCAACACCGCCACCAGTCGGTGCTTCTCCTCGATCGCCGCCAACAATTCCCGCAGTTGCACTTGGTCCGGGAATTCCGGCGAGCCCACGATTTGCGCCGTCCCTTCCACATGCACCTGCTGCTCGGTGCTCTCTCCCAGGATACCCGGGTCGCACAGCGTCAGCGCGTTGCGCACAATCCCTTCGTACTTCTCCCGCTCGTTCGCCAGCTTCAGCAGCAGGTCGCCGCGAATCGCTTCCAGCGTCCATCCCGAATAATGGCGGTTCAGGAAATCGGCGGTTGCGTCAAGCTCCTCCTGTGTAAACGGCCGCGCCGGCCGCAGCACTTTGTCCCGCGTATTTCCCCCAGGCGAAATCAGCACCACCACCACGCGCCCGTCCGGCAGCAGCCACATCCGCGCATGTTCCAGCACCGTCTTGCGCAGCGGCGGCGATACGATGATCCCCACGCCCTTCGACACTTCCGCCAGCACGTGCCCCGCGCGCTCGGTAATCTCTCCTGCGGAAACTCCCGCGGCCATTTCCCGCGTGATCCAGTCGCGGTCCTCGACGCTCAGCGTCGCCTGCGAAGCAATCTCCTGCGCAAAAAACCTGTACGCCTCGGCCGTCGGCACGCGCCCCGCGGAAGTATGCGGCTGGTAGAGGTACCCGCCATCTTCCAGATCCGCCATGATGTTGCGAATGGTCGCCGTGCTCAGCGCTTCCTCGAAGCGCTTCGAGATGGCGCGCGAGGACACCGGTTCGCCCGTCTCGATGTACGTGCGGACCAGGTCGGCCAGTATCTGCCGGTTTCTCCGTTCCTGTAGTGCCGGGTTCCTCATAGCAGCACTCGCCACGCAGTGCTACCTACCATTCTAGGAACCCTGTCAAGCCCCGTCAAAGCAGTTCATCCAGCACGAGGGTATCCAGTTTGGGTACACGTTGATAGACAAGATCGTTGGTGAGAAACCCGGAAACACCACGGTAAATCGCTGTCGCTGCCTCGATTGCATCTGGAGTTTTCAATCCATAGTAGGCCCGAATTTGCGCTGCCTCATCACTGATCTCCAGGTTCGGCGCGACCCACTCTAGATTTGGATACCGCGAGAACAGAGCGAAGCAATCATTCGCTCCCCGTTCATCCCTGTTGCGATACGGTTTAACCAGCAATTCCGTCATCGTGATAGTGGAGGTGACGCCTCGGTGGCCCGGTTCCTCGAGCCACGCAAAAATCTCCCGCGTGAACCGCACATACTTCACATGAGCTTCCAGTTGGTACACGAACACGGACGTGTCGAGCGCCACCTCGCCGTTGCGGCGAAGAAAGCCAACCAGCCGGTCTACTCCCAACTTTCGCGTTCCTTCTTTAGATAATCGCGGCCGTATTTTCCGCGTGCCAGGCCCCGCGTGGCTCTCTCGAATGACTTGGGCTTCTGAATGACGATCATGTCATCGCCTTTCAGAACGAGAAGTAGCTTGTCGCCGGGCTTAAGGCCCAATCTCTTGCGGGCCTCGCGCGGGATCACAATTTGGTTTTTGGAAGAAAGAGTAGCTTCAGCCATGCTTTACATTTTAGAATAAAGTAAAGCGGCAGGTCAAGCCCCGCACGGCGTGGTTGCCCCAAAGAAGAGATTCAAAAAACACTGCCAGAAGCCTGCTGCCTGAGCGCTTGAACTCAATAACGCTGCGGCACGGGTCTGGTTGTTCGTCTACCAACTGTGCTGGCCGTCAGCGCAGCTACCAATTAGCCTTCAGGATTGCGTCGATGATTTTCTGTGACTCGAAGACTTCCCGCCGCCTCCAAAAATCATGCACGCGCCCATCACGAACCCGAAGTTGTACCACCCGCCGTTGTTATGCACTTCATACAAGTGCACCTTGTCCGAAAATAGCGAAATGATGAACGTCACCGGGCAGATGAACCCGTGCCACAGCCCAAGCCAAAATCCCGCAACGCTCCCATTGGCCCCTGCGCTGTGCGCCAGCCCATTCGGCCCCGCCGCACAACCCACTACGAACAAACCCGCCACAACCATCAACCCCACCAAGAACGCCTTTTGCCATCGCATTCGTTTTCTCCCGTTCCCTGCTCTAACAGGCTGCGGAAATAAGGATTAAACCGTCATTCCGAACGGAGTCCGCGGAGTGAGGAATCCCTCTGCTCTTGGGCTTCCACCGAAGCGGGATCCCTCGCTTTGCCTGCCTGCCGCAGGCAGGCTCGGAATGACGGCGTTGCGTATTCTCCAGCAACCTGCGAAGAGTAGTTATCTGGAATCCTCTACGCTAGATACGCAGGCGCAACCCAAAAAGTCTCAAATGCTCACTGCGCGTGCAAACCTCGTACTACTCCGGTCCTGTACCGATTGACATTTAACGTACAGCAGTATAGCGTAAGGTGGTGATTCGGTCTTTCCGCTGCGCCGACTCCGAGCGTTTGTTTCGTCGGGAGACTGTGCCGCGTTTCAAGGCCATTGCGCGTCAGGCTCTTCGCAAGCTGGACATGCTGGACGCGGCGCCCGACCTCCGGACACTTTCTGCCCTCCCCGGAAACCAACTGGAGGCGCTGAAAGGCCACCGGCAGGGTCAATACAGCATCCGAGTCAACGACCAGTGGCGCGTCTGTTTTGTATGGCGCGACGCCCACGCCTACGGCGTGGAAATCGTGGATTACCATTAGGAGAGCAACATGGCCAAGAAACTCAAACCCGTGCATCCCGGGGAAATTCTCCGCCAGGAGTTCATGGCCCCTCTCGGGCTGAGCATGAACCGGATGGCGCTGGACCTGCGTGTTCCCGTGACGCGCATCGCGGACATCGTTGCGGAGCGCCGCAGCATTACCGCCGACACGGCCCTGCGTTTCGCGCGCTATTTCAAAAACAGCCCGGCCTTTTGGATGAATCTGCAGACGCGCTACGAGTTGGAAGTCGCAGAAGACGAAATCGCCGCCAAGGTCGCACGCGACGTGCAACCCTTGCAATCTGCGCCTACGCGCTGAATGACTCTACCTGGTCTTCTCTGCGCCCAACATTGTCATCCCGACCGAAGCGGCCCGATTTTTTCCTTCGCGCCGCATTTTGGCGCGTCGGGCCGCGTAGTGGAGGGATCTGCTTTTCCGACTTTCTCTCTGTCTCTTCTTCTTGTAGGACTCGGCATCCGAGCTGCCCTGCTCTTTTCCATGGAATTCTGGAGGCGCGGAGCGGAATCGAACCGCCGATAAGGGTTTTGCAGACCCATGCCTTGCCACTTGGCTACCGCGCCCAAACTCCACAGGTACTATCGTCTTCCCCGCTCACCCAAAACAAAAACCCACCGGCCAACTCTCTGGTGGTGGGTCGCTTTCCCGTCCTGCGCTGAACCTAAGATTTCTACCCGTTCAGCCTCCCCGCCCCAGAAGACACTCGTGTGCCGCAAATACGGCCGCAACACGTCCGCGCGCTCTTCCGTGGGTTGGTCATCATGAATTCAGCGTAACGCCCTCACCGCTCCGGGGCCAACGCAAATTTCCTATGCTCTTTATCGGAATTTCCTGAGGGTCAAGTAATCTCGCAAATCCCGCGCCTACTCCGGCTGCTGATTCTCGTTCTTGATCTCGTCCCGCTGCGCGCTTCGCGACAGCAGCCGGTTTGCCCCGGCATTCGGCGGAGGCGTGGGTGGCGCCACTCCGGCGATCTCCGACCCCAGCCCCAGCTTCTGTAGCGTCAACGCATCCAGTTTGCCTGTGGGGCTCAACCCGTGCGCCACCTGATATTTCTTCAGTGCCTCGGCCGTGGAAGCGTCCCACTTCCCCGTGGGCACGCCGTTGTACGAGCCATTCGTCGCCAGCGCCGCCTGAATCTCGCCAATGCGATCGGGCATAGGCGCAGCCTGCCCCTTCTCCCGTCGCGGTCTTTTCCTCGATGAACTCTTCCCGGATTTGCTGGTTTTCTTGGCCGTCGGTCCCGTCGTCTTGGCATGGGCCGTGGCCGCGTTGCCAGCAGCGTTGTTGTGGCTTGTACTAGACGCGCTATTCTGTGCGGCAGCCGCGGGCAGCGTCACACTGCCCGCAGCCATAGCCGCAAGAATCCAACCTGCGAGTGTTTGCCTGCCGCGCAAGGTGCGCATGTCTGGGTTATGCGTCCTCGGTTGTCACTTACTTGCCGTCCGCCGGAACGACGCCCGGCAGAAACACCGTTACCGTCCGGTCGTTGTAGCTGTGGCGGCGTACTTTGAACACCACGTTGTTGCCGGCCTTCAGCTTCCCGATAGCCTGGCGGTAGTCATCCAGGGAATTCACCGGTTGCCCGTTCACCTCGGCAATGACGTCGCCGGGGCTGAAACCCAGGTCGTCGGCGAAGCTGGCGGGCTCGACCTCGCTCACCACCACGCCCTTCTGCCCTTCCATGCCCACGCGCTGCGCGCGCTCCGGGGTAAGCGCTTCCACGTGCAAGCCGAATTCTGCCGGCGCTGGCTCGTCCGGCGTGCCATTAATCCGGTTGGCCGCATTCGGGAATACCCGCGTGCGATCCTCCACCGTCGCCGAAGTCTCGCGCTGTTGCTTGTCCCGGAAATAGGTGATCTTGACCTTGCTCCCGATCGCCGCACCCGCAATCGGGTTCACCAGATCGTTCCCCGTTTTCACCGCCGTGCCGTTGATGGCCGTAATCACGTCGCCATCTTTCAACCCCGCCTTTTCCGCCGGGCTGCCGGGCTCAATGCCCTGGATG
>Ga0074045_10004206_pt1 | contig 12783 bp, 11 predicted proteins | sample BogForMeECP23OM2_FD_94442 | JGI IMG/M metagenome (GOLD analysis project Ga0074045, IMG submission 94442) | Bog forest soil microbial communities from Calvert Island, British Columbia, Canada - Bog Forest MetaG ECP23OM2 | ecosystem: Environmental > Terrestrial > Soil > Wetlands ... | reverse complement strand
TGGACGCCATCGTGCGCAGCGCCGCCTTGGCGGCCGGCCCCTGGGGCGCGCCGGGCTCGGCCTCCGCCGCGCATGCCATTCGCGGCCGCGGACCCGGTCCGCGGCCGAGCGCGCATGACAGCCTGCACGACCACTGGATGCACGCGCTCTGCGCCCGAAACGCGGCTATCGATGCATCCCCCGCGGAGATCGGCGAGCTTCAGAAACAGATTGCCGAGTGGCGGAAGCCCCTTTCACTGAGCGTGCGATCTCCCTACCGCCTCTGTTTCCGTCTCGAGGAGCCAGTGGAAACCCAGGGCGCGGAGCCCGACGGTGCCTGGCATGTGCGGTATCTCGTGCAGCCGGTGGACGACATGAGCCTCCTCATGACGCTTCCCGAGGCCTTCGCAGCGCGGGGAAAGCGCGCGCTGCTGCGCCAGGCCGGGGAGGGAGGCACTGCGGGCTCCGCGCGCCTGCGCGAGGCCGTGCTGTCCGCGCTCGGCCGCGCTTCCCTGCTGAGCGCCGGTGTCGAGCGGAGTCTCAGCAGGACCCTGCCGGACGGCTACTCCCTCGACGAGCGGGGGGCCTACGAGTTCCTCTCCTCGGAGTCCGCCCTGCTGGATCGGGCAGGCTTCGGAGTCCTGCTTCCGTCCTGGTGGACGCGCAAGGGGGGCCGGGCCCGGCTCTCAGTGGGCGCCCGGGTGAGCAGCCCGGAAGCACTGCAGGGCAAGGCAGGCATGACACTGGAGAAAGTGCTGGACGTGCGCTGGGAGATTGCGCTCGGGGACCAGATGCTCACGCGGAAGGAGCTGGAAACGCTGGCCGCGCTGAAGGCGCCGCTTGTAAAGGTGCGCGGGCAGTGGGTGGCAATGAGCGCGGAAGAGATCACGGCCGCGCTTGCGTTCTGGAAGGGAAAATCCTCTGCCCGCATGAAGGCACGGGATCTTCTCTCGCTCTCCCTGGGCACCTCGGGCGAGGTGGCAGGAATGGAGTTCAGGGGCGTCCAGGCAACCGGGTGGATCGGCGGCCTGCTGGAACGCCTGCGGGGGGACCGGCAATTCGAGGAGCTGCCCCCGCCGGCCGGATTCCAGGGCACCCTCCGTCCGTACCAGGCAAGGGGATATTCGTGGCTTTCGTTCCTCGGTGATTGGGGCCTCGGCGCGTGTCTTGCGGATGACATGGGCCTGGGGAAAACCGTTCAGGCGCCCGCGTTAATCCAGGCCCGGCGCGAGCAGGGTGAGAGAAACCCCTTCCTCCTCGTATGTCCTACTTCGGTCGTGGCAAACTGGAAGAAGGAGGCCGCCCGATTCACGCCGGATCTGCCGGTGATCGTGCATCATGGCGTGGACAGGAAAAAGGGCGAGTCCCTGAGGGAGGAGGCGGCTCGGCAGGCCAGGGTCGTCTCCACGTACAGTCTGGTGCACAGGGACAGGGAACAACTGGACGGGATCCAGTGGGCCGGGGTGATCCTGGACGAGGCGCAGAACATAAAGAACCCCGAGACCCGGCAGGCCCGGGCAGTGCGCTCTCTCACTGCGGGGCACCGGATGGTCCTCACCGGCACGCCGGTGGAGAACCACGTCGGAGACCTGTGGTCGATCATGGAGTTTCTGAATCCCGGACTCCTGGGAACCCCGGCAGAGTTCAAGCGCAGATTCTTCATCCCCATCCAGGCAAACAGGGACCAGGAGGCGGCAGGCACACTGAGGCGCTTGACGGGACCTTTCATCCTGCGCCGCTTGAAAACCGATCCGACCGTCATTTCCGACCTGCCGACAAAACTGGAAATGAAGGTCTGGTGCACGATCACGCGGGAGCAGGCCACTCTCTACAAGGCCGTGGTGGACGAGGCGGAAGACGCGTTGAAGGGGGCCGAAGGAATATCACGCAAGGGCGTGATCCTCTCCACGCTCACAAAGCTGAAGCAGGTCCTCGATCATCCGGCGCATTTTCTCAAGGACAACTCGGCTATTCCCGGCCGCTCCGGCAAGCTGCAGCGCCTGACGGAGATGCTGGAGGAGGTGATGGAGAGCGGCGAGCGGGCTCTTATATTCAGCCAGTACGCCGAGATGGGCGCGATCCTGCGCTCTCACCTGGAGGAGACTTTCGGGGAAGAGGTGCCATTCCTCCATGGCGGGGTCCTGCGCACACGGCGGGACGCAATGGTCGAACGATTCCAGACCGATGAGAACGCGCCGCACTTTTTCATCCTTTCTCTCAAGGCAGGCGGCACCGGCTTGAACCTGACCCGGGCCAACCATGTCTTTCATTTCGACCGCTGGTGGAATCCCGCCGTGGAGAGCCAGGCGACCGACCGAGTCTATCGCATCGGCCAGACAAGGAACGTCGAAGTGCATGCGTTCATCTGCTCCGGCACCATCGAGGAGCACATCGACGAATTGATCGAGCGCAAGAAGGAAGTGGCGGGATCGGTCATCGGGGCCGGGGAGTCGTGGCTCACCGAGCTTTCCAACGTAGAGCTGCGCAGGCTCTTCCGGCTGCGGGCCGAAGTGCAGGGGGAATGAGATGGCATATCGCGGTTACTGGTACGAGGCGGAAAGCCCGCGAAAGGTCAGGGGAGGGATCAAGGCGCAGTCCCGGGTCGGAAGCTTTGCCAGGAACTGGTGGGCAAAAAAGTGGATCGAAGTCCTCGAAAGCTTCGACCTGGATTCCCGGCTGGCCCGGGGGAAGCACTACGCGCGGCGCGGCCAGGTGATTTCCATCGACATCCGGAAAGGAAAGGTCGCCGCGCTGGTACAGGGATCCCGCTCACATCCGTACAAGGTGAGCCTCGGTGTGAAGCTGATCCCGGCCGCCGCGTGGAAAAGGGCTGTCACCGCCATGGCCTCGGAAGCCGGGTTCAGCGCCCGGCTTCTCAACGGAGAAATGCCGCGGGACATAGAGAGCGCGTTCGAAAGCGTGGATGTTTCGCTCTTTCCTGCCGGCCTGAAAGAGCTGGACACGCAATGCACATGCCCTGACTGGTCCAACCCGTGCAAGCACATCGCCGCGGTATACTACCTGCTCGGGGAAGAGTTCGACCGGGACCCCTTTCTTCTTTTCCGGCTTCGCGGCATGGAGCGGGAGGAGCTCCTGGAGGCGCTGGGAAGATCCGCCGGTGCGGGAGGCTCTGGCCGGCGAAGAACCCATGCCGGCACAGCGCCCGCAGGCGCCGCGGGGACAGAGGCAGAGACGGCATCTGCGAATGCAGCGGCAGGGGGTGCCGGCGGTCCGGCCGCAGGACCCGCCGCAGCCGCGCCTTCGGCGGCGAGCACAGCCGCACCGCTCCCCTCTGACCCCGACGCTTTCTGGGGCACGACCGAAGAGTTCGCGTTCTCAAAAGCGGGTGAGGCGCCTTCCGCCTCTCCCCTGCTCGCCCGGCTGGGAAGCTTTCCATTCTGGCGCGGGCACGAAACCTTCGTGGGGTCCATGGAAGCCGTCTACAAGGCCGCGTCGGCCGCGGGCATGGACGTGTTCCTCGGCCAGGGTGCGCGCCTGGATGCGGCTGCGGAGCGCAAGCCGCGGCGCCTCCTGCGGATGCCGGCTCAGCGCTGAGGCGCGGGCTCATCGCCGGCGCGCGCTCCATGCCTCTGACACCGCCCTGCCTCTGCCATTCGCCAGCATATCAATCCGAGTTGCCCCGAAGTTTCCTGATCCAGACGTTGCGAGAGAACTTCACGGGCTTCCCCGACCTCGATGCCGGCATGTTCGAGCGCTTTTGCGGCCGCGTCTCCGTCTTAGGTGACCTATCCCCTGGGCTCCTTCGGAGAACCATTCAGCCAGCTCCTCGCGCGGCAGCTTCAGATCGCGGATCTGGATCCGCCGAAGCCCGAACGCTTCTGAACATACTTGCCAAAGCATCTCCAAATTAATGCCTATTAACTCTTGACAATTCCTGACTAAAATAGTCGGATATCCGAACGAGACACACGATGAAGCACACTCCAAAGAAGCCCTTGCCTCGAACTTACGCCTGCGCGCTGGCGACTGCGCTGTTCCTGACACTGGCATCAACCGCGGGCGCGGCGGATCAGCAGGTTCTCAGCCGGATAGACCGGATCGCGGCCGATTCCTTGAAATCCCTCCTGGCCTCCAACTCCGGTGGCGCGGCGGAGAGCCTCAAGCAATTCGAACCTGAATGGTCGAAAGTGGAAGACGGTGTCCGGGCAAAAGACCCTGATGTGTACGCCCGAATCGAGGTCGAATCCAGCCGCGCCGCAGCGGCGCTGGAGGCAGAGCCCCCCGACACTGCCCGGGCTGAGGAAGCCCTCAAGGGGCTTGCCTCCGCCGTGCACGACTATGGAACAGGGACCGGTGCTTCCGTGGTCTCGCCGGGCAAGCAAGGGATCTCCGCCCTCCTGAGACTCCTCCAGCAGTCGGCCGCGGCCGTATCGGCAGGAGACGAGGACCAGGCATCGGATCTCGTGCAGAGCTTTATCGGCCTCTGGCCCCAGGTGGAAGGAGAAGTGAAGAGCCGCTCCGAGATGGCGTACACCCAGGTCGAAGCCGAGATGACGCAGGCAGCTGCCCTTCTGCTCTCAGGCCCCGCCGCGCGCGGACATGCTGCTGACCTCATCGCCACGATGACCGGACAGCTCGAGGACGTCCGGCAGAAATCCGGCTACACGGTATGGGACGCCGGCCTCATCCTGCTGAGGGAAGGGATGGAGGCGCTTCTCCTGCTGGCTGCGCTCCTGGCAATGCTTAAAAAAACGGAAAGCAAAGGCGGCGCCAGGTGGGTGTGGGCCGGCGCGGGCGCAGGGCTTATTTCCAGCGCGGTGCTGGCCGTGATCCTCGGCCTCGTGATAACCGCGGCCGCCGGCGCGACGCGCGAAGGAACAGAAGGATTTGTCGGTCTGGCCTCCGTGGCGCTGATGGTGACGGTGGGCGCGTGGCTGCACCGACGCTCGGGCCTGCAGGCCTGGACCGAGTTCATGAAGAAGAGGGTCGGCGGAGCAATTGCGGCCGGGAGTATGTGGTCGCTCTTCATCCTTTCCTTCCTCGCCGTCCTGAGGGAGGGGGCAGAAACAGTGGTCTTCTACGTCGGAATAGCGCCCGCCATCCCCCTCTTGTCACTCGCTGCAGGGATCCTCGGCGCGTTCGCGCTTCTGGTGATCATCGGGTTCCTCATCATCCGCTTCAGCGTGCGCCTTCCCCTGCACTATTTCTTCCTCGTTGCCACCGTGCTGATCTACTATCTGGCATTCAAGATAGCGGGTCAGAGCGTCCACTCCCTGCAGCTGGTGGGCATTCTCCCCACGCATATCGCCACGGGGCTTCCTGCCGTGAACATCCTGGGCATGAGCTCGACCTGGGAGACATTTGTGCCGCAGATGGCCATCCTCATCGTCATCCTCGTGGAGGTGGCCATCACAGAGACGCAGCGGGTGGTGAAAAACCTGAAGCGCGCCGCCACGGCGCGGGAGAATACGCTGTAAACATCCTGCGTGCGCCGTGGTATCCTCGCTGAATGAAGAGAGGTGCTCCATGAAGGTGTTGTTCATCGGCGGGACAGGACTCATCAGCTCGGCAGTCTCGCCCCTTGTCGTGGAGAGGGGCATGGAGCTGTACCTGCTGAATCGCGGCCAGCGCCGTGAGTTCGTCCCCAGGGGCGCAAAGGAGATCATCGCCGACGTGAAAGACCCCCGGGCCATGGCGGACGCGCTCACGGGGCACAACTTCGACGTCGTGGTTGACTGGATTGCCTTCACACCGGACCAGGTCGAGGCGGATATCGCGCTTTTCAGCGGCAGGACCGGGCAATACATCTACATCAGCTCGGCCAGCGCCTACCAGAAGCTGCCGACTCACTACCTGATCACCGAGTCCACCCCCCTGGCCAATCCCTACTGGCAGTACAGCCGGGACAAGATTGCCTGCGAGGACCGGCTCACGCGGGAATACCGGGAAAAGGGATTTCCCATCACCATCGTCCGGCCCAATTATACCTACGGAGTCACAACCATCCCCGCGGGGTTCATGAGCTGGAGCCATCCTTGGACTCTCGTGGACCGCATGCGCAAGGGAAAGAAGATCATCGTGCATGGCGATGGGACTGCCGTCTTCACCTTGACGCACAACACCGATTTTGCGAAGGCATTTGTCGGGCTGATGGGCAACATGCGCGCCATCGGACACCCCTTCCACATCACCTCGGACGAGGCGTTGACCTGGAACCAGATCACGCAGGCTATCGGGCGCGCCGCGGGCGCCGAGCCGGATATCGTCCACATCGCATCTGACTTCATCGCGGCATTCAGCCCTGCAGACAGGGGCGGGATCGTGGGTGACAAGGCGAACAATACGATCTTCGACAACTCCAAGATCAAGACCTTCGTGCCCGGTTTCACGGCAACCGTGCCGTTTTCCGAAGGGATCCTGCAGTCGATACGCTGGTTCGAAAAGCACCCTGAAAGATGCACGGTAGACGAAGCCTTCAACACCATTTCGGACAGGATCATCAGCGCGAATCAGAGGGGGCTCGATCTGGCAACAATGAAGACATAATTCCAGCAGACGATTGCGGGCCCGATCCTCACCGTGCCGTATGTCGTGCACACCCTCGATGAAAACGGCAAGAGGGTGCAAACGAGGGAGGCCGCTCACCTCCTTCCGGATTCTCTTCTCATCGAAGGGAAAGTGAATCCTGAAACAAGAAGACGCGGCATGTACGAGGTCCGAGATCGCACCGGATACGGTGCGGGCCTCCGCGTTCCGCGTGAGCCTCATGACACCTGTGGACACGTATCTCAAGGTGACGCGGGCGCTCAAGTACGGTCTCCTGTTCGTGGGCTTCGCAGACTGCATCTTCTACTTCCTGCTCTTGTCACTTTCCGAGCGCATTTGATGCTCCCCGTACTCGGCGCAGCCCATGGCTTCCTTGCCGTGGTTCTGAGCTTGAGGACTACGCCCTGCTATTCAGGTCCAGGCGGACGCACCCAAGGGGAGTGACTAAGGTTGAGGCCGAGTGAGCTCTTTGGAGAGATAGATCATCTGCCCGACGTGGTGGTACGCGTGGGCAGCCATGCGGAAGAAGACCGTGAACCGGTCTTTTGCAACCGGCTCGCGCTCGGCGGAGTACGGGGCGCACCAGTCCTGTGACGACTGCGCCCCGATCGTCGAGACGACCAGCGCGATGGCCCGGTCGAAGTCCGCCATCAGCTCGTCCTTCGGTTTCCTGGCAGTCTCGTTGAACTCGCGGTCCCGGTCCCGCACATAGCCGGTGCCGGCAACGTGCGTACCGATGTAGTAGTTGAGGTTCCCGGTGAGGTGGAGAAGGAGATGGCCGATGCTGTTGCCGTAGGGATACGGGCGGGTCCAGAGCTGCTCGGTTGAGATCGGGGCAACCCACGTGTGCACCTTGACGCGCACCTCTTCGTAGTAAGAGGCGAGGGTCGACGCAACGATCGAAGGAAGATCGGACATGGCGGCCTCCTCTGGGGATGCGGAGACTACACTTCGGAAGGCCTCCTTGTGTCAAGACAATCCGTCACGACTCTTGGGCTGGAGGAGCCGGAATCGACGGGCGCACTTTCAGCACGATCTCCTTGCGGATCTGGACCGTGCCCGACTTCGCGCCCCGGGGCTTTGTCACGTTGCGCGCCTGGGTGCAGGACACGGGCACCACGCCGGCGTTTCGGGCCTTGCTGTGATACGCCGCAATTGCGGCCGCGCGCTTCAAGGTTTCCTTGTCCGGCTCTGCCCCCGGGGGGCCCCGCAGTATCACATGGCTTCCCGGCATGCCGCGCACGTGAAACCACCAGTCATCGTGGGACGCGATGTCCAGGCTGAGCTCGTCATTGTCCGTGTCACTGCGGCCCGCCAGTACATGCCACTGGCCGGGCAGCTCATACTCGGTGATACGCGCCATGGTGAGCTGCTGCTCTCACAGGGGCAGACCGGCCTCCATAAACGCAAGGGCGTCGTCCATCAATTGAAACGTTTCTTCCGGGCGGATGTCCGGAGTGGTGAGCCATGCAGCCATGGCAGCCCCGATTACCGCGCCTGAAAACGCGCGCACAGCGAAGTCGTCCACAGGACGACCCACGCGGGCAGCGACGATTTCGCCGATTGTTTGAATTGTTCTTACCAGGTCGTCAAGCATCCTTGACCGAAGCTCAGGGGTCGAACGGATCAGGTTCCCCCGCTGCCACATCATCTCCTGTTCCTCGCGAGGCAATTGGGAGAATATCACGCGAAACGTGGAGCGTATTGCCTGGAGGGGGCTCAGCTCGGGCGGCTGCGTGCGCATGGCTTCCAAGAGTATCGGGTCAAGGCTGTCATAGAGTACGACGTCTTCTTTCGTAGGGAAGTACCGAAAGAAGGTGCTGGGAGAGACTTCCGCTGCCTCTGCAATCTGCTCCACGGTCGTGGCTTCATATCCCTTCTCCGTGAAAAGCCGCACTGCCTGCTGCTGGATGACGGCCCTGCTTTTGGCCTTCTTCCGTTCGCGGAGCCCTCCCGGCGCTTTCTCAGCAGGGCTGATGTTGCTCATTACCTGATTGTAACCTACTTCAGGCGCTTCTGGAATCGCAGCGTTGCCGCGACCAGCATGACGGCCCCGATGATTGCCAGGGCCGCGGTTTCCTTCCAGAGAAACCGGAATGTAGTCCCCTCGCCCCATTCAAAAGCTTGCTGAGACCCAGAATCATAGCCAAAGCAGTTGTTCGATATATAATGGCATAAACACTCTATAGGTATAGTACATCATTTAAAATTAACTATCAATATATTTTAACTATTATTTGGTATTGTAGGTCATAAATGTGGCTGAAAAAAGCAACGCATCGTCGTTTTACGAAGCCAACTCTCTGCCGATACTACAAATATGGAAACACGCAAGCCTGACGAGCCGATAGGCGTAGTTTTTGACACGGACCCTGGCATGGGATTTCCTTGGGCCGACATGGACGACAACCTGGCGCTCCTGTTCGGCCTTGCACAGGAAAAGCTGAGCATTGAGCTGATCTCTGTTGTCTGCGGCAACGTGACTGCGGAGGATGGGGTGCGCAGCATCCTGCACACCCTCTCCCTTGCCCGGAAGAAGGTTCCCGTGGCAATCGGCGCGCGGAGCCCGCTGGTCAGACCGTATCGGAGCGGGCGCGCGATCCTCGAGGACATGGGAAAGCGGCGCGGCGCGCGCCTTTCCTACCAGGGGGATTTCGAGGAAAGCGCCAAAGGCGTCGATGTGCCCTGGGCTTTCCCCATGCAGGCACAACTGCTGGAAAATGCGAAAAACAAAGTGACGTTCGTATGCGTCGGCCCCCTCACGAACATGGCCTACCTGCTCCAGCAGAGGCCTGACCTCGGCAGCAGGATTGAAACGATCGTCATCATGGGGGGCGCCTTGAATGTGAAAGGCAACATAAGCCCTTTCGCCGAGTTCAACACGTGGGTCGATCCGGAAGCCGCACGGATCGTCTACGACTCGAACATCGAAAAGGTCATGGCACCCCTGGACATCACGACGACTGTTGCCCTGACCATGGAAGAAATGCGTTCAGCCTTCGACGCACACACGAACTTTGCCAGCTACGTTCTCCGGGCAACGGAAGGATGGGTGGAGGCGATGAATGTACTCGGGGGACGAAGCATCTTCAACCCGCACGATCCCATCGCCCTTGCCTGGTTGGTCGAACCGGAACTGTTCGAAGCCAGGCGGATGCAGATTCTCGTGGAGGAAAGGACAGGCAGAATGACCGGGCGCGAAGGCGAGTCCGGAAGCACCCGCGTCTGCGTTCGCGTAAATGAACCCGGGTTCAAGAAGCTGTTTCTCGAGTCTCTCCGTCGTATTGCCCAGGGGATCAGCGAATGAGCGCGAACCCTATTCCTGCTCCCAACCCGTTGTTGATCACATATCCGAGCTGAATGTTGAGGAACCCCATGGACTCGAGCCACGGCGCATTGGCAAGGGGTCCGGCATCCAGGGCATCAAACCCTATTGCGCCCGCCATTTCCAGAACGTCCGCCTTAGCTTTTTCGTCGTCGCTCGCGGCAAGGCAGGCCAGGCGCTCCTGGCGCACTTTTCCGGTGCTCATGTTCTGCGCGAAAATAGTGTTGAAGGCTTTCACCACCCTGGCATCCACGAGGACCTTCCCGTCCACCGCGTTCCCCATTGCCGCCAAGGCGGCATCCAGGGCCGAGTAGGGCACGGTAAGGATCAGTATCTCCGCCCAGGCGGCGGTCGTGCGCACGGCGTCGCCCTTGCCGGTTATCTTCACCTCGTACCCCGCGCGCTCCAGACCCTGGTGGAGCGCCGCGCCCACGTGTCCCTTTCCGATGATCCCGATTTTTTTCTTCATACGCTGCCCACGATCATCGCGGGTGGCAGGATAGCGGGTACATGGAAGCGCACGATCAGGAAAGCGAGGTTGTCGTCTCGGCAAGCCTGTTCAGCCCGCTCGGCAAGACCGAGGCGCACGGGCTCTCGGCGGCAGTCACGCGTTACGCGGACTTCCATCGGCTGCCCAGGGTGCTCTTATGACTTCCGCACGCTGGTGTTGGCGGTCCGGCCCAGGGTGACATAGACGAGAGCGTCGAAGAGAAGCAGCAGGTAGTACGTGGCAATTCTCCAGACAAACACCGCGATGACGGTGGCACCCAGGTCAGAGGTCATGCCCGAATATACGAGGGCAAAGGCGCCCTCCACGCTCCCGCTGGCCCCCGGCGTGGGGACGTAGAAAACGATCTGCCACAGGATCACGTAGCTGATGGCCACCGGCAGGAACGGGAGTTTCATGCCTACGACCCCGTCCAGCACGTACAGGAGGGAATACGAGTGAAGGAGAATGTTCCCCACCCCCAGAAGGATGTCCACGATCATGATCGGGGTCTTCGTCGACCACAGGATGCGCACGTTCTCCCGCAGCCGATGCGAGTAGCGGTGCAGGCCGGGAGCCCAGTTGTGCTTGCCGCTGATCCGGCCGATGAGCCGGCCCAGGAGGGTGCGCTCGAGCACGATGGCCAGCCTGCCGATGAAATGCGGCCAGATCAGCAGGGCAAGGAGGAGCAGCGTCACGGTCAGGGAGATGCCGAGGGCGATGTAGATCAGGTTCCTTCCGAAACCAAGGGACGCGGCGATCCACGATATCTGCGTCAGGAATACGATGGAGATCAACAGGGACGTCATTGCCTGTTCCACGAAACGGGACATGATCACGTTTGTGGCGATTTCCGGCGGCACGCCCCGGGCGCTCAGGTTGTAGATCTGGAACGGCTGTCCCCCCGCGGTCAGGGGAGTGACATTCGTGAAGAAGTTCCCCACACAGCTGTTGTAGAACGCCTGGACGAATGTCAGCCTGATCTTGAACTGTGCCACCACGAGCATGAGGCGCACCGTGTCCACCACGTGGGATGCAACGAAGAGCAGCAGCGGCACGACGAAATAGATCACCCGCACCCGGCGCAGCGAATCGAGGATCTGGCTCCGGTCCATGAGCAGGGAAAGGATGATGTTCACCCCGAACCCGATGATCACCGCAAGAAGGACGAAACGGAGGATGCGGCGGACGCTGGAGCGGTCGTGAAGATCGAAGCCCTGCTTCATGTGAGGGCTTCCACGATGGCGGCGGCCATTGTCTCCGCGCCGTTTTGCCCGTCTACGAGGGCCAGCCGCGCGAGCACATCCTTGTAGCTCCCGCGGTCCCGTGCCATCAGGGACAGGCGCTGAACGAACTGGCGCGGACGCGGGCAGTACCATCCGTACCCGTTCTCCACGATGTAGCGCATGTTCTCTCCCTCGTTCGGCGCCCCAACGTGAGTGACGATGAGCGGGATGCCCTTCTTGACCGCCAGCATTGCATAGCTGGTGCCGCATTTTCCCGCCAGGACGTCCGCGGCGGAGAGGATTCCGCTGATGTCCTCTTTGTAGCCGACCGGGATCACCGAATCCAGCTTGAATCTCCTCTCCAACTCGGCCAGGAGCTGCGTGTTCCGGCCCGTGAGCACGATCAGGGATGCTCCTTGCACGCCGCGGACAAAGCCCTCGATGAATCGCATGGAGGGGCCGATCCCCTCTCCGCCCAGGCTGAGAACCACGCTCAGGCGGTCTGCCGTAATGCCGAGCCTCCGTTTGTGCTCTTCCCGCGGGACGGTGTTTTCCATGAGGCGCGGCTCCACGACAAACGGGACAGGTCTGATATGATCCGGTCTCACGCCGACCCTCACGAGGCCCTCCGCGATGCGCGGGGTGGGGGCGAAGTAGACGTCTGCTCCGCTGTTGATGACGCTGTAAGTGGCGCCGAGCTCCCCATAGATGAGGTAGATCGGAATCGGCTTCCCTGCGCGTGCCATGGAGAAAAGGTGCGCGCATGCCCAGTGGGTGGCCATGACCAGATCAGGCTTGTATGCGGCCAGGAAAGCGGCCGCCTTCGGCACGGCCGTGCGAAACGAGCGCCGGTTCAATGCCACGAAGATCCACGGGAGGAGGCGCTCGAGGGCGAAGAAGAACCGGGAAAGGAACGGAGGCATCTTCAGCAGCGTCCTCCACAGGTCCTCGAATGTCTTCTTCAGAAGGGCATCGTCCAGCTCGCGCGCGGCGTCAAGGATGCGGATTTCCCACTCGGGGCGCATGCGGCTCACGTAATGCGCGATTGACTGCGCATTGATCAGGTGACCGAGCCCCACGGTGAGATAGGGAAAGAGGATCCTCTTGCTCATCAATTCAACTCCGAGCTCTGGATAGGGCGGCTATCTAGCGAGCCGCCGCGCGCGCGCAGACCGGTGAAAGAACCCTTCTTGGCCCACGCCTTCGGGCAGGCCGGCAACAGGGCAATCTCGCCGGCGTGGCTCTGCAGCAGCATCTCG
>Ga0074045_10004203_pt1 | contig 12793 bp, 18 predicted proteins | sample BogForMeECP23OM2_FD_94442 | JGI IMG/M metagenome (GOLD analysis project Ga0074045, IMG submission 94442) | Bog forest soil microbial communities from Calvert Island, British Columbia, Canada - Bog Forest MetaG ECP23OM2 | ecosystem: Environmental > Terrestrial > Soil > Wetlands ... | reverse complement strand
ACCGCCTGCGGCGACCAGCAGCGGCCACAAGCCGCCGACTAACACCGCGAGAACGCTGGCTTTCCGCCCTCGGAAAACTATGAAACTGAGTAATCAAACCCTTTCGTCAACAGCCTGCTAGACTTAAAGTCAGTGGGGAGCGGAAAAGTCCCATCGTGTTGGAAATGCTGATTACCTAGCGGCTGAAAAACCTCCTCCAATGAAATTTTTGACGCCCCTATAAGTTCTCGTCTTTGGAAATCGGCGTCACGAGTGAGCAGGCTATTATCCCCGTATGCGGTCCACTCCTCGAGCCCTTTTTTGTCGACGTCATTAATCGCTATGGGAAGCGAAACAGACAGGCCATGTTCATTTAAATAATCGTGCGAACGTTGTAAGACGATCCTATTCGGTTGGTATTCAATTGGGATAAGCCGCACCCAAGGTGGTCCCGGGTGGGGCAACCAGCGGAATTCACCCCAAGCCGATCCGATGTGTCCGGCTGAGAATGAGTCTTGCAAAAAATGCTGAGCCAAACCCTCCTCTATCATCGCGCGAAGAAACCTACGATCCTTGGAGGCTCTGATCGCTCTTTCATGATAATCACGATAAGCTGACCATGAGTGCATTGGAAAATGCATTTGATTGCCTAGCGCGAGAGATGGGTATCCTGGCAGCCGCTCGAACGCCGCGGCTTCCGCTCTCGACAAGACATAAGCCTCACGGGGCATCGGAAGTGGGATTTTGTCACCATTCTTTCCCGTAAGTAGATCATTGCAACTCTGGTCTTGACACGATTTGCCAGCGTCACCATCAGGGCACGCCTTCTTCGCCCAATAACATGCGTTGGTAAAATGCCTTCGGGTGGCTTCGACCAGCGCAGTACCTTCTCCGGTGTCTAGATCTTTCATTTTCTTGATCGTAGCGAACAAGTCGCAGTCACCGGAGGTGAAGTCGCCGCCCAGGGCGGACAGGTCACCGAAGCCCAGAGGAATTCCGTTTTTTGTCGGGTCGAGGGCGCTTTCTGCCCGGTCGTATTCGGGATCGGACGAAGACACCTCCCACCATGAGGGCGAGAACGGCGATGCCAACAAATGTACGACGTTTCCCACCTTGCCGGCTACGCCAGGCTTATCTTGACACCAAGGTTCGCTGGACTTGTCGTCATTATCGAGCAATTTAGAGATATCAAAATTGGCGCAGGCGCCATTTGCAACCTCTTTGCAGGCTTGTTGGTAAGCGACTTGCCCGACATAAAAATGCTCGAAAGTGTCGAAGCCGAAGGCCGACCCGAGAAGACATACATTGACCACTAGACCGCATACGACGAGCGCACAGGCGGTCGAGAAACTGCGTAACTCGGGAAATAGCAAGGGCCGGCGCTCGCGCGGGGGTCTCAGCCTTGGAGATCGGTGCCCAAGGCAATCGGATAGCGTCGTTCTCAGGCTTAGATCGTTAGTGCTCACGTGTGGTGGTGTCTGCATGTCCGGGATTCCTGTTGTGTCGATCGTCGCTCCGAAATGCCGTATGTAGAACGAACGGTCCACATTTGCAAGCTGTTAGCAGCTGTTGGCTTGCAGTGTTTCGGCCAAGTCCGTCGTGGGCCTGTTTCATAACTGATTGCGCATCGGTACGAACCAAGGCCGATGGTTGGACAACTGGGCCAAGCATGGGGAGGGGCGGCTACTTTCACCGCCTCCTTGAGGACACGAATCTCTTACTCGCTCGTGGCGAGCGAATGCCGTAAGATTTTCGCCTGAGGTAAGCGAACGTGCGAACGCTGGTGACGGGTGGCGCGGGGTTTCTCGGTTCCCATCTTTGCGAGCGACTGCTCAACGAGGGCCACGACGTAATTTGCCTGGACAACTTTTACAGCGGCAAGCGCGACAACGTCGCACATCTGCTCGGCAATCGGCATTTCGAGCTGGTGCGTCACGATACGGTCGAACCGATCCTCCTCGAGGTCGACCGGATCTTTCACCTGGCCTGCCCCGCCTAGCCCGTGCACTATCAGTACAATCCGGTCAAAACGATCAAGACCAGCGTGATGGGCACGATCAACATGCTGGGGCTCGCCAAACGGGTCAAAGCGCGTATCCTGCTGAGTTCGACGAGCGAAGTCTATGGCGACCCGGAACAGCATCCGCAAACCGAGAGTTACTGGGGCCATGTCAACCCGATCGGGGTGCGCTCCTGCTACGACGAGGGCAAGCGCGTCGCGGAATGCCTGATGATGGATTACCATCGGCAGAACGCTGTCGATATCCGGATCGTGCGCATCTTCAATACTTATGGGCCACGCATGGCGGTCAACGACGGGCGCGTGGTCTCGAATTTGTGTGTCGCGGCACTGCGTGGCGAGGACCTGCCGGTCTATGGTGACGGCAATCAGACCCGTTCTTTCGCCTACGTTGACGACACGATCGACGGGTTGGTGCGCATGATGGAGGCGCGGGATTTTATCGGTCCGGTCAATATTGGTAATCCCGATGAATTCACGATCAGTGAACTCGCCGCGCTGACGCTCGAACTCACGCGCAGCTCATCCAGGATCGCGCATCATCCCGCGCCGCCGGATGATCCGGTGCGGCGGCGTCCCGATATTACGCTGGCGCGCACCAAGCTCGGCTGGGAGCCGAAGACCCCGCTGCGCCAGGGTCTCGCCCTGACGATCGATCATTTCAGGAAAGAACTCGGGCTGACGCGCGCGTGACGGCTCCGGGTATCATTGGCTCTACACGAGGGAAGATAGAGATGCCGACAGCGCTGATAACCGGGGCCTCGAGCGGCTTGGGCGAGCAGTTCGCCTACGCGCTGGCGCATCAGAAATATGATCTGGTCCTCGTCGCACGGCGCAAGGACCGGCTCGAGAGCGTGGCGGCCAGCGCGCGGGAATTCGGCGCGGCGCGCGTCGAGCTGATCGTCGCCGATCTCGCGCGGCGCGACGGGCCTCAACAGGTTTGCAGTCAGCTTGATGCCGCGCGGATTACCGTCGACTATCTCGTCAACAATGCGGGCTTCGGCACCTCCGGTAATTTCGCCAGACTCCCGCTCGAACGCGAGAGCGAGGAGATCGATCTCAATATCAGCGCGCTCGTTGCCCTGACCCGATTGCTGCTCGCGCCGATGGTCGAGCGGCACAGCGGCACCATCATCAACGTTGCTTCGACGGCATCCTTTCAGGCCGTGCCTTACATGACGACTTACGCCGCGACCAAAGCGTTCGTCCTGAGTTTCACTGAAGGCCTTGCGGGCGAACTGGTCGGCAGTGGCGTGCGGGTGATGGCGCTCTGTCCCGGGCCGGTCAAGACCGAGTTCCAGGCGGTCGCCAACAATGAGCGGAGCCTGATGCCGGAGTTCATCTACGTCCCGGCGGAGAAGGTGGTGGCGGACGGGATCGCGGCGGCGGCCAGCGGGCGCACGGTCTACATCGCGGGCATCTTGAACGCCGTCAGCGCCGCGATGACCCGTTTCGTGCCGCGCGCGCTCATCCGGATGATCGCGCGCCGGATCTACCGCCCCGCGGCGGACCAATGAAACCGCCGCGTGGCTGATCAATCCTTGAGCAGGTGGCGCGCGATCACGACGTGCTGAATTTGCGAGGTCCCTTCGTAAATTTGCAGTAACTTCGCGTCGCGCATCAGCTTTTCAACCGGATATTCCTTCATGTAGCCGTAGCCGCCGAAAATCTGCACGGCGTCGGTAGTGATCTTCATGCAGGCCTCGGCGCTGAACAGCTTCGCGTAGCTCGAGACCGGGTTGGGCGTTTCACCGCGATCGACCATCCAGGCCGCCTTGTAGGTCAGCAGGCGCATCGCCTCGATATTCACCGCCATCTCAGCGAGCATGAACTGAATTGCCTGGAAGCTCGCGATCGGTTGGCCGAAAGCCTTGCGCTCCCGTGAATACTTGAGACATTCGTCGAGCGCGCGCTGGGAGACCCCGATCGCGATCGCGCCGATCTCAGGCCGGCTGCGGTCGAATGTTCCCATCGCGTACTTGAAGCCTTCGCCCTCCTCGCCAACCAGCGCGTCGAGTGGAATTCTGAGCTCGTCGTAGACGATCTCGCCGGTATCCGCAGCGCGCTGGCCGAGTTTGCCGTGCATCCGGTTCCGCGTGATGCCGGGCAAATTCGCCGGGAAGACGAAGCATGAGATGCCACGATGCTTGAGTTTGCGATCGGACGTCGCGAAGGTGACGATCCAGTCCGCCATCGAGCCGTTCGAGATGAAATGCTTGGTGCCATTGAGGACGTACGCGTCGCCGTCGCGTCGATAAGTCGTGCTCATGCCGACGACGTCGGAGCCGGCGGCGGGCTCCGTTATCGCGAAGGCGCAAAACGTCAGTTTCTCCGCCAGTGCGCCAAGATAGGTGCTTTTCTGCGCCGTGCTCCCCGCGATTACGATCGGCAAGGCGCCGAGGTCGTTGGCGGCAATTGAGTTCGAAATCCCGGAGCACCCGTAGTTGAGCTCTTCACTGATGAGGCAGGTGTCAAGGATACTGAGTCCGGGCCCGCCTAACTCTTTGGGCACCCCGAAATTCATCAGGCCGGCGGAAAAGGCCTTCGCGCAGATATCGCGCGGAAAGATCTCCTTCTCGTCATACTCCCGTGCGCGTGGAATTATCTCCTGCGTGCTGAACTTGCGCGCGAGAGCCTTGAGTTCGAGTTGCTCGTCGGTCAGATCAAACCCGATCATTGGCAATGCTCCTTTTGGGCGATGCGCCTTTGCGGCCTGGGACCGTTGGCGTAGGCTAGCAATGGTCGGACGCGCTGTTAATCGTTAATTGTGAAAGGGTCTAACTCGATGCTGCGAAGGCTGCACTTGTCGCTGGTGATCGTCCTGCTCCTCGGCCTGGCCGGATGCGGTGTCAACAAGTTTCCGGCCCTCGACGAACAGGTCAAGGCGGCGTGGAGCGAAGTGTTGAACCAGTACCAGCGCCGCGCGGATTTGATTCCGAATCTCGTCGAAACCGTCAAGGGCTACGCGCATCAGGAGCAACAGGTGCTGACCCAGGTGGTCGAAGCGCGCGCGAAAGCGACCCAGATGCAACTGCCGGCGGACGTGCTGTCGAACCCGCAGGCCTTCCATGAATTCGAGCAGAATCAATCCGCCCTGACGGGGGCTTTGGGCCGGTTGCTGGTGGTAAGCGAAAAATACCCCGACCTCAAATCGAATCAGAACTTCCTCGCCCTGCAATCGCAGCTCGAGGGCACCGAAAACCGGATCGCGGTGGCGCGCCGCGACTATATCCTGGCGGTGGAAAGCTACAATACGGCGCTCCGCTCGATCCCCGACCGCTGGATCGCGGGGTTCTTCTACCCCGAGCTCAAGGTTCGCGAAACTTTCACTATCTCCGAACAGGCGCAGCAGGTACCTCAGGTAAAGTTTTGATGGCTGCCGGACGTCTGGCCAATTCCCGTAATACCCGCGCGCTGTTGATCGTCTGGCTAGCGCTACTGCTGGCGGCTCCGGCGCTCGCTGCGACCCCGAACTTTCCCGCCTTGACGGGTCGCGTCGTCGATGACGCCGGCGTCTTGAGTTCGTCGACGCAGAGCGATCTGAGCGAGACGCTGGCACGACACGAGCGGGCCACGGGCGAACAGGTCGTGGTGGTAACCCTCCCTTCGCTGCAGGGATTCGCGATCGAAGACTTCGGCTATCAGCTCGGGCGCGCCTGGGGAATCGGGCAGAAAGGCAAAAACACCGGCGCGCTTCTCATAATCGCACCCAATGACCATAAGGTGCGGATCGAGGTCGGCTACGGCCTCGAGGGCAAGCTGACCGACGCGCAGAGCCGGGTAATTATCGAGCGCGACATCCTGCCCGCGTTTCGCCGTGGCGACTTCGACGCGGGCGTCACGGCCGGCACGGCGTCGATTCTGACCGTGCTGGGTGGCGACGTGGCCAGCCCGGCGACGACCCAGCACGATGCGGCCTGGAGCTCGCCGGGATCGTCGAGTCTGGTCAGCCCGCTGTTGATTTTCGGCATCTACGGACTTTTCTATTTGTTCTGGCTGCTCCGCGCGAGGCGTTATCGTGCCGGACGCTATGGCGGCGTATGGCGTTCCTCAGCCGCCGATCCGCTGGGCATCGGAATGATCGGAAATCGCTATCCGCGTGGGCCATTCTATGGTGGCGGATTCGGCGGCGGCGGTTTTGGTGGCGGAGGCGGATTTTCTGGCGGGGGCGGCTCCTTTGGTGGTGGCGGCGCTTCCGGCGGCTGGTGACCTTCGATGCCCGCGCTCAAGCCGGAAGAACGTCAACGTGTCGCGGCCGCCACCGAGGAAATTCACGACCGCACAGGCGTCGAACTCGTGGTCGTCGTAAGACACGCGAGTGATCACTACGCGCTCTACCCGATGCTCTGGGCGAGTATGATCGCGATCGTCAGCCTGGTCGTGCTCGGGCTGTTTTTCCCGCGGCTCCCCGTCCGGATCGCAACCCTGCTGCAGGCGCTTATCCTGCTCCTGCTGACGCTGGCTTTCGACTGGATGCCCCTGCGAATGCGGCTCGTACCGCGCCACACCCGCCACTCGCTGGCGCACGCGCTCGCGCACCACGAGTTCGCCGCCCATGCGATGGCGGGTGACCCGGGCCGCAAGCTGATCCTGCTGTTTGTGTCGCAGGCCGAACATTACTTCGAAGTGATCGCCGATCGCGCGACCCATCGAGGCGCTATGGAGGGCGCCTGGGAGGCTATCGCGACGGAGTTTACGCGGGCCGCGAAAACCGGACCTCTCGGCGATGCCGTGATCGAAGCGGTGCGACGCTGCGGTGTGGCGGCGGAATCCGCCGCGACCTCACCCCCGGAGCGGTAGCGTGAGCTTCGGCGGTGGATGCGTCTCGCGTTGGCATTTCGAGCCGCCGCCGCGCTAAGCTCCAGCCGAAGTTTCCGTGAAGGGAGAAATCCATGTCATTAAGTCTTATCGCCAAGATCAAGGCCAAGGCCGGCTCCGAAGGCAAACTTGAAGAAGCCTTCAAGGATATGATCAAGCAAGTACGCGCGGCTGAGCCTGGATGCGAAGCCTACGTGCTGCACAAGTCCACCAAGGATCCGACCCAGTTTATCTGGTTCGAGAAGTACGTCGATCAGGCGGCCTTCGACGCGCATCGCAAGACCGACCATATGAAAGCGATGGGCGGGCGTATCCGCGACCTGCTCGACGGTGCTCCCGAGCTGGAGATGATGACTGAGCTCGACCGCAAGTAAAATCGCTCAACCTGGCTGGCTTCGGCGGATGGCGGACTTAACCCGCCATCCGCTCTGGCGGCTCAACATGGGGCGCGACCGCCAGCCGCGACTCGGCGTATAATCGCCGTATGCCACGCACAATTCTGATGGGTGACCCGGCGCACTTCGGAGTACATGGCGGCGCCAATCCCCATACCCGCAACGTGCTCGGTGTGCGCAAAAGGGTGGATGCCGGTCTCGCACGCGAACAATGGCATGCCTTCGCCCGCGCTCTCGTTGCGCACGGCACGCAGGTCTGCGTGGTCGAGCCGCACGCAGAGCTTTCGGGGTTAGTCTACCCGGCGAACGCCGGCTTCCTCTATCCGCTCGAGGCCGCCGATCCCACAATCCCGAAGCGGTTCTACCTGGCTCATCTGTTGCCAACGCGCGCCGCCGAGCGCGAGGTCTACCGGCCGATGATCCAGTCGATGGGTTATGCGACGATCGATATCGCACCACGGTTCGAAGGCGAAGCGGATTTCTTTCCCGCCGGCCGGTTCATGATCTTCACGCACGGCCGGGTCGAGCGGCAGCGTTTCGTGCCGCGGCTCGGGATCCCGCCGTGGCGAAGAGTCTACGGATTTCGCTCGGAACTCGCGGCGCTCGAGGAGCTGCGCACGATCGTGGGGGAACGCCCGGTGTTGCCGATCGAGCTCGTGCTCGAGGCGCACTATCATGGCGATACGGCGCTATGCTCGTTCGGCCCCCGCCGCGAATTCCTCCTCGCATACATGGAGGGTCTCGCGCCAGCGTCACGCGATCGCCTGCGTGAAAACTTCGGTGACCATCTGCTTCCGCTATCGATCCACGACGCGGAATTATACGCGGCCAATTCCTTCCAGACCGACCACGACGGCCGCCTCTATCTCTTCATGCCCGAAGGGGTAAGCGCTCAACTCCAGAACGAGGTGCGATCGCGGGAGGTGGAACCGGTGCTCGTCAATGTCAGCGAATTTCTCGCCAAGGGTGGGGGTTCAATCAAGTGCATGATTCTTGACCTGGGGCCGTCGGACGAGCAGCCCCGTGATCCGGCCGCGATCAAGTTCCGCGCCGCGCGTTCGTATCAAAACTACTTCAATGTCTGATACTCACTCCCACCTTCTGATGCTGGTCTTGGCGTGTATATTCTTTGGTTATGCACTGGTCAATTCGCTGGTCTTCTATCGCCGCGCACGCCGGGTCGACGCATATCAGAACAAGGCGATGGCTGATTTCGCGCGTTCGCGCCGCTATGGCCAGACCGTCTGGCTAAGCGGTGTTATCGGGGCGATCGGCTTCACAGTCGCCTCGTGGGAGCTGATTCTCGCGCTGTGGCGCTGAGGCCACCCCGACAGCCCTTCAGCGCATCACGATACCGTCGCGCGAGATATCCAGTAACCACGCCGTACATCCATCGTTCGCCGAGCTTGTCCACAGCTGATCCGTAACGATAGTGCCGGCGAGTGCCGCGGTCGCCTCCGTCAACCCGACGGGGGCAAAGCCGTGACGCGCGAAAAATTCGCCAATCTCCGGCGGCGCCAGGGCGTAGAGGCCGCGCGCACCGCGCGTATAAGCCGCGGCGCGCGCCGCCGCGAGCAGCGCCGTGCCGATACCACGCCCGCGCCACTCCGCAAGAACCACGAGCGCGCCAAGCACGGCGATATCGATACGGGTTTCGACGCCGGCTACGCCAACCGGCCGCGTGCCGATGCAGGCGCTCAAATAACAATGCCCCGGCCACCCGAGCCCGGTCGCGGGTAGCCCCGTCGCTTCGAGCAGCGTTGCGACCCGCGCGAGGTCACGCGTCTGCTCGATCACGAATTCGCCGTCGTCGCGATGGCGGCGGATTTTCTTGACCCGCGGGGCCATAACGAACGGGCTATTTTTTCGGCGCCGGCCAGAGCTGGGCGCCGCTCTCCTCGTCGACCACCACAATCGCCTTGGCCGGACAGGCGCGCGCGGCCGCCATAATCACGTTGTCCGCCGCGCCCGCCGGATTGTAGACCTCGGCCTTGCCATCATCGCCGAGCTGAAAGACGCCAGGCGCCGTCTGCGTGCAGTCCTCACTCGCGATACACTTCGCCTTGTTTACCGTGGTTTTCAGTTTCGCCATCCAAAGCCTCCACAGAGTACACATGAAGCATAGAATTTGCGCGGAACCTGCGGCAAGCTAGCGCATCGCCAAGCGGCGGATGCCTGCCGGGCTTCTGCTTAGGCGCGGCGGCTGATATTTTCCACGCAGACTCTATGGCGATCGTGGGGACGGGAATCGACACTATCGAAGTCGAACGGGTGGAACGTGCGCTGACGCGGCCGCTCACCGGCGATCGTTTTCGCGCGCGCGTCTTCACCGATCGCGAAGTCGCCTACTGCGAGTCGCGCGGGCGCGGACGCTTCCAGAGTTACGCGGCGCGATTCGCGGCCAAAGAAGCGACGATGAAAGCGCTGGGCACCGGATGGAACCGCAACGTGGGCTGGCGCGAGATCGAAGTGGTCCGCGAGCGCGGTCAGGCGCCGACGATCAAGCTCAGCGGGAAGGCGGCGGCTTTCGGTCTGCGTCGCAATATCGAGCGCTTCCATCTGAGCATCACGCATACGGCGGCGAGCGCAATCGCGCATGTTATCGCCGAGCGCTGAAGCGCCGCTAGCGGAGCGCGTTGCGCGGCGGAGCGAGCAGGCGAGTCTGCGAGCTGTGTCAAGAATCCTGATAAAGAGCGACGAGGTGGGGAGATATGAAGCTTAAGGATTCGGTTGCGGTAATCACGGGCGGAGGCTCCGGCCTCGGTGGCGCGACGGCGCGCGAATTCGCGGCCGAGGGCGCCCGCGTCGTCATTCTTGATTTGCCTAATTCCCCCGGACCAGGCCTTGCCGAAACGCTGGGCGCCAACGGGCTGTTCATCGCCGCCAACGTCACTTCCGGCGCCGAGACGGAACAGGCGATCGCGCAAGCCGCGAGTCGCTTCGGCGCGGTGCATATCGCAGTCAACTGCGCCGGTATCGGCCGTGCCCAACGCACGATCAGCAAAGAGGGGCCGCACTCGCTCGACCTGTTCAACGCGGTCATTCAGGTCAATCTGGTCGGGACTTTCAACGTGATCCGTCTCGCGGCGATTCAGATGGCGAAGCACGCGGCCCACGCCGACGGCGAGCGCGCCGTGATCATCAACACCGCCTCGATCGCAGCCTTCGACGGTCAGATCGGACAAGCGGCCTATTCGGCTTCAAAAGGTGGCGTGGTCGGCATGACGCTGCCGATCGCGCGCGATCTCTCCTCGGTCGGTATCCGCGTCTGTACGATCGCGCCCGGCACTTTCGATACCCCGATGCTCGCGACTTTGCCCGAACCCGCACGCAAGGCCTTGGGCGCACAGATTCCTTTCCCTTCCCGCCTCGGGCGTCCGGAAGAGTACGCAGCGCTCGCCCGCCATATCGTCGAAAACGCGATGCTGAATGGGGAGACGATCAGGCTCGACGGCGCGCTCAGAATGGCGCCGCGCTAGGGCTACTGCGCGGGAATCCAGGCCGGCATCGCCGGGGCCGGCGTATTCGGTGCAAGCGGCGCCCGAGCACTGTGGTGTCCCTGGCTGAACAAGGAATCTTCCACGGATATAGCCGTAATATAGAAGCGATTCGGATAATGTTGATCGACCAGCATCAGCGCGCCGCCACTGGTCATCCTGAAGGGCAGATGCATGATTAGACGCGCGCCTTCGAACAGCGCGAGTTCCATTGCCACTCCACCGTCCCCGTCCTCCTGCAGCGGCGCCACCTGCAGAATATGTCCACCTGGCAGATTGAAGGCCACCGCGCCACCGCAGGCCGAAGCCTCGCGCTGACTTTTTATCAGGCGATAGTTGGTGTAATCGAACATCATCCTGAGACGCGGCGCGAGACCTTTGGAGGTCAGCCGCGGGTCCATCTTGATGGCCGGTTGCCTGATCGCGAACGGGTGCGGAGCGACGCTTTGCGGCGTGTAAGTCGCCATAATCGAGTCAACGTTGATCTTGATTGGCAGCGATCGATCCTGGGCTGCGACCTGGCTACATAGACCAAGCAAGCACAGCGTCGCGAGCCAGACGACGCTATAAACCCAGTTGACGGTCTGCATACTTAGGGCTGATCCGGAATCCAAACCACCGTCGTATCGGTTCGGGGTTCGTTCCAGACCGCCACCGAAGGGCTCTGGCCCGCACCAAGATCCGAGAGCATTTCTTGCAGGTCACTCGCCGCTTTGACCTTGCCCTGATCGATCACGTTGGCAAGATTGTCGTCCGTCACGCCGGATTCCCCGCTGGCCGATGCCAATTGCGGGACCGCACCCGCGACTCCCAGGTTGGCGCTCGCGAGCGCCGCCGGCGGCCGCGCCGTCGCTCTCGCGTTGGCGATCACGACGGGTCGCGCGTCCCGACGGGTCACGAATTGCCGAACGTCGGGACCGGCGATCAGCATCGTCAAGACCGCGGTTGCCGCGGCGACGCCCCCAAACTCGATTACCGATGCCAAGCGCCCCAGGGAATCCCACCAATTCGCGAGCCGGACGCGAACCGGAATCCGCCGCGGCTCGAGACGCGCCGTTACCGCCTGGGCGAAATGATCGAGGGGCGGAACGGTCACGACGTCGCGCAGGGCGACGCCCAGCGCCCGGTAATCCTCGAGCGCCGCCTTGCATTCGCCGCACTCGACGACATGAAAAGCGACATCTTCCATCTCATGCGGCTCGAGCTCGCCGTCATCGAAAGGGCCGAGCAAAAGATGAATTTCATCGCAGGAGGCCATACTCCTCAGTCCTTATCCACGTCTTTAAGGATTCCGCGTAGACGGTTGCGGGCATAGTGCAGGCGGCTCATCACAGTCCCACGCGGGCATTGAAGAATATCGCCAATTTCGTCGTAGGAGAGCCCTTCCACTTCGCGTAAAAGTATCACTGCGCGATGCTCCGGCGTCAACTCCTTGAGGGCCTCGCGCAGACGCCGGTTGAGTTCGTTACGCGCGGTTTCCGCAAAGGAATTGCCACGCTCGCTGGGCAGGCGGCCAAGTTCGAACTCGCCTTCCTCGCCACGAAGCACCGTGTGGCGGCCTTCGCGGCGGCGGAAGTCGATCGCCAGATTAGCGGCGATCCGATAGAGCCAGGTCGAGAGACTCGAACGCGATTCGAATTTCGCAAGATTCTCATAGGCGCGAACAAAGGTCTCCTGCGCGAGTTCAAGCGCGTCATCCTGATTATGCACCACCGCCATCGCAACCCGCACGACGCGATGCTGATAGCGCTCCACCAATAGCCCGAACGCCTCCGCGTCCCCCTCCCGGGCTCGACGGATCAGTTCGGTTTCATCCGCCTCCAGGCGCGCTGCTCTACTCAATAGGTTTAGACGGCTCGATGTCTCAAAAATTCAGACCTGAATGCCAATGATAGAGGAAACCCGCGTACTCTGGGCAGCCCGCACCAGCGGATGCCGGGACGGACCCGGATCGCATCACAGCCGTTCGAGCTGGGCCCAGTTGGGACCTGCTTTCAACTCCACCCTGAGCGGAACCTTGAGCTCTGCCGCCTCCTCCATCGCGCGCCTGACCAGGTCGCCACACTCCTTCAAAACATCATTTT
>Ga0074045_10004202_pt1 | contig 12796 bp, 12 predicted proteins | sample BogForMeECP23OM2_FD_94442 | JGI IMG/M metagenome (GOLD analysis project Ga0074045, IMG submission 94442) | Bog forest soil microbial communities from Calvert Island, British Columbia, Canada - Bog Forest MetaG ECP23OM2 | ecosystem: Environmental > Terrestrial > Soil > Wetlands ... | reverse complement strand
CTACTAGGAAGCTTCATGCTGCATGGGCGTTGATCTCCACCTGACAGCCGAGATCTTCGAGGCGGCGCACGAGCCGGCGGATGGTCTTGCGCCGATCGAAGCGATCGAAGTGGTTGGAGCCGAGGTCTTGGTAGTCGACGTCGTCGCGGAGCATGAAGAAGCAGGCATTAAGCATGGAGGCGGCGACGGCGAGGATGGCTTTCTTGGCGCCTCTTCGGGCCTTGATGCGCAGGAACTGGGCGCGGAGATAGGAGTCCTTCGTGCGGACGGCCGCCCAGGCGACGGTGACGAGCGTGGTCTTGAGCCAGGGGGCTCCTTTGCGGACGCGGACCGAACGGCGTTTACCGGCGCTCTCGTCGCTCCGCGGACAGAGGCCCGCCCAGGAGATCAGGTGCGCTGGGGTCGGGAAGCGCCCCATGTCGAGACCGATCTCGGCGACGATGACGTGGGCTGCGATGTCACTCAGGCCCGGCATCGTCGTCAGTCGGCGGACCGCTTGCCGGATCGGTGCCAAGGCTTTTCCCAGGGACGCGTCAATCTCCCGCAGCGCCGCTTGGAGCGCATCCACGAGCTGCAGATGGAGCCGGAGCAAGGCGCGATGATGCGGTGTCACGCGGCCGTTCAGCGACTCGATGAGCGCACTTCGCTTCTTGCGCGCCGTGCCCTGCGCCAGATCGGCGAGGCGCTCGGGATCGCTCTCGCCCGCGATGAGTGCCTCGAGCATGGCGCGTCCGCTGCGGCCCAGGATGTTGGAGAGGACGCTCGCGACCTTCAGGTTGGCGTCCTCGAGGATCTTCTGCAGGCGCAGCGTGTGCTGGGCGATCTCGCGGGTGAGCTGCTTGCGCGTCCGGGTGAGATCGCGCAGCGCCTGGATCGGCGCGGGCGGGACGAAGCTGCCGCGGATCAACCCATGCGCGAGCAGATCGGCGATCCATGCGGCATCGCCGACGTCGGTCTTGCGACCGGGCACGTTGCGCACGTGCTGGGCGTTGGCGAGCACGAGCTCGAAGTCGCCCTCCAGCACGTGCCACACGGGCTTCCAGTACACGCCCGTGGCTTCCATGGCGACATGCGTGCAAGCGTGCGACGCCAGCCACTCCGACAGAGCGAGCAGGCCGCTCGTCGTCGTGGCAAAGCTGCGCACCTCCGAATGTCGGGGCGCCAAAACGCAACGAACGGCTGCGACGACGACGTCCTTGTGAACGTCGAGACCAGCACAACGCGGGTAGAGAATTTCCATCGATCGCCTCCTCTTGAGGGTGGCGTCGGCGAGGAGCCCACGTCGTCGAAGTCCACTAGGCGTGCTCCGGGGCCTCGCGGCCCGTGGCGACAGTTCGGGGTGCTCGTCGGGCTCCGGGTCCAACTCCTAAACGGGCTCTGGGCACCAGGCAGAATGCCGACCTCGGTGCCGACGCCACCGCCTATCGTATCCGAATCGTCTGCCCAGCTTCATCCGGCGGGGTCGGCAACGCCGATGCGGAACTCCTAAGGAGGGCCCTCGCAAGAGGCGAAGGCGCCCCTCGCGATCGCGCTGCTGCGCTCGTATCTGTGGCTCCCCCCGGCTGAGACTCTGCGGGGAGAGGCGCTCGCTCGACTCGCTCCCCTGGACTTCCCAGACCGCACCGGAGTCCCTCGCCCGTTTACACCTACCCCCTATGGGTATATATTAAGACCCGGAGGTTCCTGGTGAAGGCGGAGGTGCGCCGACAGCTTCACGCGCGGCTCAAGCGCATTGCCGGCCAGGTGGCCGGCATTCAGCGCATGCTGGACGAGGACCGCTATTGCGTAGATGTACTGCTCCAGATCGCGGCCGTCCGCGCGGCACTCGACCAGGCCGGAAAGCTCATGCTCGGCGCGCACGTGGAGACTTGCGTGGCCGAGGCCTTTAGCAGTGGAAGTGCGGGCGAGCGGCGCAAGAAGACCGAGGAGCTCCTCGAGGTGTTCTCGCGTTTCGGGTCCGTGAGTACGCGCTAACGCGCATCCAGTGTATCGATGAGGGACTCCCACTCCGATCCTGTCTGCGGAATGACGGTGGCGTCCGACGGACCACACCACGTCCCTCACGCCGGCGTCGTCTACCACTTCTGCAGCGCCCGCTGTCTCGCGCGCTTCCGCGAGGACCCGGCGCGCTACCTCGGCCAAGCGCCTGCGGGGCACGACGAGGAGCTTCGCAAGGCCCCGTCCACGATCTCCGGCCATCGCTACACCTGCCCGATGCACCCGCAGATCGTGCGCGCCGAACCGGGCCACTGCCCCCTCTGTGGGATGGCGCTCGAGCCGATGGAGCCCGCCCTCGAAGAGGAGGAGAGCTCCGAGCTCCGCGACATGGAGCAGCGCTTCTGGGTGGCCCTTGTGCTGTCGTCGCCGCTTCTCGCGCTCACCATGTTAGACGCGCTCGGGGTGGAGTCGCTCAGCAGGTTTTTGTCGAGCCGCGCCGCGGGATGGGTCGAGCTTGTACTGGCGACTCCAGTGGTCATTTGGGCAGGCGAGCCCTTCTTCGTCCGGGGCTTCGAGTCGCTGCGCCGCCGCGCGCTCAACATGTTCACGCTGATCGCCCTCGGGACGGGGGCGGCCTACGGCCTGAGCGTGGCGGCGGTGCTCGTGCCCTGGACCTTTCCGGCCTCGTTCCGCAGCGAAACGGGGAGCGTCCCCCGCTACTTCGAGGCGGCCGCAGTGATCGTCACGCTGATCCTGCTCGGTCAGGTGCTCGAGCTTAGGGCCCGCCGGCGCACCGGTGCTGCCATCCGCGCGCTCCTCGGTCTCGCCCCGAAGACGGCACGCCGGTTGCGCGAGGACGGCGGCGAAGAGGACGTTCCCATCGACGCCATCGCGCGCGGTGATCGCCTGCGCGTCCGACCCGGGGAGAAGATCCCGCTGGATGGGGTTGTGCTCGAGGGACGGAGCGCCGTTGACGAATCCATGTTGACCGGCGAGGCGATCCCGGTCGAGAAGAATCCGCAGGACCGCGTGGTCGGCGGAACCGTCAATGAGAGCGGGAGCTTCGTGATCCGGGCGGAGCGGGTCGGGAGCGAGACCCTTCTCGCGCAGATCATCCGCAGGGTGGCGGAGGCGCAACGCAGCCGGGCGCCGATCCAGCGCCTCGCGGACGTGGTTTCGAGCTGGTTCGTCCCAGCAGTCGTCTTCGTCGCCGCCGCAACCTTCGCGGGGTGGGCGCTCCTCGGTCCAGACCCACGCCTCGCCCATGGGCTCGTGAACGCGGTGGCGGTCCTCATCATCGCGTGCCCTTGCGCCCTTGGGCTTGCGACCCCGATGTCGATCATGGTGGCGATGGGAAAGGGGGCGATGGTCGGCGTGCTCTTCAAGAACGCCGAGTCGATCGAGCTGCTCCGCGCGGTCGACACCCTCGTTGTCGACAAGACAGGGACGCTCACCGAGGGCAAGCCGCGTCTTGTCTCGGTCACGTCGGCGGGCGGGCTCGCCGATACCGAGCTCCTCGCTCTCGCGGCAAGCCTGGAGCGAGGGAGCGAGCATCCGCTGGCGGGAGCCATCGTGAGGGGCGCGGAGGAGCGGGGGCTTTCGCTCGAGAGCACGGGCGAGTTCGAGGCACGCCCGGGCAAGGGCGTGGTCGGACGCGTGGGCGCTCGCGTGGTCGGGCTCGGCAACATTGGCCTCCTGCGCGAGCTCGGAATCGACGAAGGCCGACTCGCCGCGCCCGCCGAAGCCCTGCGGCGAAGGGGACAGACCGTGATGTTCGTCGCCGTCGACGGCCGTGCGGCGGGGCTGCTCGGCGTGGCCGATCCCGTGAAGGAAACGACGCCGGAGGCGATTGCGCAGCTGAAGCGCGACGGGCTCCGCATCATGATGCTGACGGGCGATGCGCGCGCGAGCGCCGAAGCCGTGGCGTCCGCCCTCGGTCTCGACGACCTCGTGGCCGAAGTGCTGCCGGAACAGAAGGCCGAAATCGTGAAGCGCCTTCAAGGCGAGGGCCACATGGTCGCGATGGCTGGCGACGGAGTGAATGACGCGCCTGCACTGGCGCAGGCTCACGTCGGAATCGCCATGGGAACGGGTACCGACGTCGCCATGGAGAGCGCCGACGTAACACTCGTACGGGGCGATCTGCGCGGGATCGCCCGGGCCAGATCTCTTTCACGCGCCACCATGGCCAATATCCGGCAGAACCTCTTCTTCGCGTTCGTCTACAACGCGCTCGGCGTGCCAATCGCCGCGGGTGCGCTCTATCCAGCCTTTGGGCTCCTGCTCTCGCCGATGCTTGCGGCCGCGGCGATGAGCCTCTCCTCCGTCTCGGTGATCGGCAACGCGCTTCGGCTCCGAAGGGTGGCCCTGTGAAATAGAGACATCGCCCGGGCTGGGACTGGGCCTGCGCGGAGGATCCGGGGGGCGGGAGACCCGCTACGCGATTCGTCCGGGCGGGCGTACGATACGCAGCTGGGCAGCGCGGTCCCGCCCTTGCTTCACCCCAAGTCCCACCCAGGTGCCAAGGGCCACAGCGGCCATACTGAACCAGGTAATCGCGTAGCTCCGATGGTCCACTGGACTGCGCGGTCGCTCGAAGCCACCGACGGGAAGTTGGGTCGTACCATCGGCCTGCGCCTGGAGGAGCAGGGGAGCGAGCCGGTAGGGCACCTGTGCTTGGAGAGCTGCGACCTGAGCCTGCCTTGAGGGATCGAAGTGAACCCAACGCACGCGCCGTGAGGCGGGGTCGCGCGTCCCCGGTACAGCGTCGCCCACCTCAAGCACAAAGGCCAACCCGGTCACCTCTACGGGGAGCGGTCCCTTTTCGAGGTCCCCGGCGAGGAAGCCATCGAGCTGAGACGCCGGGACCCAGCCACGATCCACGAGCACTGCGAGCTCTGCGCGGTCAGGACCGGGAACAAGGAGGGGAGTCAAGATGCGCGCGCCTTCTTCAAGGCCACGGCTCACGGGGGTTACGACGATGGACTGGGCGCGATCGTAGGTCCCCTGGGCGACGACGCGGCGATACGCGTGCGCGCCCGGATCGGCGAGAGCGTCGGCCAGGGCGAGGGGTTCCCGGTCGATCTGCGCGTTCTTTGCCGCGAGATCCGCTTCGCGCCAGTGCAGGCGTCGCACCTGCCATGCTCCGAGACTGCACAGCACCCCCACCGCGAAGGCGGTGGCGAGGGACGGCACGAGTCCGGGGCGAAAGCGCGGCACAGACGCCTCGCAAGCGCAGGAAAGAATCCGAGTCTAGCCAAGTCCGACAGGATGGAGCGAGAAGCCCGATAAAACAGGAGTTGACGAGAGATTCGCCGGGGAGGAAGGTGGGGATGCAGGTCCGACCCCCCTCATGACGGAGGACTTCATGGGCGCCAGCTCCCACGCTCCCGCACCCGCTGAGCTCAGCGAGCGATCGAGCTCGATCGCAATCGACGGCGTCTTCTCCGGAGTGATCGGGGGCCTCACGGTCGCGCTTTTCTACCTCTTGATCGACAGCATCCAGGGCAGGCCGCTCTGGACGCCTTCTCTCCTCGGAAGCGCTCTTTTTCTTGGTTCCAGCGTGGACAAGGTGGCCGAGGTGAACGTTCCCATGGTCTTCGCCTACACCGGAGTCCATATGGCGATGTTCGTGGCCGCGGGCATGGTCTTTTCCTTCATGGTGGCGCAGTTCGAATCGAATCCTCCGCTCGCGGTCCTGCTGATTCTCTTGTTCGTCTGCTTCGAGGCTGCGTTCTTTGCCTTCACCATGGCGCTCGCCCCAGGCGTGATCGGAGCGCTCGGCGCTTCGTCCGTGGCCGTGGCGAACCTGCTCGCGGCGCTCGCGATGTCTGCGTATTTCTGGCGCACCCATCCCGGTGCAGCCCGCGGGCTAAGCAAGATCTGGGACGACTAAGCGGGCCCGAATCCGGTCCCGCGAGCGCGGCTCTTAGCGCACGGCGAGGTCGACGAGCATCGCCAGGAAGAGCGCAAAGAGATAGACCAAGCTCACGTGGAACATGCGGCGCGCGGCGCTGTCCGTACGCTCCCGCAGCACGCGCACGCTATGCCAGACGAACCAGGCATCGAGCCCCGCCGCCGCCACACCGTAGGGAAAACCGAGCAAGCCGAGGGGCAGCGGCGCCAGGGTCACTGGCACGAGCGCGAGTGTGTACCAGAGCATCCGCCAGCGTGTCGGCTGCTCGCCGACCACGTTGGGCATCATGGGGATGCCCGCCTTCAGGTAGTCGTCCTTGCGGAAGAGCGCGATCGCCCACACGTGGGGCGGTTGCCACAGGAGGATGATCGCGAACAGGATCCAGCCCCCCGCCGAGACGTGTCCGTGGACCGCAGCATCGGCGATGAGCGGCGCGACTGCGCCCGCAGCGCCGCCAATCACGGCGTTGAGTGGCGAGCGCGGCTTCAGCCATACCGTGTACACGAAGACGTAGAAGAGGATGCTGGCAATGCCGAGCGCAGCAGCGAGGAGGCCGCCTGTGACGAGCAAGATCCCGATGGCGAGCCCAGCCAGCGCGAGCCCGAAGAGGAGCGCCTCGCGCGGCTGAAGCACACGGGCAGGGAGCGGGCGCGTCCGCGTTCGGACCATCACCGCATCGAGGTCGCGCTCGATGTAGCAGTTGAGCGTATTTGCAGCGGCCGCGGCCAGGGCGGTTCCGAGCAGCGTCGCCACGACCAGAAGAGGCGCCGGCCAGGTTCCGGTGGCCATCCCCATAACCGGAAGCCCGGTGAAGATCACGAGCAAGAGGATGCGCGGCTTCGTGAGTGCGACGTAGCCCTTCATGCGGTCGAGCGCGGGTCCGCTCACCGGGCTCCCCGCGGCGCAGGATCGAGTCCCGTCGCGTCGTCACGCTCGGAGGCGAACCAGCGGAAGAAGAGGATGCCCATCGGCAGCCACAGGATGAGATGTCCGGGCAGCCACATGAGGAGCCCCGCATATTCTTGATCCGTGAGAAAGCTGAGCCCCGGCACCACGCGCGGCGCCACGCTGTAGAACGGATAGAGCGGATGCTCCGCGAGGGCGATCATCGCTCCCAGCGAGAACATCGGAATCTGCAACACGAAGAGGTATCCGATCTGCCACAGGTAGGAGAGCCGCGGTAGCTCGCTCGCGGGACCGACGATCGGCCACCAGAGGATCACCGCCGACACAAGGAACATCAGGTGTTGAGCGATGTGCCAGTTGTGGTTTCGGAGCGCCAGCTCATAGGCGGGAGGGAGGTGCCAGCCGATCAGGATGGCGGTGAAAAGCAAGTACGCGACGAGCGGGGTGGTGAGGATGCGCCCCAGACGCAACAGCCAGGGAACCCGCAGGAGTGGTGAAAGCAGCCAGCCGGGGATGCCTGCAAGGAGCATCGGCGGATAAATCAGGGCCAGCAGGATGTGCTGGAACATGTGTGCGGAGAGGAGATAGTAGTCGGAGAGGTGGTGGAGCGGACCATTCAGCGCCACCAGGAGGAGGACGCAGCTCGCACCAAACCATGCAAGCTGTGCGTTCGTGGCCGGGGGGCCCAGGGCGTAGCGCCGCCGCAACGGGCCGACCCCAAGGGCGTAAAGGAGTGCGAAGAGCGCGGTACCGATCACCACGCTCGGGTGCAGATCGAGGTCGGAAAAGGCGAACTGCGGGTTCGCCCATGCCTCGGCGATGGCCCTCTGGTGGTCCGCAGGCCGGGCGGCGAGGATGACGGCCGCCTGCTGCGCAGCCAGGCTCCGCTCCTCAGGCGTCCTCGCCTCGCTCCCCGGCAGCACGATCGCTTCCCCCACCGTGCCTTCGTGGGAGCGCGCGAGCTCGGGCCACACTCCGCACAGCACGAGCAGTGCGAGTGCCGCGCCGAGAGCCTTGGTGGGGGGTCGCAACGGCGTCGGACCTAGATGTGCTGGTAGGGAATGAGTCGGATCGAGGTCAGCATGGTCACGATCAGCGTAATGATCACCGCCAACACGAGAGGAATGATGAACACCTCCCGATAGAAGACCGCGTCGTGGCGCAGATGCATGTAGAACGCGACGACGAGGGCGAACTTGATGGTTCCCATTACCGAGATTGCGAGGAATAGCACCCGCCGGTGCTCCACCTGGAACCATGGGATGAAATACGTCATGACCTCAAGGAAGGTCAGAACACCGAGGATGCAGAGCACCAGAATATAGTTCCGGACTGCATGGGGTTGCGCGTGGGCGTGCGCTTCCATGGCTAGAAGCCTCCCTTCTCCGTCACCGGGATCAGGTAGACGAAGGCGAAGATCACGATCCAGACGATGTCGACGAAGTGCCAGTAGAGGCCGCAGGTTTCGACGTTGACGGCCTTGGAGGGCGGGATCGGCTTGCGCAAATCCGCGACGAAAAGCGTTAGCAGCCAAAGCACGCCGAATGCGACGTGGGTGCCGTGGAAGCCCGTCAGCACAAAGAAGCAGGAGCCAAAGAGGTTCTGCTGGAGAGAGAGCCCGTTCAGATAGAACTCGGTGAACTCATAGGACTGAAAACCCAGGAAGGTGAGGCCAAAGATCGCCGTGAGGAAAAGCCAAAGACGCGCCCGGCCGCGATTGTTGGTCTGGAAACCGTTGAGCGCCATCACCATGGCGAACGAACTCACGAGCAGCACGAACGCGCTGATCGACGTGACCGGCACGTTCAAGATGTGCGGCACGACGTGACCATCCGGTGCGGTCCACGACGTGTGCGAGAAAGGACCCGTCAGACTGTGGCCTCGGTAGGCCATGTAGGTCGCGATGAGCGATCCGAAGAAGAGGCAATCCGAGCCGAGGAAGGTCCAGAACCCGAGCTTGATATGCGGAAGGCCCATGCTGGTCGGCGGATGGGCCGCCTCGTGTTCGTGGGTCACCGGTCCTGTCGTTGCGTGCGCTGCCACCGCTTCCTCCGCCTACTCGAGGGGCTCGAAGAGCCAGCTGAAAAGACCGAAGAGAAGGACGAGCACGCCGAAGCCGGTGACGACGAATACCGGCCCGTCCGGGAGCATGAAGCTCGTCCAGAAGATGAGGATCCCAAGGGCGGTCACAAGGGGCCAGATGGTGGGGTTCGGGAGCACCACATGATCCGCCGCCGCATGACCGCCGACGGCTTCTTGCTTCGCCTTCGGCGCCCCGTGGCCACCGTACTTCGCGTCCCAGAAGGGCCGCGAGCTCGTCACCACCGGGATCTTGTCGAAATCATGCAAGGGCGGCGGCGAGGTAGTGGCCCACTCGAGCGTCGCGGCGTCCCAAGGATCATTGCCCGCGGGCGCACCGCTGCGCAGGGCGCGGAAGAAATTGAAGAGGAAGATCAGCATGGAGGCCCCGAGCGCGAACGCCCCGAGCGAAGCGACCAGGTTCCAGGTATCCCAGCCATCGCTGCTGTAGTAGGTGAAGATCCGCCGCGGCATTCCGTCCACGCCGAGAAAGTGCATGGGGAAGAAGGTGACGTTCATCGCCAGGAACATCAGCCAGAAATGCAGCTTCCCGAGGCCGTCATCGAGCATGCGCCCGCTCATCTTCGGGAACCAGTAGTAGATGCCCGCGAAGAGCCCGAAGATCGAGCCACCGAACAGCACGTAGTGGATGTGGGCCACCACGAAATACGAGTCCTGGTGGTGCAGATCGACCGGTGGCGAAGCGTGCATCACGCCCGAGAGCCCGCCGATGATGAAAAGCGCCACGAAGCCGAGCGCGAAGTACATCGGGGACTTGAGGACGATTTGCCCGCCCCAGAGTGTGGCGATCCAGTTGAAGATCTTCACGGCCGTGGGGATCGCGATCAGCATCGTGGTCACCGCAAACGCAGAGTCGGCGACGGGGCCGAGGCCCGTCGTGAACATGTGGTGGCTCCAGACGCCGAAGCCGAGCAGTCCGATCACAATGCCCGAGAAGATCACGAAGGGCGCGCCGAAGAGTGGCTTGCGTGCGAAGGTCGGGAGGACTTCGGACACAATGCCCATGGCGGGCAAGATCAGGATATACACCTCGGGGTGACCGAAGAGCCAGAACAGGTGCTGCCACAGCAGCGGATCTCCGCCGTTACCGGAGATATAGAAGTTCGTCCCGAAGAAGCGGTCGAAGGTGAGGAGGATCAAGCCCACCGTGATCATCGGAAACGCGAAGACGACCAAGAACTGCACGACAAGGGTCATCCACACGAAGACCGGGAGCCGCATCATGGTCATCCCCGGCGCGCGCATGTTGAGGATGGTCACGATGAAGTTGAAGCCCGCGGCAAGGGAGGAGACGCCGAGAATCTGCAGGCCGATCATCCAGTAGTCGACGGCGAGATTCGGCGAGAACTGCCGTTCCGTGAGAGGTGCGTAGCCAAACCAACCGGTATTCGGGATCTGCGAGAGCCAGCCGGGCGCCGCGTCAAAGGCACCGACCACGAAGAACGAGTTCATGAGCAGCGCGCCGGAGAGAAACACCCAGTAGCTAAACGCATTCAGTCGCGGAAACGCCACGTCCCGCGCTCCGATCATGAGCGGAATCATGTAGTTAAAGAAGGCTGCGCCGAGCGGCATGATGGCGAGGAAGATCATCGTCGTGGCGTGCATCGTGAAAAGGCCGTTGAAGGCGGCGCCGATCACAAAGTGCTGCTCCGGCCGCATCAGCTGGGCGCGAATCGCAAGCGCCTCCAGACCTCCGACCAAGAAGAAGCTGAACGCCGTCACGCCGTAGAGAATCCCGATGCGCTTGTGATCGACGGTCGTGAGCCAGCTCCAAACGCCGGAGCCAGAATACGCCGGCTCGACTTGGGGCAGCGGCGCCGCAGTGGCCATGGATCTCCTTCCCAGATCGCTCGGCTTGGAGGGCCTACTTAAGGTTCTGCAAGTACGAGACGAGCATAGCGATCTGCTCATCTTTCAAGTTGAGGTTGGGCATCAGCGAGCCCGGCTTCTCCGCGGGCGGATTTCGCAGCCAGCGCGCCAGGTTCTCGGGCGTCATTTCGAACCGGGCGGCGGCGAGCGTGGCGTGTGACCCGATGTGCGTAAGATTCGGGCCCACGCGCTGGCGGGCCGGAGAGCCGGCAAAATTGATCGCGTGGCACGCGATGCAGCCGGCCTGCATGAAAGCCATGAAGCCCGGGTCGGTCATCGCGGTCTTGGCGGGGGCCTTCTGGCTCTCGATCCAGGCGGCGAACTCCTCCGGCGTATCCACCTTCACGCGGATCCCCATGAACGCGTGGGACGCGCCGCACATCTCGGCGCACTGGCCCACGTACCAGCCCGGCTGTTCCGGTGTGAACCACAGGCGCTGGCCACGGCTCGGCACCAGGTCGCGCTTGCCCATGAGGCGCGGAACCCAGAAGCTGTGAATCACGTTGTCGGAACGAAGCATGAGATTGGCCACGCGGCCGGTGGGGAGGTGGAGTTCGTCCGCCGTCACGATGCCGTAGTCGGGATACTCGAACTCCCACCACCACTGCTTCCCGTTCACGTTGACGGTAAGGGCGTCGGCCGCAGGGGGCTGCTGGAGCGCACAGGTGCCGCGAAGCGTCGGCACGGCGATCGCCATCACGATCAAAACGGGGATGATGGTCCAGCCCACCTCGAGCACCGTGTTGCCGTGTACCTGGTCGGGCACCCCCGCATCGCCGGGTTTTTGGCGGAAGCGCAAAATCGCGTAGAGCAGCAGGCCTTCGACCACGATGAAGATGGCGAGCACGATCCAGGTTATCTCGGCGTAGATGGACTGGATCAGCCGACCCTCGGGAGTGGTCGGGTGCACGGTTGACATGGGCGTATCCCCGAGCACCCAAGAACACCCAAAGCACAGCGAAGCGAGCGCGATCCCGAGCAAGATCGAAGCAGTACGGGCAGAAGCACGGCGCTGCATGCCGTCGGTCCTTTCTCTCGGGCTCGTGCCTGTGGGCCGAAATCCGGGCAGAGGGTTAACACAAGGCATTCGCTTGGTCGACCACTTTCTCCGTGGCCTCTCGGGCGAATTCGGGTGCGGCCATTCGTCTCACAAAGACTTTTCCGTCTCCTGCGCGCGATTGCTAGGGTGCTCGGGCCATGTCTCCCGCCGCGGCGCCGCCGCAGTCGTCTTCCACACAAGCGGAAACGCCGCGCCGCACGCGCGCCTGGCGGGCCTTGCTCGGCGGCGTTGGCGCACTCCTCGTGCGCGCTCTCGGTACCACCTGGCGCGTGGAGGTGTTGGGCGAGAATCCTATCGGCCCCGACAGATCCCCAGTCGCCGGCGCACTTTGGCATCGCGGGCTTTTCATCGCCGCCCATTTCTTCCGGGATCAGCGAATCGTGGTGATGGTCAGTCGCAGTCGGGACGGCGATTGGATCGAGGCCGTACTTTCGGCCCTCGGTTTCGCAGGGTCGCCGCGCGGGTCAAGCTCGCGCGGTGGCGCCAGCGCCCTGCGGCGGCAGGTCGAGCTTGTGCGGGCCGGGCGTTCCGCGGCTCTGCTCTGCGACGGACCGCGCGGCCCCGCACGGGTCGCGAAGGCCGGTGTGGTCGCCCTGGCGCGTGCTGCGGGCGTTCCCATCCAGCCCGTAGGCCTCTCGGCGCGACCCTGCCTCCGCTTCGGCAGTTGGGACACGACGCTCCTGCCCCTGCCTTTCGCGCGGGTCGTCGTGGTGTTCGGCAGGCCAGTCCTCGTCCAAGCGGGAATGACGGCTGAGCAGGTGGAGCACACGCGCCTCGAGATCGAACAGGCGGTCGAGCGCGTGACCCGGGAAGCCGACGAGCGACTCGGGCTCTAGAGAGCGACCCGTCCCTCGCTTGGGGCTACTCGCCGAGCACCCCCCGCAGCCAGCTCCCGACGTCAGGGTGGTCGAGCAAGCCGGCCTCCTTCAGGCACGCGGCGGCGATGGCTTTCGAGTCCTTCACGGTCGCGGCTTCCAGCGCGCGGCGCGCCGCATTGGCCCGGTCGG
>Ga0074045_10004200_pt1 | contig 12797 bp, 9 predicted proteins | sample BogForMeECP23OM2_FD_94442 | JGI IMG/M metagenome (GOLD analysis project Ga0074045, IMG submission 94442) | Bog forest soil microbial communities from Calvert Island, British Columbia, Canada - Bog Forest MetaG ECP23OM2 | ecosystem: Environmental > Terrestrial > Soil > Wetlands ... | reverse complement strand
TAGCCGTCCATCTCCGGCATCTGAAGGTCCATGAAGACCACATCGTACGGCGATGGGGATCCACCTGCCACCAACTTCTCCACCGCCTCCCGCCCGTTGTTAGCGATTTCAACTTGGACGCCTACGCTTTCCAGCAACTCCGTCGCAATCTGCTGGTTTATCAGATTGTCCTCGGTCAGGAGAACCCGCACGCCCCTCAGTTGGTCCGCATGCACATCGGAGGCCTCCCCCGCCGGTCGCGGTTCCTCGCTCCCTGCGGCGAACAGCGATACCAATGTGTCGACCAGCATCGACCGCGTCACCGGCTTTAGGAGGAAGCCCTCGATCTTCAGCCGTTCAGCCTCCTCGCGGACCTCCTCGTTGCTGAATGCAGTGACCATTACCAGGGCCGGATGTTTCTTCAGTCCCGGGTCCTGCTTAATAAGCCGGCTTGCCTCCAAGCCGTCCATGCCCGGCATACGCCAGTCCATGAAGATCACATCGTACGGATCGGACGCGTCGTGTTGCTTTACCGCGGCAATCGCTTCCGGCCCGGAACTCACCACATCCACCTTGCTGCTCAGGTCGGCGAGTGCATCGGCCAGAATCTCTCGTGCGGCAGAGTTATCATCCACCACCAGCACGGAAAGATTCTGCAGTTCCGGCGGATGGAACTTGTCTCTTACGACGCCGGAACCCAGGCCCAGCCAAGCCGTGAACAGAAACGTACTCCCCACGCCCGGCTCGCTTTCGAGCCAGATCTGTCCGCACATCAGCTCCACGAGACGCTTGCTGATGGTCAGCCCGAGACCGGTGCCACCGTACTTGCGCGTGGTCGACATGTCCGCCTGTGTGAACGGTTGGAACAGTCGCGCCGCTTGTTCCGGTGTCATCCCCGCGCCCGTGTCTTTCACGGAGAACTCGAGTTTCACCTGGTCGCCGGTGGCCTCCACCTGCCGCACACTCACCCGCACTTCGCCCCGCTCCGTGAACTTCACCGCGTTATTGACGAGATTTGTGATGATCTGGCCCAGCCGCAGGGGATCTCCCTCCAAGTGCTGCGGGACGGTTCTCGGCACATCAGCGAGGAACTCCAGACCTTTCTCGCTGGCCTTCTGACCCGTAATAGTGGTAACGGTGGCGATGACATCGTCGAGTTCGAAGGGCGTCGTCTCGAGATCCAGCTTTCCAGCCTCGATCTTTGAGAAGTCGAGAATGTCGTTAATGATTCCGAGCAGCGATGTGCCCGCGTTGTGAACCTTGCCTATGTAATCCCGCTGTTTGGGCGTGAGTTTCGTTTTAAGTGCCAGGTGCGACAGCCCGATAATGGCGTTCATTGGCGTGCGTATTTCGTGGCTCATGTTGGCCAGGAACATCGACTTCAAGGCGGTCGCCTCTTCCGCCTTCAGCTTGGCCGCTTGCAATTCCTCGTTGGTCTCCTTCCGCTGGATACCGAGGCCCACTCTGGTTGCGGCATGCCCCAACATGTTGAAATCTTCCTTCGACAGAGGGCTCCGGCCGAACGTCATCATGACTGCCGCCACCCGTGGACCCACCAATAAGGGGTAGCCGCTGCAGTAGACGGTCTTCCCTCCGCTCTCAAATGAGTGCATCTCCAAGCGCTGGTGCGCGAGTGCGATCTCCTTTGCGGTCTGCTCGTCCACTTCCGTCTGTTCATCGCCGGCGCTGGCGAATGGTGTTAAGACTTCAGTTGTCGCGTCCCACATCCAGATCCGCGTCAGGTCCACTTTCAATCCAAGCGTAACCGCGGCGGCGCACTGCCGCAACATGTCCTGGAATTCGCCCTCTTCGACCATCGCGCTCCCAATATCAGACGTCATCGCGTCATAGCGTGCTCTTCGTTGGACCGCTTCCTCCGCCTGCTTCCGCTCCGAAATGTCGCGAATGGTGCCCTGCAAGATCTCCCGGCCGCCTAACTCCAGCTTGCTCATCAGCACGTCCGCCGGAAACAGTCTGCCGCTCATGCACCGGAGCATCCACTCAAAGCGATGGCTGCCTTCTTGCATGGCGGCGAAGATCTTCTGCGCCAACTCCCCAGACTTCGCGACGCCCGATTGATCCGGAGCCGAAAAATCTTCCAGCTTGTGCTGAAGAAACTCTTCCCGGGTTCCGACACCAAAGAAACGCAAGGCTGCCCCGTTGCAGTCCAGAAAACCGGTGGCGTCCAACAACACCATCGCATCGCCGGAGGATTCATACATCGTCCGGAACTTTGCTTCAGAGTCTTTCAGGAACTGTTGTTGTTTGCGCAGCTCATCCGCCTGTCGGCGGGTTTCGTCCACCTTCTCCCGGATGTCCTTAACCATCTTGTTGAAGGTCCCGGTCAACTTGCCGAGCTCATCCTTCGACGTCACCGGCACATTTACCGAGAGATCGCCCGCGCCGACCCTCTCGGCTGCATGAAGCAGCCTCTCCACCGGTCGCACGATGACTCGCGTCAAGCCGAGTGCCGCCAGCGCCGTCAGCAAGGCGAGGATCAGGCCCCACTGCCGCAGCCGATGCCGCAGGTCGTACACAGGCGCCAGCGCTTCATCCAAGTCGATTTGGGAGGCCATCATCCAGTGCGTGCCCAAAACGTTCAATGGCCCGTATGACACCAGTTTCTGGCGGTCATCAAGTCCCTGCTCGATGATGGTGCCTTCTTGGCCTGCCAGGCCCATTTTTACCGAGGGCAGCCGCACTTCCTGTTGCAGCGCGGTCGTGCCGAAGACCCGCGTCCGCATTTTGCTGTCCTCTGAGAGCTTGCGCATGGCCATGGTTTCCGCGAAATAGCGGTCCGGATTCTCAATGAACCCGCGCTCATTGGAGCGAAGCACGTAATCCGATCCCACAATCCGCGTGTCGCCCGTCTTCCCCAGCCCATCGCGCTCCCAGTTCCGGTTGCCCGAAACCACGCGGTCAAACTCCGCGTTGGAGACCTGAAACACCAGCACTCCCAGGCGATCCTGCCCGTCCCAGATCGGGCTCGCCACGAAGGCCGCAGCCGCGCCCATTGCCGGCTCAAAGCTCTCGAAGTCCGAGAAGAACACCGCGTCGATATCGTCGGCGGCCTTCGCCATCGCAAAGGCCTTCGCTAGTCCGCTGTTCTTATAGGGCCCCGACTCAAGGCTTGTCCCGAAACTAGGGTTCTTGGCCACGCTATAGACGATTCGCCCGGTCTTGTCGTCAATCAGGTACAAGTCGCGCCAACCCAACTCCTGAACGGTCCTGCGGAGTTGCGGATGATACTTCGCATGCACGCGATCGTAGTCCGTTTTCCCAGGAGCTTCGTCGAAATCCTTTCTCCGTTCGCCCGAGAAAGGATTCTTCACAAGGTAGCTGTACTGAAGGTGGTCTGCACCGCTACTGGCCGGGAAATACTCGTCCGTCTTCGAACGCAGCGGGATCATGCTCTGGAGCTTCGGTAGAAATCGATCGCGGTAAAAACCGTCGATCGCTGTTTTTTCCTCCGGCGTAGCCGGAATGCCGTCCAGCTTCTCAAAGGCGTCATGAAACGCGCGTATCGCCTCCACCATTTCCCGGTCGTCGCTCATCGCGATAACCTGGCCTTGCAGGGTGTGGAAATAGTCCTCTATTTGGTCGGCCTTGGCGCGCCGCAGGCCGGTGAGCTGCTTTTCCACCGCCTGGATGAGGCTTTGCTCCGAGCTCTTGTACGAAACGTAGCCGGTCACCAGGACCGTCATCGCACCCAGTCCCAGCAAAACCAGCATCAGTTTACGGCGAATCCTCATATCGGCAGATCCGTGTTCACAGAATAAGCAAAAACCGCTCTGCGGTTGAATCCTCTTGCCAAACGGCTAAGGACGTTGCTGAAGAAGGCCATCTCCCCTCCGTTCCCTGAATGTCGGGACTTGGCAACTCATTGCAAGCCAACACAGACGCTTCGGAGCCGCGACCGTAGCTCTCCGCCCCGGTGCCAGGGAGCGGTCTTCGGCCTTTTCAGCAACGCCTAAAGGCTAAATATCAAACTCGGGCTGGTAGTCCTTCCAGATGCCCGTCGCGGCGTAGACCTTTTGCGGATGCGCCTCCATCGCGTGTTTGCTGGTTCTTGCCCATTGCCACGCGTGCAGGCTCTCCGAGGTGTGGAAGTAAACCGTCTCGCCCTGCAGCAGGGCAGTCCCAGTGATCGCCATCCCGGCGACCTCCTCCCACTTGTCCGCACCAATTACCGCGATCCGCGCGATGTGGTTGGTGTATTTCTGAAGGAAGCGCATCTCTTCCCAACGCGCCTTCCAGTCGACGCCTTCCATCTCGGAAAGGTCCGCCACAATCCCGATGGGCCGGTTGCGGCGCTCCGCGATGAGGAACTTGATCTGCTCCTCAAACGCCTCGACTTCTTCCGCGGTAACCTTCCCGCTGGCTCTAAAACCAATAACGGCGCCGTGACTCTCTTTTAATCGTTCAAGCATAATTGCTCCCATTCAGAACTTGGCTCTCATTGGGCGAGCCATAATCGGGGCGGGGAACTGCTCACTAACTCCGCCAGGTTTCACCCACCCGCTTCATTCTGGCAGGTCGCTATTGCGGCTTTGTGGATTACAATTCAGAGTCGATCTGCCAAGGCTGAGACGAGGTCGGTCTTCTTGAAATCCTCACCTTTGAAGAGAAGGGGCTCGCCTGTGATCTTGGCGAGCGCATAGGCGAAGCAGTCGCCGAAATTCAGCCCCGCTGCGTGGCGACCCTTGCCGAAGTCGTGAAAGGCCTGGCGTGCGAGGTACGCCTGTTCGACTGTCACGGGTTCGATAACAACGCCAACACGGCGAAACAGGGCCTCGGATTGCTGTACGACTTCAACGCCAAATTGACTTTGAATCACGATTGAAAGTTCGAGGAAGTTCCCTGCGGATATACGACACAGAGGGGCCCGACTTATAGCTTGAATGTAGAGCTCGGAATCTGGCTCCTCCGCCAGGACAGCGACGAGAGCCGAAGAGTCGAGGATCATTTGGGGAGTCCGTGCTCGTCGTACAGGAGCTCGGCGTGATCGGGGTAGGGACGCTTGATGTGAGCGCCCGCGCGCTTGGCAATCGCGCGGATATCGGCCGCGAGTGCTTCGGAATCCTGTTTCTGTAGACGCTCGTACCGTTCACGCAGAGCTTCCGTGACGGCGCGGGTGATGGTCTCACCGGTGGCTTGCGCAATGGCTTGGGCGAAACGGTGAGCTTCCGGGTCTTTGACGTTGAGGCTTATGGGCTTTCTGCTTTTCTGTACCATGTTCTGCCTTTCTTTACTATAGTGCCTCCTTGGTCGATCCGAAGCGATGAGACGGTTCATCAAGAAGAGTCCCGATCCTCGGTTGAAAACTGTCGCTCCAGACAGTTGTCAAGTCTGGGCACATCGCCTACCCTCAGGGGTTACCGCACTGCGCTGGTGAAATCACGGACGCTTACAATTGAAGCAGTTCTTCATCTTAAAGGGACACTAATTATGAAAACTTGGTTCAAACAATCAGTGGTATTCACGCTGATCACAACGCTGATCGGGGCTTACCCCGGAGTTGCTTTCGCTCAGACTTCGCCGCCCCCGGCTCAGACCTCCCAAGTCCCCAACCTGGGCGCCGCAGTGGGACTGCCCGATGAAGACCCGTGGCCCCGGGTTGTCCAGTTCGAGGGAAACACCATCAAAATCTATCAGCCGCAGATCCAGAGCTGGACCGGCAACGTGCTCGATGCCTACGGCGCCGTCGCCATTAAGAGTGCGACCGGAAATACCGACTATGGTGTTGTCTTTTTCACGGCGAACACGGAAGTCGACAAGGTAAACCGAATCGTGACTCTGTTTAACCTCAATCTGACAAAGCAGAACTTCCCCACGCTACCCGGCAATGGGTCCCAGTTCACCGGCATCTTCAAGAATTACATGCAGGGCAACCACAGCATTCCGCTGGATGAACTGGAGGCTGATCTGGCCACCACCGATGCGGCTACCAAGCAGAAGACGTATAGCCTCCAGAACGCGCCGCCGGTCATCATCTTCTCCTCCACGCCTGCCGTCCTGGCCCTGATTGTCGGTGAACCCGTGCTGCGCCCGGCCGGAGACAATCTTCAGAAGGTGCTCAATTCCCGCACCATGATTTTATTCTCCCAGTCCAAGAACATGTTCTATCTGGCCCTGATGGATGGCTGGGTGCAGTCCCCGTCTATAACTGGACCGTGGGGCAAAGCAGACCACGAACCGACGCGCGATCTCAACAAAGTGAAACAGCAACTGTTGGCGGCCAACGAGAATCAGCCCCTTGGTAATCCAAAGCAGTCACTGAAGGATGCATACGAGGACGGTGACGTGCCCACGGTTTATTCGGCAACGGTTCCGGCTGAGCTGGTGCTGTCCGATGGCCCGCCCCAGTTCACGCCGATCCTTGGCACAAATCTCCTGTACGTCAGCAATAGCGGCTCCGATATTTTCATGGACAGCGCCAGCAACGCCTATTACCTCCTGCTGGCAGGCCGGTGGTTCTCCTCCAGCGCCATGACCGGCGTTCCGTGGATGTATGTTTCACCCTCCGCTCTTCCGTCAGACTTCGCGAAAATTCCGCCGTACTGCCCGAAAGCCAGCGTGCTGGTTTCAATTCCAGGGACTCCGCAGGCCAAGGAGGCCTTGATCGCTAATTCCATTCCTCAGACCGCCACCATCACGCGCAGCGCGGCCACCTTGAACGTTACGTACGGTGGCGCGCCTCAACTCGCTCCCATTCCGGACACGTCTCTTCAATACGCCGTGAACACCGTCACGCCGGTGATTTTCGACCCGGCGGTCAATGGCTACTTCGCTGTCCAGAACGGCGTCTGGTTCACCTCCGGCAATGCCACCGGCCCGTGGGTGGTGGCTGCTTCCGTACCGCCGGCCATTTACACCATTCCGCCCTCATCGCCCTTGCACTATGTCACCTATGTGTACATTTACGGATCGACTCCGCAATATGTCTATGTAGGTTACACACCTGGTTACTACGGCACGGTGGTTTCCTCCGACGGCATCGTTGTCTACGGCACTGGGTGGAACTACGCGCCGTATATCGGACCCGCCATTTACGTTCCGCCCCCGTACACCTACGGCGTTGGAGCGGGGTTCGCCTGGAGCGCGGCTGCCGGTTGGGGTCTGGGATTCGGAATCGGCATGGCAGTTGGCGCGGCCTGCGGTCCCTGGTGGGGTCCCGTTGGCTACTACGGTTGGGGTTATGCTGCCCCGGCCTGGGGTTGGGGTGGCTATGGAGGAGCGGCCTCCGCCAATGTCTACGGCCATTGGGGTAACTATGCCTACTCCGGCACGCGCGCCGCTTGGGCGAATCCCTATACCGGTAACATCGGCGCCGCCAGTGGAGGACGCTACTACAATCCGGTCACGGGCGCCAGTGGCGGAGTCGAGCGCGGCGCCAATTACAACGCTTATACAGGTACTGCGACCGCCGGCGCTCGAGCCGCCGGCTACAATCCAACCACCGGCATGGGCTACGAAGGTGGTCGCGGTACGGCCAGCAACGCCTATACCGGCAATTACGCTTCGGGCGTTCACGGCGCTGAATACAATGCCAACACGGGTGTCGTGCATGGGGGCGCCGCCGGAACCGTTGGTAACGCCTACACCGGTCAGTCGGCCAGCGGAAGCGGCCGATACGCCTACAACACCAAGACCGGCAATGGCGTCGGCTACGCCAACAACAACGTGTACGCCGACCACGACGGCAACACCTATAAATACAGCCCCAGCAGCGGCGCTCAAGAGCACACTAGCAGCGGCTGGCAGAACACGTCAGCCGATCACGCGAACTCACTGAGCCAGTCCTCGGCCGCTCGCAGCCAGGGCTCCCAGCGTTGGGGGAGCTTTCACAACGGTAGCAGCGGCGGCGGTTGGGGAAACTCGGGCCACGACGGCGGTTGGGGCGGCGGTGGTTCCCGCGGCTTCAGCGGCGCAAGTGGTGGCGGCTTCCGTGGCTTTGGCGGCGGTGGTTTCCACGGCTTCGGTGGAGGCGGCTTCGGCGGTGGAGGGTTCCGTGGCGGTGGTGGCTTCGGCGGCGGCGGATTCCGGCGCTAGTTCTCTGCGAATCATCCAGCGCTAACTGAAACGGCCCAGCTCGGGCTCGGCAATTGATACCAGTGATACCAGCACAGAACCGCGCGCGTCAGCAAGCGGACCCTAACGGAGTCGTGACCTAACTTCGATTGGATAATCCGCGTTCATCGGCGTTTATCAGCGGCCATGATCTAAACTCTTCACAGCTTCTAAGCAAGCGGATTTCGGCCTCTTTGCGCAACTCCGCTGCGCAGCTACCAAGGAATCTTCGGCAACTGGAACGTCTGTGCCAGTCTGTTCAACTGGCTGCGCACCACAACCCACTGCTGCTCAGTCGGCGGGTCCAGGTGCCACTTCACCATCGTGCGGTTGATGTCCTTCGCAATGGCGATCGCTTGGTTTACGAACACTCGCGTCGCCTGCATGTTGTGGTCGCGATTCCAGGAATCACCCACTTTGTCCATTGTCGATCCAAGATTATTCGCATCGGAATTCAACTGCTTTTCACGTGAACTGTTGGCGAGCGCGCTGTTATTCAAAGCCCGCCGCAGATTCTTTTTGAAATTATTCGATTCCCGCACGCAGTCGTTAATGACCTGCGTCGTCTGTTGGTAGCCACCGCCGGCTGGCGGCCGAGGTTGAGCATGCATTGAAGCGGGCGCGACTAGCGACGCCGCAGCGAGAACAAGCAGTGCGTATTTCAAAGTTATTTGTTTCCTTTCCATACACGCGTTCATTGAGTGCGGGTTACCCCATTTCAGCACGGCGTCACATCGAGCACTCAACAGGCTAGGGTAGTGCCCTGGTCAGGGGCTCAGTCGCGCCGCCCATGTCGGTAGTCTCACCACCTCGTGTGATGGTAAGTGTCTCGACGAAGCGAACCCGCAGCTCGGTTTTTCCAGCACGTGGCGGCGAAGGCAGTCGCGATTCCAGGGCCGCTACCTCCTGCGGGGTAGGAGGATGCGGGCCTCGCACCACCGCCAGCACCAGGGCGGTTTCCCCAGCTTGCTTGAAGCGCACGTCCACCACGTAATTCCCAGGCGAACGATTAATCGTTTCCCTGAGAACTCCCTCAACCGATTCCTTGAAAACCTCGTTTGCGATCAGCCGGTTCAGGTTCGACGCCAACACGACCGCCAAAACCACCAGCAGTGCGATGCTCACGGCGTTCCGCTTCAGAAACGTGCCCAGTTGGAGGCCGGCCACCGCGGAGACACGGCGGAACCCGTTCAGCCAGAGCACTGCCGAAAACGCCAGTTGGATGGCCACCATGTTGGTAAACGCCAACAGAAAGGCGCCGCCCGCTAACTTATATTCTCCTCGGGCCAACAGTAGACTACAGGATGAAAGAGGGGGCACCAGGGCTGTCGCGATCGCCACGCCGACCAACGATAGGCTAATACGCGGCGTGACCGCTGCAATGGCGCCCGCGGCGCCTCCGGCCAAGGCGATCATCAGGTCCATGAAATTCGGCGCCGTCCGCGCCATGATCTCGTCCGTGATCGGCACGTCCCTGTGCAGCCAGCCCAGGACGAACGCCGTCAACATCACCCCACCGGCACCCCCGGCGAGGGCCAGTAACGATTTGCGGAGCAACGCTGCATCCGAGTCGACCAGCGCCAGCCCGACGGCCGCGATCGGTCCTAACAGCATCGCGACGATCATAGCTCCGATGATCACCGCCGGGCTGTTTTCAAAGAGCCCGTAGCAGGCGATCATGGTCGCCAGGGTGTTCATTGCTACGTATGTGCCGTCGAAGGCCCCGTTGGCGCGGATGCTCTCTCGCACGGTTTCGCGATACGGGATCGGGTTTACTTCGGTACTCATCTTCTGCGGCCTTCCTGGTTTCCTTTATATCCTCGAGGGCAGCTCGTGTAACCGAAACAGTGGACTCCGCCCCCTTCGCCGTAATACAGTGATCGGAATGACCAGCCACGAAAGTCGGGTTGATAACAGGAACCACGCGTCGGGGCGCCGGTGAGCCCCGTCCTTGCCGCCTTCATCGTGTTCGCCTGCGCCTTCGGGTCTTCACTGCTGGGCATGTATCTGAGTTCGATCCTTCCCGAACATCATCTCAGTGCGGATTCAAGGAAGCTAGTCAAGACGGGCACCGCTTTGGTCTCCACCATGACTGGCCTGCTTATCAGCCTGCAGCTTTCCGCAGCCAGGACCACCTTCGACACCGAGGAAACACAATTGAAGCAACTCTGCGCTGAGAGCGTCCTGCTGGATCGCGTACTTGCTCACTATGGACCGGAGACCAAGGACATTCGCGAACTGGTGCGGAGCGCACTGGTTGGCTACCTGAAGAGGGTCTGGCCGCAGGATGGCGAGAAGTTCACCGCGCCAGCCGTTCGAGCCGACGCCCTCTACGACAAGATCCAGGAGCTTTCCCCGGAGAATGATGATCAGAGCACGGATAAGCATGAAGCCCTTCGCATGGTGATCGAACTCGGTCGAACTCGCTGGTTAACGCTCGAAGCGAGTAAGAGCTCGACCGCGCTCCCTACCCAACTCGTGGAGCTTTCCTGGATTGTCGCGGTCTTCATTGGCTTCGGACTCTTCGCGCCCCGCAACGCCACAGTCGTCCTCACCCTGCTCGTGGCCGCGCTCACCGTTTCCGCCGCTATCTTCCTGATCCTGGAGATGAATGCGCCGTTTGAGGGCATCATCCGCGTCCCAGACGATCCATTACGCCAAGCGATCTCCAGTCTTGGCCGCTGAATCCCGGTATTGGGTTTCTACGCGCAGGTGAAAGGTGTTTTTTTGAGGCATTTGCCTCGCTTTCGCCCCGCCGGCGTCCTATCCTGGGGTGATTTCCTGCCGTGTAATGGTCTCGCCTTGATTCGGTCGCACAGTTGCCCATAAGTTAAGGAGTGACGGAGGCACTGTCAATGATTCGAGCATCGGGACCTTTTCGCAGTATTCTGTTTCCCACGGACTTCTCTAAGTCGAGTGAAGCCATTGCGGAACACGTGGCAGGCATCGCAAAGACTCTGAGTACCAAGGTCTGGCTTTTGAGCGTAGAGCCGTGGCTGGAAGACTGGCACGGCTCCTCGGAGAGCTACTTCGGCCCGCTGAGTGAGTCTTCACGGATCAAGCTGGAGCAAGAGCGGCAAACCGCGTCGGAACTCCGGCACAATCTGCTGGAGCGGGTCAAAACGCAATACTTCAGTTCTGTTGATGTAGAGTGTTGCATCCGGTCGGGAGGAGTCGCCGAGACGGTCGTCGAATTCGCCAAAGAGAAGGATATCGGGATGATTATGATGGCGACCCGTGGACTGGGTCCGAGGCGCCGCTTTCTAATCGGCTCAACCACCGCCAAGGTCTTGCACGACTCCCCTTGCGCGGTGTGGACCAGCCCGCATCCGCAAGAGCTCGGGCCGTTTCACCCCTATCGTCACATCGTCATTGCCATGGATTACCGCAAGATCTCCACCGTCCTGCTGGTTCGCGCCTCGGAGATCGCCGAACGATTTGGCGCCGACATAAGTGTTTACACGGCGATTCCCCCGCTCAGTACAACCGATCATGGGTTGGTCGTGAAACTGAAGCAGGAAATCGCCGCAGCCCTCAAGACGAACCTGGCCCACGAGAAACTGAAGGCTTCAGTACATCTGATCGAGGGGAACCCCGGCGAAGCCATCGGGCAGGTGGCGACCGAAATTGCGGAGGCCGATTTGATTATCACCGGCCGGGGACATCTCGACGAGGCGGCGGGTCATCTCCGCACCCATAACTACGAGATCATCTGGAATTCACCCTGTCCGGTGATCACGTTGTAGCGGCACGCGTGATTGGAACAGTGAGTGGACCGGGCAAGGCAGGCAATCCGTGCCGGCCCCAGCGTTGTAATATCATGCAACAAATCCTTGAGATACGGCCCGGGAACCACAACGACTGAATCTGTTTCGCGATCGGGAAGGCCTTGGCTGAAACTCTTTCAAGGCCTGCGGCCCTTCGATCGCGCGGGTGGGCTTCGCGACGCCTTGGCCGGATTCGAGCTCGCGGCGATGAACATCCCGCAGGCGCTCGGCTACACCCGCATTGCCGGCACCCCTGTCGTCACTGGTTTCTACACGCTCCTGTTGCCCCTGGTCGCCTTTGCAACCTTTGGCTCATCCCGTTATCTGGTGGTCGCCGCGGATTCCGCCACCGCCGCTATTCTGGCGGGTGGCCTCGCCGGTATGGCGCCCCTCGCCAGCGTCAGATACGTGGAACTCGCCAGCGTGGTGGCGTTGCTCACCGCCGGCTTTCTGCTGCTTGCGCGCCTGCTCAAGCTCGGCTTTCTGGCTGACTTCCTGTCGCGCACCGTGCTGATCGGCTTCCTCACCGGCGTCGGATTCCAGGTCGGCATCGCCGTGCTCGGCGAAATGCTCGGCCTGAACATCACCGGTCGCGGGAGCATCGACCAGTTCGCCCAGGTGGTCGGCAATCTTGCTCACGTGCACCTGCCCTCGCTAGGCCTTTCGGCCTTGGTCGTGGTCGGAGTTTTTGCTATGGAGCGCATCGCCCCGAAAATCCCTGGTCCCCTCATAGCGGTCGTAGGCGCCATCGCGGCCAGCGCTGCCTGGGACTTTAGCGGCCACGGCATGGAAGTCATCGGCCCGGTGGCGGGCGGGCTGCCACATCTTGGTCTCCCGCGCGTGACCTGGAAAGAGTTCGAGCAACTGATTCCCGTCGCGGGCTCGTGCTTCGTCATGATCCTCGCTCAGAGTGCCGCCGTGTCCCGCGCCTACGCCGAGCGTCACCATCAGGAATTGGACGAAAATACCGACTTGGTCGGG
>Ga0074045_10004199_pt1 | contig 12797 bp, 10 predicted proteins | sample BogForMeECP23OM2_FD_94442 | JGI IMG/M metagenome (GOLD analysis project Ga0074045, IMG submission 94442) | Bog forest soil microbial communities from Calvert Island, British Columbia, Canada - Bog Forest MetaG ECP23OM2 | ecosystem: Environmental > Terrestrial > Soil > Wetlands ... | reverse complement strand
TCAGGCCATTGGAGACCCCGGCGAAGACGGTCCCCGAGGGGTTGCTCACCTGGATCGTGACCGCTTGCTCGGAGTTGAGCATGCTGGCCAGCACCGTGGCCGTCAGGTGCTCTTGATCGAGATAGGTAGTCGCCAGGTCGATCGGTGGCGCGTTGGTTCCATCGGAGTTCTCAGTGACCCACTGCACTATCGAACTTTCCTCGAAGTACCCGCCGGTGAGTAAGAGGGTGATGGAGGTGCCGGACCCGTACGAGTTTGGGCGGATGGCGTTCAAAACGGGCGGCTGCGGATTCTGAGGAGTAGGAGTGGTGGTAGCGGGGGCAGTACCTGTGCCAGTAGCCGTTATCGTGAGGTTGGGGATTGTGTCGGGGGGCGTACCCGGGCACTTGCCATCAACGAAGTAATACGCGATGGTCAGGGTCGACGTGTACGCGGTCGCGGCCCCTGGCCAGAACTGGATCGGCAGCGGGTACCCTTGCTGCGGGGACAGCGCGGCGAGCGTTTGGACCGCAGAGGAGTCATAGACGGTGGCCCCTTGGGGGCTGCCGGGGACGTTCTCCTGGATATCCTCGACGACGTCCTGGAAGGCACCGGGTTTCCCGGTTGTGAGGTCGATGAAGTTCGAAGTCTGGTCCTGGATGGGGAAGCAAGCGGTTTGGGAGGTACCGTTGAAGAGTCGATACCCTGAGGAGGAGGCGGAGTATACAGGGTATATGGTGCCGGCCTCGGCGTTCGGCGCGGTGATCGTCCAGCTCCCGTCTGAGTTGAGCACGGGGGCGGGCTGGCCCTGAACCTGAAGAACTGGGGCTGTGGTGTCGGCTATGGCCTGCGGTCTCATGCCGCGCCGCCAGGCCGCTTGGTAAGTTCCGGCCGTCAGCAGCAGCCAGCCCTGGTCCAGATGCTGGATCGAGTCCACCGCGGGAAGCCCGGAATCGACCGCGAAGACGACGGCCCCGGTGGAATCCAGCGCGGCGGGTCCGAAACGGTCGGCGAGCGCGGTGTCGGTCCGGGTCTGACCCGTCCGTGTGTCAACCACCAGGAGTTGCAGGTCGGGGACGGCGCCGGAGCGCACCGGAAACGCGATTCTGGCGCGAGGGCGATCGGCGGCCGCTGCCGCCGCCGCGCGAATCCCGGAGCCGGCGGGGCGCAGAAGGAGCTCGACCGCGCCCGGACCGGGATTCGACAGATCGAGCAATTGGAAGGTTGCCGGCGGGATCGAAAGGACCGGCGCCCAGCCTGCGTCGGCGCTATAGAGCTGGCCGGCGGCGTTCAACCAGACTGCGGCCAGCGCGCCCTGCGCGTTGAAGGCGAAACGCGCCGGCCCGGCCGGAACGGGGACCACCTGCGCCCGGCCGGTCTGGCGGTCCTGAATGTGGAGCGCTCCGGCGCTGGTCCAACAGATCTGGCGCGGGGATGAGGCGACGGCATCGACGGGACCGAGCGACGCCGGCACGGCCAACCACGATCCGGGAATGCCCTGGATTTCGACGGCCCGGTGGCCGGGATTCCCGACCACGCCCCTGGTGGGCGGCAGGATCTGGGCGGTCGCGGCCGCGACCAGCCCGAGTGGAAGGAGGAGAGCCGATGTGCGCATGTCAGTTTTGCGGACCGACCTTAATCAATGGCACGCCGACGGTGGGCGCAACCGAGGCGACGGCGATGGAGCCCTGGACCACCGGCGCAGGCGGCGTGGACCCGTGGGAGAAGGCGGTCGCGGCTCCCAGCGCCGCGCCGCCGGCGATCACTGCGCCGAGAAGCAACCATTTGCGACTGGAGCCGGCGGACGGCATGCGGCCCGGATTGGAGGCGCCGGGATCCTTGACGGCATGCTGGCTGATCTCGACCGGGACCTCCAGTTCCGCCGTATTCGTTCCCAACGTGCAAACCACCGCGACCACGAGCTGCCCGGGCTGGCCGTTCCAGACGATCCCGTAGACGGAGGCCCGGCCGTCGGCGCCGCTCAGCACGCTTTCGCTGGTCATCCCGCTCGGGAAACGGCCGCTCGGACCGTCGGCGGGGAGACGGAAGCGAACCGTCGCGCCGGCGAGCGGCTGGCCGCGGGCATCTTCCACTGCGACGACGATGCGGCGGGAGGAAGCGGCGCCCGGAGCGACCACCATCCCCTGGCCCTGGACGGCGCGCAGGTGAAGATCGACGGCGCAAACGAATGGGCTGGCGAAAATGACGCCAGCCGACAGGACCAAAGGTCCGGCTCGAAGGGATAGCATTGGGAAGCCTACACAAGAGGAGTGCGGCCGGAGGGGTGGAAATCTCGCCGGGATGGGCGGGGAATCCGATCAGAACCGGGCGATGACGACAGTGACGTTGTCGGGCCCGCCGGCCTCCAGCGCCATGTCGATCAGGGTGTTGGAAATCGAATCCAGCGTGCCGCCGTCGGCGAAGACCGCCGCGATTTCTCCAGGCGGGACGACGCCGTGCAGCCCGTCGCTGGACAGCAGCACCATGCTGCCCGGCTGGGGATGGATCACCTGGGTTTGAACGCGGTGCTCGACGCCCACGCCGATGGCGGTGGTGAGGGCGTGGCGCAGCGGGTGCGAGCTGAGCTCTTCCTCGCTGAGGCCGAGATTGCGGCCGATCTCGTTGACCCAGCTATTGTCGCTGGTGAGCAGCGTCAAGCCGCCGTCCTCCCACAGCCAGCCGCGGCTGTCCCCGACGCTGGAGACGGCCAGCCCGGCGGAGGTCTCGAGCATCGCCACCAGGGTAGTCCCCATGCCTCTGAGTTGGGGGTCCTGCTCGGCCAGGGTGCGAACGCGGAGATCGGCTTCGAGAAAAGCGGACTCGAGCAGCGCGGAGGAGGCCGCATCCGAGGTCACGACGTCCACCACAGCCTCCACGGCAACCTGCGACGCGGTTTCACCGGCCTGCGCGCCGCCCATCCCGTCGGCCAGCACGCCCAGACCCCGTTCGCCGGAGACGTAGAACTGGTCCTCGTTGTTCGAGCGAACCAGCCCTTGGTGCGAAAGTCCAACGACCTCAAGCATGGAAGGGTCTCTGCGATTATAACCGGATCTCCAGGAGAATCCTCCGGCAAGCCTAAAATATCCTAGTCACATGACACTTCGCACGCGCGAACGGAGCCCTCAGCCTCAGGCGCCGCGACAGGCCCGGCCCGCTATTCACTTTTTTGGCGCCGGCTCGATCATGGCTTTGAGCTGGCGCCACGCGGTCTCGTCATAATTCTCCTTGAGGCGTTCCGGGGCCTGCGAATCCAGGTCGCCCGGATGGGCGGCCTCATGGCGCTTGCAACGGACCAGCAGGTCAGCCGCCGTCGGATCGCCGGGCTGGCGGGCCAAGACCTCTTCGAACAGTCGCGCGGCGGCTTCGAAGTTGTTGTTTCGAAATAGGTTGTAGCCGGCGTTGAAATAGTAATCGGGATCCGCGGGATCGCCCTCGATGGCCTGCTTGAAACTGTCGGCGGAGTGCGGGTCGCCGGCCCTGAGTTCGGCCACACCGAGGTTATTCAGGACCTCGCTCAGGGGGGTGGCCTGGGCCAGCTTCTGAAAGGCCTCCACGGAGGATCGATAGTCCCCGGTGTGGTAGCAGGCCAGGCCCAGCCGGAACTGCGCGTCGTGGAAATGGGCGTCGGCCGGGGCCACCTTAGCCAGCCATTCCGCCGCACTGCGGAATTCCCTCCGGGAGTAGTACAGGGCGCCCAACTGGTAGCAGGGGCCGGAGTAGCCCGGCTGGAGACGGACGGCGGCCGAGAAAAGCCTGTGCTTCTGGTCGTAAGAGGCGGCTGTCAGGCCACGGACATAGCGCTCCAGGGCATCCAGGCGCACGGGCGGATGGGAGGCCAGGTAATCCTTCTCCGTCAGGGAGCCTGCAGGCTTCAACGCGGCCAGAACCTGCCACGCCAGCCGGGCCTGCAGCAGGGACAGTTCATCGAAGTTGCCCTCGATCTCGAACTCTTTCACCCGCTGGAGTCTTCTGGCGTTCAGAAGCCGCGCGTGGAGCTTCAGTCCGGCGCGCGTTGCGGCGCTCGCCGGCGTCCACTCGTAGTCTCCCGAGACAACCAGCACGGCATCGAGGTTGAACGCGATCTCCAGCACCGTCGCTTCGGTCAGAGGGGCGTATTTCCGCAAGTTCATCCGGCGCAATATGACGTCCCGCTCCTCGGGTCGCACGACGAAGGGGAGTTCCGCGGCCAGGGTCTCGAATAGCTCGACCGCCAGGCTCTCGCCGACCCAATCCAGATTGTGGTTCGAGCCCAGATTGGAGAACGGAACGACCAGCACGTTTTCGGGCGCGGCGGCCGTCAACAACGGCGCGCCACCGGCCAGGAACAGGCCGGCCCAAAAAATGAGCCCGAGTCTCCTCAGCACGCCACACAGCATAGCAAAGGAGGCTCGGGGTTCCTTATTCAGGCCCCAGGCAGCCGGCGAGCCCGGGTATGCGAAGGACAATGCCTAGTTGAAGATCAGTTTCTGATTCGTGCCGCCCAGGCGGATTTCCTGGATCTTCAGCTTGCCGCCCTCCTCGGCATAGCGCACCGACGTGGAAGAGAACTTGGTGTCAGCGGTCTCGAGCTTGGCGGCAGCTTCCACTTTAAGCTTGCCCATGGAGATGACCGCCTTGTCACCATCGACGGTCACTTTGTAGTCGCCTGCTTTCAACTCCTGGCCCGCGACAACGGTGGGGTGGTACAGGGTCACGTGGTAAGTGGCCGCGCTGGCCACCATCAACGCAGCAGTCAGAAACAACATCAGAAGCTTCGCGGTCTTAGTCATTTTGGACTCTCCTATCTCAGATTTCATTCGCTCCGACAGCGCTCGGGATAGCCAAGACACCACTTGCTCGTGGCGTCTCTGATTCGAAATGGATCTCAAGAAATCCCGGGACGTTGCGCTTTGTTAGCGCTTGTAATGAGGAGACGAGTGAAAGCCCGTTTACGCTTGCAAATTGGACCGGAATTGGCGCGTGATTTCTGTCACATTTTCTATGATTTGGGGGTCGTCGCCGCAGCCGTGGATCCAGATCGCCTGGGCCTCGCGGCGGAACCAGGTGAGCTGGCGTTTGGCGTACTGCCGCGTGGCAATGATGGTCGCTTCGATGGCCTGATCCTCCGTCATGCGCCCGCCGAGAACCTCGGCCGCCTCGTGATAGCCGATGGATTCAAAGGCTCTCGCCTCCGCCGGGATCCCCTTTGTGATGAGCGCCCGCACCTCGGCGACCAGGCCGGCGGCGAACATCCTGCGGGTGCGAGCCGCAATCCGCTCGTGCAGCTTCGCCCGCTCGGGTTCGAGGACGAACTTCAGCGGCCGGAATCCTTCCAGCGCCCGTCTGGGCTGGCGGAACAGATCGGCGGCGGGCCGGCGGGCCAGGAGGCAGATCTCGATGGCCCGGATCAGCTTCTGCGTGTCGTTGGGGTGGATCCGGAGGGCCGTGGGCGGATCCAGGCGCCGCAGAAATCGATGCAGCCTTCCGGCCCGGCGCAGCTCGATGTGGGACAGGCGTGCGCGCAGGGTGTCGTCCCGCTGCGGCCCTTCCGCCAGTCCATCGAGCAACGCTCGCAGGTAGAAGCCTGTGCCGCCGGCAACCACCGGCAAAGCGCCGCGACGCGCAATTTCCCGCAGCACGCGCCGCGCCCGCAATGCGTAATCTCCGGCGGTGGTCAATTCGCGCGGGTCCAGGATATCGAACAGGTGGTGGGGCACGCCCCGGCGCTGGGCCGGCGGGGTCTTGGCGGTGCCGATGTCCAGTCCGCGGTACAGCTGCAGGGAGTCGCAATTGACGATTTCCCCGCCGAAGTTCCGGGCCAGTTCGAGCGCCAGGGCGCTCTTGCCCGAGGCGGTCGGCCCGGCCACCACGACCAGCCCAGAGTCCAGTTGAGCCGCCAACGCGATCTTCATCCTCCTTGTCTATCCATTGTGGGGCCATGGCGCGGGTTTGCCACGTTCCCGATGCACGCCCCGCCGGCCGGCGGCGCGAATCCCCGGGTAGCGATGGGGCGGCATGGCCCAAACGAGTTGAAACTGCGTCCCCCGGAAGCACATCGGGTATAGTAGTGAGAATGAAGCAGGTCTGACCTGTACGCTCTGCCAAAGAGGGGCGCCTGCAAAGCAAGGACGACATTGCCCATGACGCGGTTTCTGCGCAATCTGAGTCTGTTGGCCGTGGCGAGCGCCACCGCCGGCGGCAGCCTGCTGTTCGGACAATCCGGCGAGCCGGCCAAAACCGACGTCCGCGCGTCGGCCTACTATCACGCCACGCTGGGCCACATGTACGCCGAACTGGCGGCCACCTACGGCGGGCGCGGCGAGTATCTCACCCAGGCGATCGACAACTACAAGCTGGCGATGAAGGAGGACCCCAACACGGCTTACCTGGCGCAGGAACTGGCCGATCTGTACCTGCAGTCGGGCCAGACGCGGGTAGCGATCGCCGAGTTCGAGGATCTGCTGAAGCAGAACCCGGACGACCTGGACGCGCGCCGGATTCTGGCGCGCTTCTACACCGCGCGGATCAGCCAGGGCCAGCAGCAGCGGATGAATGAGGAGATGCTGCGCGCGGCCATCGAGCAGTACCAGAAGATCAGCGAGAAGGCCCCCAACGATCTGGACAACTGGCTGATGCTGGGCCGGCTGCAGAAGCTGGCGACGGACTCCACCTCGGCCGAGAAGGCGTACAAGAAGGCCCTCGAAATCGACCCGGATAATGAAGAGGCGTTGACCGGCCTGGCGATGGTTTACGGCGACCGGGGCGACAATGCCAACGCCACCTTGTTGCTGAAACGGGTGGCCGAAAAGACCCCCAGCCTGCGGACGCTCACGGCGCTGGCCGCCGCTTACGACCAGATGAAGGACTACAAGGACGCCGCCGAGGCCTACCGCCGGGCGCTCGAGCTGAATCGCGAGAATAGCGATCTCAAGACCGCCTATGCGGAAGAGCTGCTGAGGTCCGGGGAGCTGGACGAGGCGCTGAAGGTCTTCCAGGAGATCGCCGCTGAGGATTCGACCCACCTCGGCGCGGAGCTGAAACTCTCGGAGATTTACCGGCAGAAACGCAATTTCGCCAAGGCCCACGAGTATGCGGACAAAGCCAGTGAGCTGGATCCGACCAATCTCGAGGTGGAATTCAACCAGGTCTCGATTCTGGAATCGGAAGGCAAGCCCGGCGAGGCCATCCGCACGCTGAAGGAAGTGTTGAGCCAGATGCCCAAGAAGCCGATTTCCTCGGGGGACCGCACCAATCGGGCGTTCCTGCTGGAACGGCTGGGCATCCTGTACCGCATGACAGACCAGACCGAGCCGGCCGTGGCGGCGTTCCGCGAGATCATCGACCTGGACGCCGACTCGGGGGCTCGCGCCGCGGCTCAGGTTCTGGAAACCTATATGACTGGCAAGGATTACACGGCGGCGGAGAACGAGGCGGCCAACTTCTTGAAGCGTTATCCGCAGGACCGCGTCCTCAAACAGGTCGACGCCGATTTGCAGGCCGATCTCGGACATTTCAAGGAAGCCGAGAGCGCGCTCAAGTCGTTGCTGGACGGCAAGGAGGACCGCGAGATCTGGATCGCCCTGTCTCAAGTCTATGAGAAGGCCAAAAACTGGTCCGCCATGGGGCAGGCCATCGATCGGGCGGAGCAGCTGGCCACTTCCCCCGACGAGAAGGAAGACGCCATCTTCCTCCGCGGCGCGATGTACGAGCGGATGAAGAAATACGACCTCTCCGAAGCCGAGTTCCGCAAGGTTCTTCAAACCGACCCCACCAGCGCGCGCACTCTGAATTACCTCGGTTACACGCTGGCCGACCGCAACATCCGCCTGAACGAAGCACTGGAGATGATCCAGAAGGCCGTGGATGAGGAATCCACCAACAGCGCCTACCTCGACAGCCTGGGCTGGATCTACTTCCGCTTGAACAGGCTGGAGGAGGCCGAGGATAATCTGCGCCGCTCCCTGCAGTACGGCAGCCGCGACGCCGCCGTCTACGACCATTTGGGCGACGTGTGCCTGAGCCGCAACAAGCTGAAGGACGCCATCAAGCAGTGGGAACGTGCCTTGAAGGAATGGCAGACCGCCGCGCCCAGCGAAGCGGATCCGGAAGAAGTCGCCAAGGTGCAGAAGAAACTCGAAAAGGCGAAGGTGCGCCTGGCTCAGGAACACGGCGCCAAGCGCCAGGAATAGCGTCGTACCGGGGACTGTCCCCTCTGTCCTGAGGCGGCCCTCGCCTGCAACCGCACGCCAGCCGCATCTGCCGGGCGGAAAGAGGGGACTGTCCCCTACCCCGCGCTCGCCCGCTCGCCGTGTCGGCGCGCGGCATTGTCAATCCTGAAGTGAGATGTTGCCCACAAACCCGCTGCTCGCCCCACGCGTCACAATAAAGGTATGCCTTCCTTGCCCGCCTTCATCCTGACTGCCTGTCTCGCCGCCTCCCCGCTGCTTGCCGCCGACGAGAACCTGGGCGCGCCGCTCCTGTTGAAGACGCAGACGCCGATCGCCGACCTGCTCGCCAAGCCGGCACGGTTCGTCGGCCGCAGCGTCCAGGTGAAGGGCAACATCACCGACGTCTGCCAGAAGATGGGCTGCTGGATGATGCTCTCCGACGCGGCCACCGGCGCGTCCATCCGGGTCAAGGTGCAAGACGGCGAGATCGTCTTCCCCAAGGATTCGGTCGGCAAGAAGGCCGTGGCCGAAGGATCGTTCGAGCAGCTCAAACTCACCCGTGCGCAGGCCGTCGAGCGCGCCAGACACGAAGCCGAGGAAAAAGGCCGCAAGTTCGATCCCGCGTCGGTCAAGGGCCCGCTGACGATCTACCAGATCCAGGGCACCGGCGCGGTCATTCTCGAGTAGCTCTTATTTCATGCCGCGCTGGATCCAGCGCCAGCCCCAGGCGCCGAGCTGAATCTTCTGAAGGCCCGCCAGCGCGTCGGTGTCGCGCGCGTCGTGGACCCCCTCCGGTTTGAGATTCAGGGTTCCCTCGAACGGCCGGTTGGACAGATTCACGGCGAAAGCGATCTGCTCGCCCGCGTCCTGGCGGACGAAGGAAACGATGCGCGACTCGTCGCTGTTGCCCACCCAAACCAGGCCGCCGCGCCGCAGCGCCGGGTGCTCCCGGCGCTCCCGGATCAGGGCCTCATAGGTCTTCGGGAACTCCGGCCGCCGCTCCACGATCGGCCAGAAAACGCGCAGGTTTTCAAACAGCGCGGGCCCGCCCGACTCCGTCGTGTCGCCCACCTCCATGCCGTTGTACAGCATCGGCACGCCCTCCAGCGCGAACACCAGCGCCGACGCCGCGAGCGCGCCCTTCTCGCCGAAACGCGCGATGGCGCGCTTCTCGTCGTGGTTGTCCGAAAAGACCATGTGCAGCGCGCCGCGCGGGAATCTGGCCTTCTGCTCCTCCCACACCTGGCGGATCGCGCTCGCCGGCTTGCCCGTTTGCAGCACCTCCGTCAGCACAGTGTGAAACGGCCAGTCGTAATCGAGGTCGAAGGCCTTCACCAGCAGCTCCGGCGCGCTCCACTCGTCCAGCATCAGCACGTCCTTTTTTGCCGCCTCCATCCGCGGCCGCATCTGCTCCCAGTAATCGAGCGGCACCATGCCGGCCGCGTCGCAGCGGAAGCCGTCCAGGTCGTACTCCTTCAGCCAGTGCTCCATCATCGCCGTCATGTACTCGCGCAGCCGCGGGTTCGAATAATCCAGCGCCGCCGCGTCCGCCCAATCCGGGATCGGCGGGATGATGTTCCCCTGCTTATCCTTCTTGTAGAACTCCGGATGCGCCATCATGACGCTGTCCCACGCCGTGTGGTTCGGTACGATGTCGATGATCACCCGCAGCCCCCGCCCGTGCGCTTCGCGGATCAGCGTTTTCAGGTCGTCCAGCGTCCCGAACGCCGGGTCCACCGCGTAATAGTCGCGCACCGAGTACGGGCTCCCGTACGTCCCCTTCCTCTTCACCACGCCTGACGGATGCACCGGCATCAGCCACAGGATCGTCACGCCCGTCTTCTTCAACTGGTCCAGCTTCGCCGTGATGCCCGCGAAGTTACCCGCCGGCGAAAACGTGCGCGTGTTGATCTCGTAGATCACTCCGTCGCGCACCCACTCCGGCGGCACGCGCGCCTTCAACCCCGAGACATCTTTATCGGCGGCAACCGCCATGGCGGCGCACAGCGCGAAGGCCGCCGCGATCAGACAAACGCGTCCTGTTCTCATGTCAAGATCTTACTGATTCTGCGAGCGGCTCATCCCCCCGGCATCTCGCCAAGCGCTCCCTCGCCGGTGGCCTTACAGTGAACTCTTGAAATTCCGAATGCCCTCTTCGAGTGCTGACATGTACGCCTTGCCTGCATCGCTGCGAGGGAATGCCGTCTGTGACGCCCAGACCAATCCACCACCCTGGCTAAGCGCCTCTTCCGCGGTCGCGCTCATCAGGACCTGATAGCGACCCGTAATCCACCCTTCAAGAGCCGGTCGATTCTGCCTGCACCACGCGACGGCGTGCCCCATCAAGAACTGCATTCGCGCTGCTTGTGGCGGATGGCTAAGCGCGTAAACATCGCCCAAGTTCGGGGCCGGGCGCTGGAGGAAATAAGCACCGACGGCGACTACGATTAGGGCGAAAAGCGTCTGATCTTGAACTTCAGCTTGTGCAGCGTCTAACCCCAAGAGAGCAAGACTAGGAGCACGGGTGCGATCCAGCAGATTGGCTAACAAGTGGTAGACGGCATATCCGTCGGCGTCAATCTCCTGGACTTGCGCATTCGGACCACTGGCAGTGTCGGCGCCCTTCGTCTGTTCATCGAATTCGGCGTGTAAACCGGGGAAATGTCCGTGCACATGGTGCGTGTACTCATGAACCACCACAAAGAAGGTCTGGTTGATGAACAGCAAAGTGTAGAGTTCGTTGAACTCTTTATCCGACGTCCGAACACCCAACACGTCGACGAGCTTCCGCGACCTGCTTAGCCTTAGGCAGAGGTCGGAAACGGCGTAAATCAGCGGCAGTGTGATCCCAATGAACGAATACCCCTCGTACTGGAAGGACAGAGCGTTCTGAATGTCAGAATTCACGTAATCGACGTGAAAAGGAGGGTGATCTAGGTGCCCCGGAACTCCTCTCTCCTCATTTCGGAGCGCTTCATTTAGCGTCGACTGAAGAAGGCGCAGCTGCTCCTGGAGAGTCGGCCGCAGAGCGGCCAGTTCATGCCTACCCCGATATGGTCGTGTATCCCCATCCTCAGGGCGGACGGGCGGAACGTATGGGAAACGCTCCTGAAAGAATCGGTTGAATGCCACTTCTGGAGGGATTGCCACTGGCGATGCTCCGCGCTGTCCAGTCTAGCTCCGGGAGGGCATGTGCCCGATTCCTCTGGCACACCTGAAGGAGCTCTTGGTCAGAGCCCTGCATGTCAGCAGGGCAACCAGCAACAGGCCCGACCCCATTTTCGGTCCACTTTCAGCCCCCGCAACCCGCGCCGACGATGTTTCATACTGAAAGACGCGAATCTTCTTGAATCGCGGAAGGCCGCCGCGCCCCCGTGTGCCGCGGCGGAACAGGTGGCATGGGCGCAAAACTGCAGGGCATCTTCACGCCGACGCTGGTGCCGCTGGACGACCGCGGCGCGATCAATGAGGCCGAACTGCGGCGCTTCGTCTCGTGGCTGATCGAACGCGGCGTCCACGGTCTGTATCCCAATGGATCCACCGGCGAATTCACGCGCTTCACGCCGGAGGAGCGCCGGCGCATCGTCCAGCTCACGTGCGACGAGGCGCGCGGCCGCGTGCCGGTGCTGGCCGGCGCGGCCGAGGCCAACGTGAAGGAGACGCTTGCGGCCTGCGAGGTTTACGCCGGGATGGGCGCCGCGGCGGTCGCCATCGTCTCGCCGTTCTACTTCCGGCTGACGCCCGACGCCGTGTACGCCTATTTCGCCGAGATCGCGCGCCATTCGCCCATCGACGTCACGCTGTACAACATCCCCATGTACGCCAGCCCGATCGACCTGCCGACCATCCGCCGGCTGGCCGAGTTCCCGCGCATCGTGGGCATCAAGGATTCCTCGGGCGACCTGGCGTTCATGATGCGCATGATCGCCGCCGTGCGTCCGTCGCGGCCGGACTTCTCGTTTCTGACCGGCTGGGAAGCCGTGCTGGCGCCGATGCTGATGATCGGCTGCGACGGCGGCACCAATGCCAGCTCGAACGCCGTGCCCGAGGTAACCCGCCGGATCTACGACCTGTGCCTGGCGGGCGAGGTCGCCGAGGCGATGCGCTGGCAGTACCGCATCCTGGAGCTCTTCGATGCCATGCTGTACCCGTTCGAATTCCCCGACGGGTTCCGCGCGGCGGCGGAGTTGCGCGGATTCCGCTTCGGCCATGGCCGTCAGCCGCTGAGCAGCGCCCAGGAGACCGACAAGCAGCCGCTGGAATCGATCCTGCAATGCATCCTGTCGGACTTCGGCCTGGTCCAACCGCCGGCTGCGGGGTGCGCGCCGCGGACGGGGATCCTGGAGCAGGACAAAATCGGGCAGGTGGTTTACGAAGTGATGGCCATCCTGGATAAGCGAGGCCTGCTCTGAGCGACGCCCTGGCATTCGTCGAACTCGGCGGCTGGCTTGCCAGCCATAGTCGTCCTCGACGACATGGAGAAGGCGGCCCGCTGCGCGTCCTCCACTCCGGCAGCTTCGCGCCGGTGGATGATGAAATCATGACGACTGTCGATCAGCGAGGCCTGCTCTGAGCGACGCCCTGGCATTCGTCGAACTCGGCGGCTGGGCGCCGGCCATGGTCGTCCTGGATGCCATGGAGAAGACGGCCGGCGTGCGCGTGCTGCAGGCG
>Ga0074045_10004198_pt1 | contig 12797 bp, 11 predicted proteins | sample BogForMeECP23OM2_FD_94442 | JGI IMG/M metagenome (GOLD analysis project Ga0074045, IMG submission 94442) | Bog forest soil microbial communities from Calvert Island, British Columbia, Canada - Bog Forest MetaG ECP23OM2 | ecosystem: Environmental > Terrestrial > Soil > Wetlands ... | reverse complement strand
GCCTTGGCAAAAAAAGCCATCGTATAAGCCGTCTGCGGTTTGTCGCTCTGGCCGTGGCCGGGAAGATCAATCAGAATCAGCCGCGCCTTGTCCGCCAGCGCCGGAACTTGTTCACGCCAGAAACCGAGATTGCCCGCCCAGCAGTGGACGAAAACAATGGTCTGCCGGCCCCCGCCCACCGTGACGTAGTGGACCCGGTTCGTGCCCAAAGAGGCAAAATGCGATTCCCCGCCGGCCAGCGTTTGGGGTTTCGGCGCGGTGGCACAACCGGCGAACGCAAACGCGGCGGCGGCCACGCCGGCGAAACGAACAATTTTAATCATGCCCGGGATTCCTTTTCTTCTTGTGATTAATCGCGCGATGCTACGTGGACGGGGTCGTGGCGGCAATCATTCAGTTGTGCAGTTTTGGGCGGCATGATTACCCGGGCGCCAAACGGGATTAAAAACGCCACCCCACCGACACCAACACGGCGTGGCTGATGAAATTATAATTTCCGTTGGCGGTCCCAGTTGTCTGTGCAGGTGTCGATGATGGCTGGCTGCCGGTGACCGTGTGCGTGGGGCCATAACCGAACTGATAGGCGATGTCGAAATTGAAATGCTTGCCCTTGTAACCGGCCCCCGTGCTGAAGAAGTAACGGTCCATGTCCGCCGCCAGCGGGGTGTAATACGCATTCGGCACGGAGTTCTCGTTATAGACGAAACCGGCGCTCGCGTGCCAGCCGCTGTCAAAATACCGCGTCACGCCGAATTCATACATCCAGCTCGGCTGCCAATTGAGAATCAAAGGAATGTTTGACCGCAAGGGGAATGGGGGGTTCGCTTGGTGGATGGTGTTCGATCCAAAGCTGCTCCAATCCGTATAGTCCGCATCAAACTCAATATTCCATTTGGGTGTGGGCCGGTATGACAGGCCGCAAACAACGGTCCAAGGGAACGTAAAGTCTGTGTGCGCGTTTCGATTCGTGGCTGGGTAAAGTCCAGGCAGTGGTTCATCCTCGAATTCCGTCTGGCCTTTCAAGTTGACCGTCGCCTCGCTGCGGAAGGTCGCGCCGATTGAAATTTGGTCAATCGGTTGCCAGAGCAGGCCCAGATTGTAACCCGCGCTCCAACCATCGCCGGAAAAGCGGAAGAAGTTGGTTAAAGGCCGTTGGAAACGACTAAGGCCTTGTTCCATATTCATGTTCACATAGTTCACCATCACGCCGCCGCCAAGGGAAAGCGATGGCAGCACCTTGAATGCCACCACCGGATTGATCGTCAAATAAGTCAGTGAGCCGTCAATGGCCACCGAGCGGAAACCCGTGTTCTGCGGCCAGCTCATGTTCCCGCCGAAAGGCGCGTAAACCCCCAGGCCAAAACTCAACGGCATGTTCGTGGGAGTGTAGGTGTAGAAGACCTGGGGAACAGCAGCGAGATTATCCGAACTGTGGAAAGTGTGGGTGTGGTTTGTGGGAGTGTAGCTCGGGTTGAGGTATATCCCGTAAACGCCGCCACGAACATCGTTGCCTTCGAGCTGGGTGATGCCCGCCGGGTTGTAGTAAATGGCCGACGGATTGTCCGCCGTGGCCACAAACGCCTCGCCGCGCGCGGTTGCAAAAGCATCCTGGTCTGGAAGCAGAAAGCCATTCGCCGAAGCTTTCATGGCCAAAGCTCCTGAAACCATCAGCACCAGCAGCCTCAATGTATTCCGTCGGTCCATCATCACCGGTTCATGGGCTTAAACAACAGAACGAACGCCGTAGATACGCATGGATGACGCGCTGGCGCAAGCAAATCCCGGCCGCCGGGCCGGATGCCCGGCTTTCCGGCAGGTCGCGGAACAGGGCGGGGCGTTCCCGGGCCAGCACGCCGGCCAGCCAATGTCCCGGGAAAGGCTGAAGGCTGAAGGCTGAAGGCTGAAACTGGAATGGTGCGAGAAATCTTTTCATAAACTTTAGAATTTAGCCTTTAGCCTTCAGCATTTGTTTTCCGGCCAGATACAGCGGCCTGCAACGTGGCGCAGCTTTACGTGGACAATAACTGGTCTCCTGCTCAAAACGGCTGATTCTGCCCCCAGCCACCATTCCGAACTGCGGAAGCAAGGAGCAAACCACTTGAAAATGACCGGACTTATCTTTTTGAGCCACTGTATGCCTCTATCTTCGGTTTGACTTCGGTAGTTGCCGCCGGCACTGACTTGGGGCGGCGCCAGTAAACCACCAACCGGTATCCGAGCAGGATTGCCAGCACCGCCGCAAACGCCAGCGGCTGGCGCACGTCGGCTTTCACCTGCATGTAATAATGGGTCACACCCGCGATGGCGGCCACATAAGCGAGCCGATGCAGTGCCCGCCAGCGTTTGCCGCCAAGTCGCTTGATCATGGTGTTGGTGGAGGTGACGGCCAGCGGCACCATGACCAGGAGACCTGTGCTTCCCACGAGCAGATATTTGCGTTTGAGCATTTCAGACAGCGTGCCGGAAAGGCTGAACGACCGGTCGAGACTGAAAAAGAGCAGGAAATGCACGCAGGCATGGAAGAAGGCGAAAAGTCCGAGCGTGCGTCGGAAGGAAATAATCCAGTTCCAGCCGGTGATTTTTCGCAACGGCGTCACCGCCAGCGTCAGCAACAGAAAGACCAGCGTCAACATGCCGGTCGTGAGGATCGCAAAATTCGCCGGGTTGGCCCCCAACTTGTGGTGGCAGGCGTCCCAGCCAAGCAACGCCAGCGGCACGGCGCCATTAACGAGCAGGAGAAACTTGGCGAAGCGAATATCGTTCTCTTTCATGACGGTTTGTGCCGGTCAGAAATTGGCGCGCAGATCCATCCCGGTGTACAAACCGGCCACCTGTTCCGCGTAGCCGTTGAACATCAAGGTTGGACGCCGTCCCGATTCGCCGATGCGTTGCTCCGTGGCCTGACTCCAGCGTGGATGATCCACCCGCGGGTTCACGTTGGCGTAGAAGCCATATTCATTCGGGGCATACTGGCTCCAAGTGGTGCGCGGTTGCCTTGCCACCAGCTTGATTTTGACAAGGGACTTGATGCCCTTGAAACCGTATTTCCACGGTATGACCAGCCGAAGGGGAGCGCCATCCTGTGGCGGCAGCGCGCGTCCATACAGCCCGCTGGCCAGCAGGGTCAACGGGTGCATCGCTTCATCCATTCGCAAGCCCTCGACATAAGGCCAGTTGAGCACATCGCTCCGTTGTCCCGGCATGCGCTTGGGATCCAGCAGGGTCTCGAAGGCGACATACTTCGCATCGCTGAGCGGCTCGACCAGATCGAGAAGTTTGGACAGCGAAAAACCAGCCCACGGAATCACCATGGACCATCCTTCGACGCAACGCATACGATATATCCGTTCTTCAGGCGGGCTGATCTTCAGCAAGTCGTCGAGGTCGAAGACTCTTGGTTTTCTTGCCAAGCCCTCGACCGACACCTGCCAGCCTTTGGTTTCAAAATTAGCCGCCGCCGGAGCCACCCCTTCCTTGTCGGTCGAGAATTCATAGAAATTATTGTAATGCGTGATGTTCTGAAGGGAGGTCGTCGGCTCGGCTACGCGAAAACCAGTGGCATCCGCTGCCGCCGCAGGGGTTGTCAGTCCCTGGATCAAGGGGGTGTCAACAGTGCCCGTTGCCACATGATTGAGACGCCGATAGACCAAGCCGGTGGCTGCGGCGCTGGCCGCAAGGATCCCAGTCCGTATGAATGTCCGACGATTGAAGTAAACGGCGGGGTCGGTTATCTCACTGGCGGATATTTTGTTTGGATCCTTCACCGGATAAACCATTGGTTAAACTACACGGACAGATTAGCAGAATTTCAGGATGGCTCAATTCAAAATGCGGAAATGCCGATTTTCTCTTCTCCCGTTCCCTCTCCTCCACTTCACGGAGGAGAGGGTGGTGTAAAAATCCTTGTCCTTGTCGCTCTGCGCGGCGGCCAGCGTTTGATCAACGAATCGAACAGTCGCGTTGGAGTTCATTTGTCATCCGCTTTGAGCGCGATGCGCAAGGCCGGGTCGGTTTCACAGCCGGCGACAATCTCGTTGTAGCGGTCGAGCAGCTTGGAAAAGGTCACTTTGCAGGCGGCAGTTTTGAACAGGCTGCGCTCATAAACGTTCGCAGTAAGAAACAGGCCAACGTCGAGCACGTCCACCCGATCCGCAAGATTTGGACTTTTCAATAAAAATGCTGCCCCTTTTACTCCGTCGCCGAGTGTGATAATCAGCGGCTTGAAACCGGCCTGAAGATTTTCAGCGCATTTCGCGACCAGTGCTTCGCTGGGATGCGTGGTTACATGGATTGCAACCGCCTCAATCTGGAAATCACTTTGGCGCGCTGTCGAGTGGTCGGCCACGGAGAAACCGTGGTGCTGAATTTTTCCTTCGCCAAGAACCACGTCGAGTTTAGCGCCGACCAGATGTTGGAGCATTGCGCCCACATAGTTGGTGCCGCCTGAATGTTTCTGCAGAGCATCGGCCTGCTGGAGCAAATCTTGAATGTTCGCGTGAAGTGATTTGCCGGGATCGAAATGAAATTCAATCTGCCGCTTCACAAAATCCCGGCCCAGATGGATGCGCCGTTTTTCTCGATCGGAGAACAAGCTTTTTTCAATGCCATATTTTCCGAGAATCCTGTCCGCCGCCGTCACAACCCGGTCAAAACCCCCAAGTGCATTTATGGCCATCTCTTCCTCAACTGAAAGTGGAAACTCGTTAATCATATCGCGTTGATTTCTATACACTGGCCAGCCACGCAACTTGAATGGTGACTCGCTCTTTTTTTGTAAACTGCAGCTTGCCGGCCAGCGGGTCTTGATAAATTTCATGGAAAGGCACTTCCCGAAAATTCTTCACGACAAAAAGATAGAACCGTCCCGCCAGTGTGGCCGCCACTTCATGTTCTTTGGGAGTCAACGACAGGCTTCCAGTCCTGTCTTTCAGCCCTTTCACTTCAACGGCCAAAAAATCTTTTCGAGTTCCAATCTGAAGCCGGAAATCATAGCCGCAACCAAGGCGTGTCGTGTTCTCCATTGAATAGCCTTTGAACTCGGTCAGGCTGGACTGAACTGATTCAAAATAGTGCTCTGCGGCGAGCCCGGTAATCAACCTCTTGGCAAAGTAAGACTCCCCGTCGGGCTTTTCCTCCTTCTCCCGCACCCCGCTCCACAAGTTTTCGTCGTATCCGGTAAAGGACTTCACAAGGCTTGTGAAAGTTTCAAGGTCGAGGTCTTTGTATTTCTTGTAAATCTCGATGCAGTATTCACGCCGCGGCCGTTTGTGCCAGCCTTGCCGCTTGTTTGGGAAAAGCGGATCAAATTCATCCCGGTAATTTTTTATTGAGGCCGGTCTTGAACCCAAGCCATAACCAATGACATTGAACGCCTCCTGAAAACTTTCAAAGCCAAGCTTTTTAAGGCCAAGCGAATCGTATTTTGAAAGATAAAGCCCAGCGAGAATGAGCTTTTCCCTTGAACTGATTCGTTGGAGGTCCGGGAGCATTTGGTTCAATTCATGTATTGCCGTTCAGCACATTTAACCCGTCACATTTTCCAGAAGAACCATCGGCGGTCGCCGCCCCATCTTTGTCAGAATGTCAATGAACCCCCAAAACGCGGAAGACTGGGCGCCAGCTAGCCCCTGACGTGCCCCGGCAAGCGAAAGGTCATTGCACGGGAAAGATGCGGTCGCCAACGCGACATCGGGAACGGTATCCACGTCGAGATGATGAACGTCGCCCACAACAAACTCGCCCGTGTCCCCAAAGTGGTCGCGATACATCTGCCACTTGTCGTCGTCAATATCGTTGGCAAATGCAATGCGCCAACCCGCCCGCTCCAGCCCGATGCGCATCAGGCCGATGCCAGCGAAAAACTCCGCAAAGGTCATTTTGGCTTCGCCGCTCATAATTTTGCCCTTCATCTTTGCATTATCACCCTGTTGTGCTCAATGCGGATTTTATGCGAACCGCAACTAAGTCCGAATCCTTCAAAGAATGCTGCCAGAGCCGAATCACTCGCCAGCCAGTCTGGCGCAACAGGCGGGTTATTGCGCGATCTCTCGCGGCGTTTCGTGAAATTTTTTCTTGCCAGTATCGCCGATTACCTTGAGGCATCCGGCAGTGCCACCGACATCGGTGCCAGAAACAGCCATCCACAAACACTGCGAGGCGCTGTTTCAGGAAAACGAAATCGGGTTTGCCAGGCAACGGCTGGTGCCGCCGCCAACCCTTGATTCCGTGCGCACGAAGAATGGATGCGAATTTTAATTCGGTGTCTTTGTTGCCTTTCGACCGAATGGCAGCCATCACTTGCGAACGTTTCTTTTTTGAAAAGACATCGGCCATCGCTTCTGGAGCGCATTCTATCAAGGGCATTCCAATTTTGAAAGTTCAGTCCTTGAAATTTGTGTGTTTCGCCGTCGAGATTCTCGTGGTTCACGTCCCAGCCGAGGGCAAGCCAGAATTTGTCAATGAAGTCGCGGTTGTCATTACCCTCATCCGGCCTGCGGCCACCTTCTCCCATCCGATGGGCGAAGGGAAATTCCTGATAGGCCGGGGAACGGTAGAATTTCTCGTTGGCCCGAAAATCCGCCACAAGCTCTTTAACCTTTGCAAAGGCCACGTAAAGCTGCGCCACGTGGCGGGCAGCGTAAAAGGGTTTTACCCTCACGCAGCAGGCTGCATCAAACCCATCTAGCATGGTGGAAGCGAGTGTGCGCCGGAGCGGTGGCGGCGTCAATGCCGCATGAGTGCAATGTGTTTGAAAGATCAACCCGGTGCCTTCCGCAACGAAAACAGGCGAACACGTTGGATTTATTTCAAACCAACTCCTGCCGGGTTTCAGGCCGGCTTTACTTTCATCCGGCCTGGGGTAGAATGGCAACGTGAAAAAAACCGTTGGATTCATGGTGGGATTTTTGTTGTTTGGCTCCGCCGTTTTTCCGGCCCAAGCCGCCTTTTCGAACCTCTATGTTTTTGGCGACAGCATTTCCACCACAACCAATAACCCAGCAACCGGACCATTATACTACGGCCAACGTTATTCCAACGGTCGGGTTTGGGTTGAGGTGCTGGCGCAACGGCAGGGACTGACCTATAACGCCAACCAGAACTGGTCCTACTTCAGCAATACCAGCACCACCCTGGTGGCGAATGTCAGCAGCTTCAACGCCCCTTCGGATGCGAGTAACGCGTTATTTGTCATCTGGGTCAACAATTCGGATTTATACTATCCAGCGCTGTACGACGGTTCGAGTATGTCCCAATGGACCAGCGCCATCAATCAGTCCCAAACCAACCATTATAAAGCCGTCACCAATCTTTATGCCAAGGGCGCCCGCACACTCATCATGCCAAATGTTGTGGACATTTCCACAATTCCAAAGTTTAACACTGACGCCAACACGGCTTTCATTCACCAGGAGTGCATTGATTACAACGTCGCTTTTTCCAATACCTTGAATCGGATACGGGCGTCATGCCCCAACCTGACGCTTTATACCCCGGACTTTTTTACTCTGCTCACCAACCTGCTGGCATACCCTGCCAACTATGGCGTGACCAATGCCCTCTTGAGTGGACTGAGTATCGATGCGGTGGAAAGCATTCCATCGCTAACCGTTACGAATAATCCGGGAACAAATTACATCTTTTGGGACAATATGGACCCGACCGCGAAGGTCCATATGTGGATGGCCAATACCGTCCAGCAACTCATCTCGCCGGTGCGAATCAGCCAAATCACATCGCTCAATGGCAGCAACCAGTTGGTTATGGCCAACGTTCCGATTGGCCAGAATGGTCTGGTCATTGGCCGCACGAACCTTGTGCTGGGGAACTGGACGACCAATGCGAATGCGAACTTCAACAGCATCAGTGCAACGCAATCGGTCTTTATCAAGCCCTCCGGTCCGCAGTGGTTTTACCGGCTGAAATTCCCCTACTCCTGGACCTGGCCGTAAACAGGGTGACGGACAGTTCCAACCCGCCGACGGGACGTCAATGCTGCCAGCAGTGGACCTCTCCCGTTAACCTTTGCGGGCTGGTGTGATCCGATCCCGGCCGCGGGGGTCCGCTGACGGCTGATATCATTTCCCGATAATAATCGGCACCTATTCCAGACGGTAGGGCCGCGTTGCTGCGCGGCCATCATACCCGGCGGCGCAGCTCCGATAGATCGCGAGCAGGCAGCGCCGCCCTACCCATTGCACCGGTTGTCTCTGGGAATTGGTATAACCCGCCGAATGTAAATCAGCCGCCATCCACCCCCTGTGCTCCAATCTTCAGACAACACTCCCCAACCTGAAGTCTTCTGAAAGATTGGGCCGGTGTCTTCCGTATAACATAAGAAGCGGAAATGGTGGACTGGTTTTGGACCAATCCCCGGTCGGATTAGTTCCGCCTTGACTGTCGTCCAGCATGAATTAGGATTACCCGATGCAAAAAATCATTTCATTTGTGGTAGGAGTTTCGTTATTTGGCTTCACCGTTGTTCCAGTTCAAGCCGCCTTCACAGCGCTCTACATTTTTGGCGACAGCATTTCCACCACGACAAATGGTCCCGGCGGGTCATTTTACTACGGTCAACGCAATTCCAATGGCCGGGTTTGGGTCGAGGTGTTGGCGCAACGGCAGGGACTGACCTATGACTCCAGCAAGAACTGGTCCTACTTCGGCAATACCAGCACCTCCTTGGTGGCGAATGTCAGCAGTTTCAAAGCCCCTTTGGATGCGAGCAACGCGCTGTTTGTCATCTGGGTCAACAACGCTGATTTATACTATCCGGCGGTTAACGACAGTTCGAGCATGTCCCAATGGACCAGCGCCATCAATCAGGCCCAAACCAACCATTATAAAGCCGTCACCAACCTTTATGCCAAGGGCGCCCGCACGCTCATCATGCCAAATGTTGTGGATATTTCCACAATTCCAGAGTTTAACTATTACGCCAACGCGGCTTTCATTCACCAGGAGTGCATTGATTACAACGTCGCTTTTTCCAATACCTTGAACCGGATACGGGCGTCATGCCCCAACCTGACGCTTTATACCCCGGATTTTTTCACCCTGCTCACCAACCTGCTGGCGCATCCCGCCAACTATGGCGTGACCAATGCCTTGGGTGCTGGATTAAGCATTGATGCTGTTGATGCGGTGAATTATGGTTTCCCCAGCGCAGCCACCAATGGCTTTGGCACAAACTACATTTTTTGGGATCCGCAGGACCCGACTGCGATGGTCCATGCGTGGATGGCCAATCTCACCCAGCAACTCATTTCACCGGCGCAAATCAGCCAGCTCATGGCGTTCAACGGCAGCAATCAGTTGGTTATGGCCAACGTTCCGATAGGCCAGAATGGTTTGGTCCTTGGCTGCACGAATCTGTCGTTGGGGAATTGGACGACCAATGCCAGCTTCAGCAGCACCAATACAACGCAATCCATCTTTGTGCTCGCCTCCGGTGCGTCACAGAATGCGCAGTATTTTTCCCCAAACGACGGTCCGACCCCCCCTGGTGGCGGAGGGGGATGGGGGACAAACACACCTGTCGTCACGCTGCAGCTTTATCGGCTGCGTTTCCCCTACTCCTGGACCTGGCCGTAATTCGCCGGCGTCGCCTGCGATTAGCGGCAAGTTTTGCCGGCTGATACCATTTCTCAATGACAACCGGTGCAATGGGCCGGGCGGCGCTGCCTTGTCGCGCTGAAGAAAAACGTAAGCGGATGCGCCGCCGGGTATGCTGGCCGCGCCGCAGAGACTGTCTCAAAAGTATCGGAGGGGCGAGTTACACGAGCCCCTGACTCATAGAATGCCTCTGAAAATGGGGACTCGTGTAACTCGCCCCTCCGACGAGAAATTGTTTTGAGACAAACTCCGCAGCGCGGCCCTGCCTAAGCCGCTTTTGCCAGCGTTTCGTGGGCCCAGCGCAACATCCGCTCGGTGGTTTCCCAGCCGATGCAGGAATCCGTAATCGAAATGCCGTAGCGCAGGTCCGCCGGATTTTTTGGAATCGGCTGGTTGCCTTCGTGAATGTTGCTCTCGACCATCAGGCCGATGAGCGACCGCGTGCCGTCCACGCGCTGCTGAATCACGCTGCGCCACACGTCCTCCTGCCGCGCATGCTGCTTTTCGGAATTCGCGTGGCTGCAATCCACCATCAGCACCGGCGGCAGGTTTTCCGATTTCAATTTTTCCTCCGCCGCGCGGATGCTTTCCGCGTCGTAATTCGTCTGCGCGCGGCCGCCGCGCAACACGATGTGCGCGTCGGGATTGCCCGCCGTGCGGACGATGCTCGTGACGCCGTCCTGGTCAATGCCCAGAAAACTGTGCGGCTGCCGCGCCGCGCCCATCGCGTCAATCGCCACCTGCAGGCTGCCGTCGGTGCTGTTCTTCAAGCCGACCGGCATCGAAAGGCCGCTGGCCATTTCCCGGTGCGTCTGGGATTCCGTCGTGCGCGCGCCAATCGCCGCCCAGGTGATCAAATCGGCGATGTATTGCGGCACGATGGGGTCCAGAAATTCCGTCGCCGCCGGCAAACCCATGCCGGTGATTTGCAGCAACAGCCGCCGCGCGATTTTCAAGCCGGTCTCGATGTCCTGCGAACCGTCGAGGTGCGGGTCGTTGATCAGGCCCTTCCAGCCGACGCTCGTGCGCGGCTTTTCAAAATAGACGCGCATGACAATTTCCAGGCGGCCGGCAAACTTCTCGCGCAGCGCGTTGAGCCGCGCGGCGTAATCCAGCGCGCTCTTTTCGTCATGAATCGAACACGGGCCGATGACGACGAGCAGGCGCGGGTCTTCCCGCCGCAAAATGCGGATGATGCGTTCGCGGCTGCGCGCCACGGTGGCGTTGGCGGCGGCGGTCGTCGGCGACTGCGCCTTCAATTCCCGCGGCGTCAGCAGCCGGACGATTTCTTTGACGTGTAAATCCTGCGTCTGAAACATGCTGCCGAGTATAGCACGCGTTTGCCCCGCGGAAAGTCCGAACGGGGCAAAAATGCGCCCCCAGCCACAGTGGCACTCCAAGCCTTATCGCAAGTCCTCCAACATAAAATCCGAAGCCCGAATGAAATCCGAATCTCGAATCTGAAAGCTTCGGGCGAGCAAGTCTGTCGTTCGGATTTCGGGCTTCGGACTTCCTTCGGATTTCGGATTTCGGCCTTCGGATTTGCGCCGATTCAATGATTTGTGGTTTTGTTTGGAGCCGCCCTGCCCCAGCCGCCGGGGCATCAAACGTTCTGGTGTCCGGACGATTTTCGGTTTATTAATTGAACGTTATGAAAAACCTAATCCTAACCATTCTCGCGCTGGCGTCCACCGGGGCGGTTCGCGCCGGCATCCACACCCAAATCGTTCAATACAAACAGGGTGACACGACGCTCGAAGGCTTTGTCGCCTATGACGACGCCATCAAAGGCAAACGGCCCGGCGTCCTGGTCGTGCATCAGTGGCTGGGGTTGACGGATTACGAGCAACATCGCGCCGAAATGCTCGCGCAACTCGGTTACGTCGCCTTTTGCGCCGACATCTACGGCAAGGGCGTCCGCCCGCAAAACCCGCAGGAAGCCGGCGCCCAGGCGGGCAAATATAAAAATGACCGCCGGCTTTTGCGCGCCCGGGCCAACGCCGGTCTGGATGCGCTGCGCCGGCAGCCGCTCGTTGATTCGAAACGCGTCGCGGCCATCGGCTATTGTTTTGGCGGCACGACGGTGATTGAACTGGCGCGCAGCGGCGCGGACGTTGCGGGCGTGGTGAGTTTCCACGGCGGATTGGATTCGCCGACGCCGGCAGACGGCAAAAACATCAAGGGCAAGGTGCTGGTTTGTCATGGCGCGGATGATCCGTTTGAGAAGCCGGCGGACCTGGCCGCATTCGAGAGCGAGATGCGCGATGCCAAGGTGGATTGGCAGCTCATCAAATACGGCGGCGCGGTCCATGCCTTCACCCAACCCATGGCGGGCAATGACAATTCCAAGGGCGCGGCTTACAACGAAAAGGCGGACAAACGTTCGTGGGAAGCCATGAAGCAATTTCTCGCCGAGATTTTCAAGTGAGTTGAAATCGGAGGGGCGAGTTCCACGAGCCCCAAACTTGGAAATACAACTGATTCGGGCTCGCAGAGCTCGCCCCTCCGAAATGGGGGTTCGATTCCCTTCACCCGCTCCATTCATAATCAAGCACTTACGAAGAAGTGCAAGTAAAGTGCAAGTAAAACGGCCTTCGAATATTTAATCCTTGGAGTGTGGGATTGCTTACGTTTGGACCGTTAAGACCGCAGCAGCAGCGAGGCCGCCAAATGAGCGTCTGCGCCTCGTTTCGCGGCCGTAGTCCAGCTGCTCACGCAAAGAGAAACCGTATGCATCCATTAGCGCGGCCAGGTTTTTCTTCACAGGCGGCTCGCTTGAAATCCAAAAGGTCTGGGGTTCACGGATTGCTTTGTATACGGCTTTATAAAGGCGGTAGAGGGGTCTACGATGCGCCTTGATGTTTGCATCGGTGCCGTAATCGAACACCACCACGCTGCCGGGCGCGATCGTGGCAATGGTCCGAAAGGTTTTCTCCATCGCCTCGCGGCTCAGATAATACGTCACACCCTCCCAAAGAAAGAAAGTGGGCTTGCGCGGATCAAAACCGGCTTTGATCAGATTATCCAGCCAATCGTCGGTCAAAAAATTCGCGGAGAGGAAGGTAACACCGCTTGTATCCACTCCGCATTCATGCAACAGCTTGCGCTTGATTTGTTGGGTCTTCGGCAAGTCAATCTCGAAACAACGAATCTGCCAGTTGTGTTGCAGTTGCACGGTTCGCGTG
>Ga0074045_10004197_pt1 | contig 12801 bp, 3 predicted proteins | sample BogForMeECP23OM2_FD_94442 | JGI IMG/M metagenome (GOLD analysis project Ga0074045, IMG submission 94442) | Bog forest soil microbial communities from Calvert Island, British Columbia, Canada - Bog Forest MetaG ECP23OM2 | ecosystem: Environmental > Terrestrial > Soil > Wetlands ... | reverse complement strand
CCACGTCAAACGCAGATTCTTCGGCGTCTGCCGCTGCCGGAGCGGCTGGCTTGCCCGTTGACGCGATCCTGCTTTCCAGTTCGCGGGCGAGACGCCGCATCTGGTCGGGCGACAAGGCATTTATGCTGGTTAGAATATGATTAAATTCGTTATGAGTCATGGGCTGCTTTCTCCCCATTCTTTGGCTGGCATACCTGGCCGGGGTTGCCAAGCATGCCGCCGATGATACTCAAGGGGCCGCTCCTGGACAGGACTTGCAACAGCGAATCGGCGAAGAACAAACCACGCACCAAATTTGGGTGGGACGGATGATCCACGAGGACCACAAGAGAGCCGGGGTTGCGCAGACGTCCGGAGTTTAGGGCCTGGCTGATTCACGCTGCTCTCACACTCTCGCGGGTCAGGGGGCAGAGCCAGAGGTGTCATCCTGGGTCAGCGCAACATAAAGCCAAACGCGGGCTTGGGACCAGTACCGTTCAGCCGTCGCGCGGGAAATCCCCAGCACGCTGGCGGCTTCCCCAACAGAGAGTCCGGAAAAGAAGCGGAGCTTGACCAGCTCGGCCTTGACCGGGGCTTCGGTCGCGAACTGCTCAAGGGCCTCGTCAACGGCGAGGATGTCGTCGGCTAGGTCGCCCTGAGGTTCATGCCCCGGGACATGCAAATCGTCGAGCGGCAGTCGATGCCAACTTCCGCCGTGCTTTCGGGCGCGTCTCCACCGCGCGTTTTCGACCAGAATCCGCCGCATCGCCTCCGCGGCGGCGGCGAAGAAATGGGCTCGGCCGTGCCAGTGCTGGGTCTGCGTCGGCTCCACGAGGCGGAGATAGGCCTCGTTGACCAGGGCCGTGGCCTGGAGGGTTTGCTCCGACGGCTCCCTGGCCATCAGCTCCGCCGCCAGCCGGCACAGCTCGTCGTAGACCAAAGGCAGAAGTTGCTCGGCGGCCTGCCCATCGCCGTACTCGATGGCCGAGAGTAGCCGTGTGGTCTCATGCATCGAACCTCCCTTCGTCCAGTGGCCGCATCACCGCAACCACTCCCCTTTGTAGCCGAGAAATCAGCGGCAATCAATGGGGTCGTGACCCGAGGTATCGGGATGTTATGAAACGGCCCGATCCAGCCCGTTGTAGCGAGCGGCGGGCCAGGTTACGGGGGGGTTGCGTTCACCCCTAGAACCGCCCATCCGGGATGTGCCGATCCAGAGCGCCATCGGCTATCCCCAGTGGGACCCCGGTTCCGGTCGTTTGGTTGTTTAAGAAGACCAGGAGAAGCCATTCCCCGGCCAGGTTTGTCATTTTCGAGAAATCTGGCTCTTGCCCTGATACCTGCTGGGTCTGAATTTCGCACTGATACATAGAGCGGAACACCATGCTTGATCTCGAACAGGGTGCGCCAGATCCCATAAGATCCCAAGGTTGAACAAGATCGACTTCGCCGCGCCGGAGCGGGAGTCGATCCAGGCGCAAGCATCCAATCCCGACGAGACGACGAGGGGTACATGGCCGACGTCGGACTCTGCTTCAGTCGGAAAATGGTCCGCAGAACCCCGCCCACCCCGTTCCATGACCACAATGGACTGACCATCTAGGAAGAGGGAAAAAGGGACATCACTGATATCGCCCGTTTGCCAGGCGAAGGAGCCTCGGGAACATGCGCGTAAACGCTTGATGCAAGCGGCTTAGGGGTTAAGCAAGTGCTATTCAGTGATGTCCCTTTTTTCCTCCCTGAATCGATTCAGGGCTTGATCGAGCCATTTGGACATGATCGTGATTCTTTCGCGGACGAAACAGAATACTGAAGCATCAGGAGACTGCCATGGGACTCGAGAACCGGATGAGCGACTGGTTGCTTTCCGCATCTATGGTTCGATCCGGCAGACGCAAGCGCGCCAAGAAGCGCAGCCGGCTCAAGCTCGAGCTGGAGCTTCTCGAAGACCGCGTCGTCCTCAGCAGTCCGTCGCTCAGCACCATTCCCGGTGGGACCGTCGTCGTCGGCAGCGGCGTCAACCTGACCGATTCAGCCACGCTGTCTGGCGGCATCAGTCCGACGGGCTCGATCACCTTCACCCTGACGGCGCCCGGCGGCGGCACCGTGGACACGGAGAGGGTCACGGTCAGCGGGGATGGCATCTACAATACGCCCAGCGGCTTCTTGCCCAGCACCCCCGGCACCTACCAATGGGCGGCCAGCTACAGCGGAGATGTCAATAACGACCCCGTCGCTAGCGTGGCGACGGAGGCGGTCAACCCGGCCAGTCCGTCGCTGGTGACTGCCCCCAGCCCGACCGCCCTGACGCTGCCCGCGACCACGTCCCTGGCCGACTCGGCCACGCTGTCGGGCGGCTACAATGAGACCGGCACGATCACTTTCACGCTGACGGCCCCCGGCGGCGCGGTCGTGCAGACCCAGACCGTCCCTGTCAACGGCGACGGCACCTACCGCACATCGAGTGCCGGAAACGGCGTCAACTTGGTGCAGAACGGCGGTTTTGAGACCGGCGATCTCACCGGTTGGACAGTAACGCCCGCTTCCTCGGGCAGCGACTATTTCCTGGACAACGACCCGTCAGACGCCCATAGCGGCAACTACTCCTTCTGGTTCGGGGCCGTCTCCGGCATCCCCGATACCCTCACGCAGACGCAGACGCTCGCCACGGTCCCGGGGAACAGCTATACTCTGAGCTATTGGGTCAGCCACGACGAAACAGACCAGGACAACGACTTCCAGGTGTCCTGGGGGGGCAACGTGGTGCAGGACCTGCACAATGCAAGCGCCTTCGGCTGGACGAATTACTCCTTCACGGTGACGGCGACCAGCACGTCCACGGTGTTGAAGTTCTCGGGGTACGAGGGGCCCGCCTGGTACGCCCTGGATGACGTGAGCGTGAGCGGCGGCTACACGCCGGCCCAGGCCGGTACCTACCAGTGGAATGCCACCTACAGCGGCGACAGCAACAACAACCCGGCCAGCGACAACAACCTGCCGGCCGAGCAGGTGACGGTGAGCCCGCCCCTGCCGACGCCCCCGAGTTTCACGGCCGATACGCCCCCGGCGGCGACCGTCGGTTCTCCCTATTCGTATCAATTCCAGGCCAGCGGCACGGCCCCCATGACCTTTTCGGCGACGGGCCTGCCGGCCTGGGCCCAGCTCAATCCCTCCACCGGCGTCTTGTCCGGCACGCCCGACGTTTCCGGCACCTTCAACTTCAGCGTGACCGCCAGCAACGGCACCGCGCCCGATGCGACGGCGAACGTCTCGTTGATCGCCCAGTATGAGCCTCCAGTTTTCACCGCCGATACCCCCCCGGTAGCCGTCGGTGGTTCCCCCTATTCGTACCAGTTCCAGGCCATCGGCACCGGCCCTCAGCCCATCACCTACTCGGCGACGGGCCTGCCGGCCTGGGCTCAGCTCAACTCTTCCACGGGCGTCTTCTCCGGCACGCCGACCGTGGATGGAACCTTTAACTTCAGCGTGACCGCCAGCGATGGGGTCGCGCCCGATCCGACCGTGAATGTCTCCTTGCTCGTGGCCGGCGGAGCCAACACGACATTCAACGTTGCGGCGGGGATCAATTTCACCGTCCCCAACGGCAACTACGCCGGCGGGACAACCTTCAACGTCGGCGCGAATGCCAACGTCACCATCGACTCCGGCACCTTCACGGGTGGCGCCATCTTCAATGTCGGTACGGGGGCAGTCGTCAACATCATCGATAGCCCGACTTTCTCGGGAACGCTCACCGGCGGCGGCGGCGGCAGCGTGCAGGTTGGCAATGGCCGTCTTTATGTCGGCAGCGGTGGACTGACGTTGAACTTCGCCGGCAGCATGTTTCAATGGACCAGTGGGCAGATGGATCTCGGCAATGGCAGCCTGACCAACCTGGGAACCATGACCATCACCAGCCCAGTGGACTTTTACAACGATGGCATACTCGATAACTTTGGCACGATTATCCAAACCGGCACCGGCAATTTACAGTTGGGAACGGACGGCACGTTTCCCTCCACCTTGAACATCGAAGCGGGCGCCTATTATCTCCTCGAAGGGGATGGCGGCCTCACCGAGATCTCCGATTCCGGCTCTGTGTCAGGGCAAACCGCCCTGTACAACGCTGGCATCATCCGCAAGACGGCTGGCTCCGGTACTTCATCCATCGGTCCGGCGCCGGGCTATGGTTCTTACGGAGTCTTTGGCTCCATCACCAACACTGGCATCATCGAAGCCGATTCGGGCACGATCTCTCTCAACTCGACACTGGGCATTAGCGAGCTTTCCGGCAATTCGTTGACCGGCGGCACCTGGAACGCGCTGGACGGCGCTTCCCTCCAATTCCCCAGCGGCACGGCCATCACAAGCAACCAAGCCAAACTTACCCTGGGCGGCGCCGGGGCCACGATCGGCGGTATCGCCGGCTTGGCTTCCAACAGCGGCACTTTCGTGGTTACGAACGGGGCCAATTTCACCACTGCCGGCGGTTTCACGAATAGCGGCAGCCTGACCGTGGGACCTGGCAGCATCTTCACCGTCTCTGGCAACTTCACCCAGACATCGACCGGCGCGCTCAACGACCAGATCGGCGGCACTCCCGCGAGCAGTCTCTTCGGGCAAGTTGCCGTGACGGGGACGGCCACGCTGGCCGGGGCCTTTAACCTCGCCCTGGTCAATGGCTTTAGTCCCTCTTCCGGCCAGACCTTCGACGTGATGTCCTTCGCCTCGACGACGGGTAGCTTCATCAGCTTTAACGGATTGAGCCCGTTCTTCACCGAGTCGCTCAGTTCCACTGGCCTGGACATCGAGGATGCCGCAACGGAAGCGGTGGACCTCGCGGCCACCTCCGTCACGGCTCCAACCACGGCAGACGTGGGCCAGTCCATCACGGTGAACTGGCAGGCGACCGACCAGAGCAGCCAGGCAACCACCGGCAGTTGGCAGGACAGTGTGTATATTTCCCCCACGCCGACGATTACTTCCAGCTCCACTTTGCTCGGCATGGTGCCGGAGAATATCACCCTGGCTGGCGGAGCCCCGTACAACGCCAGCTTGACGGCGACCTTGCCCGCTGCCCTGGCACCTGGGTATTACTACGTTCTCGTGCAGGTCGACAGTCTCTACCAACTGCCCGATCCCAACCGGGCCAACAATACCCTCACCGCCTCGACCGGAGAGATCAACATCGGTCTTCCGGCCCTGACGCTCAACACTCCCTATGCCGATTCCTTCACCGCCGCCGACCAGAATCACTACTACCAGATCACCGTGCCGGCGGGCGGATCGCTCAACGTGTCGCTGCAAAGTTCCGCCTCGTCCGGGGCGGTGGCGCTCTACATCAGCCAGGGAACCCTGCCCACCCTCTACAATTACCAGCAAGCGGCCGTGACCGCCAATCAGCCGAACCAGACGGCGGTCGTGCCGCAGGTGCTCACTTCGGGAACCTACTACATTCTGGCCCACAGCGTTTCCGGAGCGGCCGCGACGGCCGGCTTTACGGTCACCGTCACGCAGACCGCCGCCGTGACCGTGTCCGCAATCTCGCCCCACTCGGGGGGCAATGCCGGCAACGTCACCGTCGAGATCGACGGCACCAACTTCACGGCGGCCGCCATCGCCAGCCTGACCCTCGGCGGCGCCACCATCAACGACTCGACCATGGACTTCGTGAACGCGAGCCAGATGTTCGCCACCTTCAACCTGGCCGGGGCGGCCGTGGGCAACTATAACCTGAGCGTCCAGCAAGGCGCCCAGTCGGTGACGGCTCCGAGCACTTTCCAGGTGGTGGCCACCAACCCGGCCTCACTGAACGTGGCCCTCCTCACGCCGCAGTATATCCGTTCGGGTTCGGGCCGGACCGGCACCGTAGTCGTCACATATACCAACGTGACCGCGAATGACCTCGTCGCCCCGCTACTCGAAATCTTGTCCACCAATACCAAGGTGTTTTTCAGCACCCCGGACGACCCGAATGACTTTGTTCAGACCGCCCTGGTCCTTGCCGTGGCCCCGACCGGGCCGGCCGGCATCCTGCGGCCCGGCCAGAGTGGGCAGCTTACCCTCACGCTTCAGTCCAACGACACCATCAGCGGGGACGCGATTCCGGTACAGGTAAGCCAGATCAAATCGGGCCAGACCATCGACTGGGCCTCCCAGCAGGCGGCGCTCCAGCCCGCCAACGAGCCGGCCGCGGCCTGGAACGTGATTTACGGAAATTTCGTCGCCGAAGTTGGCACGACGAGCGATTCCTACAACGCAGCTCTGGCCCAGGCCGCGACTTACCTCAGCAGTCTTGGCGAAAGCACGGCCCACGTTAGCGACGTCGGCACGCTCTGGTCGTTCCTGGTTTCTCAGGCTGGTGCCGCGTTCCCGGGCGCGACGCTGACCTCCGCCACGGATGCCTCGCTGAAAACGCCTGGCAACCTGCCCTTGGCCATCGACCGAACCTTCGTGTCGTCGATAGCCGGCCGTTATTCCCAAGGCACCTTCGGTCTGGGCTGGACAACCTCCTGGCAAACCTCCCTAACGGTCGATGGCTCCGGGGACGTCACCATCAACTCCGGCGGAGGCCTCAGCTTTTTTCCAAGGCAGGCCAACGGCACCTATAGCGATACAAACGGCGAAAATGGCTCGCTGACCGTGGCCGCCGGCATTTATACCTTTACCGCCAATTCCCGCACCCAGGACGTGTTCCTGCCCAGCGGCCTTTTGAATTACGAACAGGACGCGAACGGTAACCGCATCACTCTGGGTTACAACGGCCAAAGCCAGCTCGTCACGTTGACCTATTCCAACCCGTCCGATCCTTCCGAGCCGACCGAACAGCTCAGTTTGACCTACAACACCCAGGGCTTTGTATCGCAGGCCGCAGACGGCACGGGCAACGTCTGGACCTACACTTACGACACGGCCGGCCATCTGCTTTCGGTGATCGCTCCTGGCCCCACCTCCGCCGGCTTGACGACCTCTTACACCTACGACACCGGCAGCAATCCTGAAACGGCCAACGCAATGCTGTCGATCACTTACCCCGATGGTTCGCAAAAGAACTTCAGTTACGACGCACTGGGCCGGCTCAGCGGCACCAACGCGAACGGTGGGACGGAAGCGACCACCTACTCCTACATGGGCGAGGCCGAGGTTCAATCCACTGACGCCGCCGGTGACGTGAGCATCGTCTGGTACAACGAACTCGGACTGGCGTCCCGCGTCCAGGATCCATTGGGCGGCATTTCCACCTATCTCTACGACAACAACGCTAACGTGGTCAGCTACACCAACGCGGCCGGCGACACCTACCAGTACACCTACGACCAGAGCGGCAACCTTACGAAGACCGTCAACCCGCTCGGCCAGACCGTGCAAACGACCTACAACGAGCTTGGCGACCTGACCTCCGTCACCGATGCCAACAACAACACGACCGAGTACAGCTATAGCTCTACCGGCAGCCTGCTCAGCATCGCCTACCCGGACGGCACCCAGCAATCGTTCACCTATGATCCCCTCGGCAACCTCAGCGAAACCATCGAACAGAAAGGGGACCCGGTCAGCTACCAGCATAACGCCTTGGGGCTGGTCGCGCAGGAGAACTTCGCCGATGGTACCTATGAGACCTTCGGCTACGACGCTCACGGCAACATGCTGACGGCGCAAACCTACAATGCCGGCGGCACCTTGACTGGCACCACCACCCTGACCTACAACGGCGCCAACCAGCTCACCTCGGTCAGCTATCCGGGCGGCCTGTCGCTGACCTTCATCTATAATGCCCAGGGCCAGCGCACGCAGAGTGTGGATCAGAGCAGCTACACGATCAACTACGGCTACGACACCCTGGGTCGGCTGTCCGAGTTGACTGACGGTTCGGACAACCCCATTGTACAGTACACGTACAACAGCCTTGGCAAACTGCAAGAAAAGCTCAACTGGAACAGCGCTTACACAACCTACGCGTACGACGCGGCGGGGAACCTGACCCGCGAGATCAACTACGCCGGCGGAACTACAGTCAATTCCTCGTTCACCTACATCTACAACGTGCTGAACGAAATGACGAGCATGACCGACGCTGGTGGCAACGTCACGACTTACGGCTACGACGCCATCGGCCAGCTTACGCAGGTGACGCTGCCCGGGGGCGCAACCATCGCCTACGTCTATAACGCGGCCGGCGACCGCACAGAGGTCCTCAACAGCGCCACGGCAACGAGCTATTCCAGTAACGCCGACAACGAGATCACCCAGGTCGGCTCGACCACCTACACCTACGGCGCTAATGGCAACTTGGCTTCCGTCACCAATGGGAGCGGGACGACCACATACACCTACAACGATCTGAACCAATTGGTATCGATCGCCGGTTCGGATGGCACCGCCGCGACCTTCCAGTACAGCCCGCTCGGCTACCTGGTCGCCGAGAATGTCAACGGCACACAGACGAGTCTCCTGGTCAATCCGACTGGCCTGGGCAACGTGGTGGCCTCCTACAACGGCAGCGGCTCACTGATCGCCGATTACAATTACGGTCTCGGCCTGGTCAGCCAAACCGGCCCGAGCGGCACCGGCTATTACGACTTCGACGCCAACGGGAACACGGTCGGCATCACCGGCTCAAGCGGTACCTATGTCAACCAGTACAGCTACCTGCCGTTTGGAGAGACGACGACCGTCACGGCGGTACTGCCGAACCCGTTCACGTTCGCGGGCCAGTTCGGGGTGATGCAGATCGACACGAGCCTGTTCTACATGCGGGCGCGGGATTACACGCCGGCCACAGGGCAGTTTCTGAGCAACGATCCTTCAAATTTAGCGGCCGGTGACGCTAACATTCGGCGCTACGTTGGGAACAATCCCGCAGGTCTTCTAGATGCATCTGGCTTGAAAATGTGGACATATAACCAATCGACTGGCCAACTGACCGAGTCGTTGCCCCCTGGAGTCTATGGCCCTCCCCAAACCTACCAAGGTTACTCGGGGAACGGCACTGGATTTGATAACCCCAGTGCACAGAATCAGTCCAATGTTGGACCTATCCCGCAGAGCGATTGGACAGTCGGACCTCTCTCCACGTTTACAGGAGCAAGCGGTAATACGCATCCTGGCTACCCTCTCACCCCTGAACCGGGGACCGATACGTTTGGTCGAGACGGGTTTTATCTGCACAGCGATTTTGGAAACCCGACCGATTCCTCCCACGGTTGCATAGTCTTTCCACCAAATGTTTGGCAACATACGGTGTCACCTGGGGACACCATCCATGTGATCGGCGCCGAGGACCCCAACGCCCTCATCGGCCCCGCTGGCTACGGCACGCCGTCCTTCATCCAGCCGACCGGCACCTTGCCCTACACCATCGACTTCGAGAACGATGGCACCGCCGCCGCCCAGGACGTCATCGTCACCGAGCAGCTCGATCCCAACCTCAACTGGTCCACGTTCCAGCTTGGATCGTTCGGCTTCGGCACGGTCAACATCACCGTTCCCACCGGGCTGACGCAGTACCAGACGACCGTCAGCTACCAGAACTCCGACGGCTCGTCCTTGAACGTGCAAGTCTCGCTCGACTTCAACGTCTCGACCGGCTTGCTGACCGTCAGTTTCGTATCGCTCGATCCGCTCACCCACCAGGCCCCGACGGGAGTCTTCGACGGCTTCCTCTACCCTGAGAGCGAGAGCCCCGTCGATAGCGACGGCTACGTCGAGTACACCATCCAGCCCAACTCCGGCCTGACCACCGGCACCGCCATCAACCAGCAGGCGTCGGTGGTCTTCGACACCAACGCGGCGCTGAACACCGCCATGGTGACCAATACCATCGACGCCGGCCCGCCTACCAGCAGCGTCGCTGCGTTGCCGGCCACCGAGAGCACGCCCAGCTTCACGGTCTCCTGGTCCGGGAGCGACGTCCCGGGCGGCTCCGGCATCGCGACCTATGCCATCTACGATTCTGATAACGGCGGCCTCCCCTACCAGCTTTTCATGACCGCCACGGCGGCGGGCTCGGCAACCTTCACGGGGCAGGCCGGCCACACGTACAGCTTCTACAGCGTCGCCACCGACAACGTCGGCAATGTCCAGCCAACGCCCACGGCGGCCCAGGCGACGACCATGGTCCAGCTCAGCCAGGCCATCAGCTTCGGCCCCCTGGCCAACCAGACCTACGGCGCCGCGCCCTTCTCCGTCAGCGCCAGTGCCAGCTCCGGCCTGGCGGTCAGCTTCAGCATCGTGGCCGGCGGCCAGTATGCCAGTATCTCCGGCAACACCATCACCCTCCTCGGCGCCACTCCGACGGGGACCGTGGTCACCGTCGCCGCCAACCAGGCGGGCAACGGCAACTACAGTGCCGCACCGACCGTCGATCAGTCGTTCACCATCGCCCAGGCCAGCCAGACCATCAGCTTCGGCTCCCTCGCCAACCAGACCTACGGCGCCGCGCCCTTCTCCGTCAGCGCCAGTGCCAGCTCCGGCCTAGCGGTCAGCTTCAGCATCGTGGCCGGCGGCCAGTATGCCAGTATCTGCGGCAACACCATCACCCTCCTCGGCGCCACTCCCGCCGGCACCGTGGTCACCGTCGCCGCCAACCAGGCGGGCAACGGTAACTACAGTGCCGCACCGACCGTCGATCAGTCGTTCACCATCGCCAAAGCCAATCAAACGATCACCGTCACCGAATCGGCCCCGGTAAGCGCAGCCTATCGCACCAACTTCACCGTGGCGGCCACGGCCTCGTCCGGCCTGGGTGTGTCCATCGTAGCCAGTGGGTCGGCCTCCGGCAGCGGCAGCGGCTCGGCCACGATCACCATCACCATGACCAGCGGCACCGCCACCGTTACCTTCAGCCAGGCCGGCAACGCCAACTACAATGCGGCCACCGTCATTACCGAAACCGTCGCCGTCACCGCAGGAAGCGCGAACACCAGTACACAGCTCGCTTCCTCGGCCAACCCGGCGGTTTACGGCCAGCAAGTTACCTTCACGGCCACGGTAACCAACACCAGCGGCACCGGGGTGATACCGACGGGCAGCGTCCAGTTCGTTGTTGACGGAACCAACTTTGGGGCTGCGGTTCCGTTGGACGCGACCGGCCACGCCGTCAGCCCCGCTGTTAGCTTCCTGGCCGGAGCCAGCCAAACCGTCCAGGCGGTCTACAAACTAAGCCCCAACTTCGTTGGCAGCAACAATTCGTTGACCCAGGTAGTGCAGGCGGTGGCCGTCGAGCCCGACCCGTCTAACTCCGCCCTCACCGACCTGTTCATTGGCAGCACGGGGGCCACCAGCAACGACCAGATCCAGGTCAACCCGGTCGGCAAGAGCAACACGGGCAGTACCGGCGTCAAGGTCCAGACCTTGCTCAACGGCGTCAACACCCAGACCACGTATAGCCAGCCCTTCACCAACATCTATGCCTTCTTGCAAGGCGGCAACGAGAACGTCCAACTGGCCAACACGCTGACCATCAACACCATTGTCATGGCCGGCAACGGCAACGATAGCGTGACGTTGGGCAACGGCAACAACACCATGACGCTGGGCAACGGCAACGACAACATCCAGGCCGGCAGCGGCAGCAACACAGTAATGGCGGGCAACGGCAACGACAACGTCCAGCTCGGCGACGGCAACAACAACGTGACCGTCGGCAACGGCAACGATAACGTCCAGCTCGGCAATGGGAACGACAACGTCACCGTCGGCAACGGCAACGATAACGTCCAGCTCGGCAATGGGTCCGACGTAATTGTCGAGGGCAACGGGAACGACAATGTCTCGGCCGGCAACGGGTCGGACCTGGTCGTCGGCGGGCTGGGCCAGCACACCATCCAGCTCGGCAACGGCAACGACATCCTCATCGACGGCTCGGCGACCGTCGTCAACCCTGGCGACTCGCTACGCCAGATCCTGAGCGACTGGAACGCAAGCTCGTCAGCCTCGGTCGACACGCGGCTGAAGGTGGTGTACAACACGACTCACCCCAACGTCTTGAAAACGGGTTGCGGCCGGGACTGGTTCTTCTTCACGTACTCCAAGGACGTGACCAACAAGAAGTCGACCGATCGCCTCAACTGACCCCGCGCGCGAGGTCAGTTGCGACGTCCCTATCCTGCCCGTGGTCCCGCGCGGCCCACGGGCAGGCTCGTTCCTTGAGCGCATTGGGGGTTCAAAGGGGACATCCCTAAATCACTTTGCCGGCTGGGCAGTTTGGGCAAGCTCGTGATTCGTGCGATTCATCCCTCAGCTCCACCGGCGGCAGGAGTCACCGGCCGCCCCCGTTTCGCACGCACGATGGTTGCATCCGGAGGAATCGACTCCTCCCTCGCCTTTGGTCCACCCTCCCTGCGAACGCCATGAGCGAACAGACCACTCAGACCTGCTCCCAATCCAACCCTGGAGCCATCCGATTCGGTCCGGCGCGAAAGGTCCTCTTCACCTCGGCCCACTTGATCGTCGACCCGTCCAATGGCGCTGCCGTGGCCACGCTCGACGTGCTCCAAGGGCTTGCCGCGTCCGGCTTCGAGAGCCAGGCGTTCTGTACGTCCAAGATCGATCTCCACGCCGATGTGAGTCTGGAAAAGATCATCACCGTGTCAAGTGAACCGTACCAGGTTCGCCCCTCGACATGCGCCTCGGGCCATGCGAGGGTCCTCTACACGCGGCGGTATCGGGTCCCGATCACCGTAGTCCGGCTCGAGTCCACCCGGCACGTCCAGCAGCGGCCCGAGGAGGTACGCACCGTCCTGGACCTCTTCCGGAAGCCGTCATCGTCCTGGGAAAAGAGAACGCGGCCGAGTTGGGTGGCCCGATCGAGCAAGCGGTCGT
>Ga0074045_10004194_pt1 | contig 12806 bp, 15 predicted proteins | sample BogForMeECP23OM2_FD_94442 | JGI IMG/M metagenome (GOLD analysis project Ga0074045, IMG submission 94442) | Bog forest soil microbial communities from Calvert Island, British Columbia, Canada - Bog Forest MetaG ECP23OM2 | ecosystem: Environmental > Terrestrial > Soil > Wetlands ... | reverse complement strand
CTTGGTTTGTTTCGCGACAACCACAACAGGATACTGGATTCGAGGTGCCCTTGCTTTTTTCCTCTTTTCAACTTACTGATTCAAAAGCCTTCAACTCCAATTACACTTTTGGGATAGGAACCCGCGGTTTAGTGCCAGTGGTTAACGCGGTATCGCCCGAAGTTGGTCCCGGTACCCAAGCTTCCGATTTCGCCACTACACAGCCAAGTGGAGACAATGGGAGTTCCCGTCCACTAAACTAGGGAGAAGTGCAGAACTCAATTGTGCTTTAATTATCGAACCGTGAGCCTTATGAAACTAGCTCTATTCCCCGTTCTCTTCGCAGTCGGGATGTCCTCGATGGCTCTGGCACAATCTTCAATTGACCGTCCAAAAGTGGTCATCGACGCCGTCGAGTTGAAGGGAACCCTTTTGCCTGAAGCCGCTCAAGAGCGATTGGTGACCTCCCTAAAGCAGCATGAGTATGAAGAAGACTCCGACTGGGTCAAAGATTTGGAAATTACAGTTGCTGACGCAGAGAGCGAGGGTTGGCCTGATAGAGAGAATCAGGGGTATTTAGGCTTCTCTGTTTCGGCGGAGTGGAAACCGCTACGCCGAGAACAGGGGATGCTCCATGTTTTGGTAACCGTTTGCGTCAACGAGGGCCAGCAGAAAAGGCTGGACAAGATTGAGTTTCGTTACGTCAAGGAGCAATCGGTGCCGCCGGTTTTCAATTCCAATGACCTTCGAGAGTTAATTCCGTTGGAGGATGGCGAAATATATAATCGCGACAAATACTGGGCTGGTCTCTCCGCAATGAAACGTGCCTACAGCGACCGGGGATTCATCGACTTTAATGTCATGCCGACCATGGAACTTGACCAAGTGAATCAGACCGTCTCGCTTGTGATGGACGTAAACGAGGGCCCGCAATATCGTTGGGGAAACGTTCGAGTGATTGGCCTTGACCCGAATCTAGAGACAATTCTAAGGTCAAAAGTAACGGCTGGTAGCCCCGCGAGTCCAAAACCCATCCGGGATTTCTATCAAGAATACAAATCTCTTCTGCCTGTTGGTGCATCTCCCGAGAGTGTTAAATGGCAGTCTGACGCGAAACGCGCCATCGTAGATTTGACATTCGACTTCAGCACTCCTCCCTCACCACCAGTTCACGAATAAAAGGCCTGCCAGTTTCACTGGACGTATAACAGCAAAACCGTCCACATGGAAACTACAAGGAGCTTCCGCTAGCGACGCGTGTTCTTCCGTATCTCGAGAAGAACTCGCGACAAACGGATGTAAGCTATCGACATGATTCCTCCTTCCTACAAACCACGAAAGAAGTTCATGCAGCTGGCGATCTCAGAGGCGAAGCGCGCCGGTGATCGAGGCGACTATCCCATTGGCGCGGTCATCACTCGACTTGTAAGCGGCCGCGAAGTGGTCATTGCCAGTGCAGGGAACCGGGTGAAGACTTCCGGATCAAGCATCAAGCACGTAGAGCTGGAAACGCTCAAATACGTATCGAGCGGCTATGGCCGCTACCTGCCTGATTTCGTCCTCTATTCTACGCATGAGCCCTGTGCCATGTGCGCAGGTGCCTGCGTGTGGTCTAGAATTGGAGCGGTTGTGTACGGCGTTTCCCAAGAAGACATTGCCGCTTATGGCCGCAACCATGGTACGGAAGACCGCAAGTGGCGGGCCTGTCTCATCCCCTGCGGGATCGTCTTTAAGAAGGGTAATCACCCCATTCCCGTCACCGGCGGTTTCCTCCGACAGGAATGCCAACAATTGTTCAGTTACGGCTATACATCCTCGACTGCTCACTGATTGAATTGTCGAAATAGGTTGTCAGCTCCCGATATACAGCATAACCGTCCGTGTGGATTTCAAGTTTCCATTTACTGCGTATTCCGGACCATAGCCGATCAGCGTTCCGGCCGCATGCCACGTTTCTACTACGCCCACGAAGACATTTTTCGCCTTGGACACACTACGCACCCGGCCCTCCCGAACGATATTGCGGTTCCATCCGGAAATCACTATATCCGGCTTCTTTCAGCTCGCTCAAGAGCTGCTTAAAACCCTGTCTCATTTGTATAACCTACGCCGGTTTCACCCTCAGCCGTGACCTTGCGCAAACGCGGACAGGCCCGGCCGGAGTCTGAACGATACGATCTATGACGCCGCCCGATGATCTGAGTTCTTCGCGAACTGTCGCTGCACTGGCGAGCTTCGCGCCGGAACCGATTTCTAAAGCAGAATAAGCTATGCGGAGAATCGTCGGATTCAAGTCAGCATCCAGGATATGCATTAACCTTCAGGAACTTCGGCTTCCGCAAAGATTTTTTCTTACTTTTTCCTCTCTGGATGTTCCTTATATATATGAGGGGAGTTCTCTCCGAATTTTCCCAGCTTGGCGGACCCGATTCAGCCGGGTGACCAGCCAAGCGTCGTGAACGGCCGAGGGACGACGCGCCGGACGCGAAGGTAGAAACCGACTGCATGGAGCTAATGCTCCAAGTGTGTCCGGGCACTGGCCAAGCGGATTGAAGCAGGGACTCGGTTCTGCCTGCTCCGTCAAGGTGCCTTCTGGAAGCAACAATGCTGGCGAGAACTCTCCAATAGAGATTGATCTGTAAAGCAAAAGCACGAGGAGAATGAAAATCCCCAACGAACACCTCCGCGCGATCCAGTCCCTCGGCTACACCGCGGACGAGGCCCGGTTCCTCTATGTCGTCGCCACGCATTCCGGCTACCTCGTGCCTCGCCAGTTCATCGCCTTCGCCGGAGCCAGTTGGGGCAAGCGCTCTCAGCACTTCACGGACAAACTCGAAAGCCGCTGCCACGTAACGTGGCGCGAATACCAGGATATGGGGGGCGTCTATCATCTCTTCTCGAAGACCCTCTATCGCCAGATCGATCGCGAAAATCTGCGCAATCCCGGGCGTCATGCGACCGAGTTCATTCGCACCCGCCTACTCCTGCTGGACTTTGTCCTCGCCAACCAGGACCACGACTACCTCGAAACCGAACACGATAAGGTCCACTTCTTTTGCGATGAACTCGCCATTCCGAATAGGGCGCTCCCGGCAAGGCCTACGAGGGCACATCAACCCCCGAGCCCACGTTGCGCTATTTCGTCGACAAGTTTCCGCTTTTCCGCGTGTCCCCCGCTGGTTCTTCCTCCCCTGTGGTCACCTTCTCGTATGTAGACCCCGGCCACGCGAGTCTGATTGGCTTTGCGAACCACCTGAATGCCTACACACCGCTCCTCCGGTACCTCGACTGTTTTCGCTTCCTCTATATAGGGTCTTCCACCGTTCATTTTGTCCTTGCCGAACAGTGCTTCTCCTCTCTTGTAAAGACTCGGCTCGAAGGAGGTGTCCCCGAAGAGCTGGAGCGTTACTTCGGGTTGCGGATGGCATGGGACGGAAAGCAGTACGGGACATTATCGAACGACGACATCGAATGGCTCGATCAAGCGAACAACCGTTTCGGAAGCCCGCGGGACCGAGCAGCTCTATGCGATTTGGTGTTCCAGCAAAGGAGTGGCGGGCGATCCTCGGGGAGGCGCAGCCTTCTCGCAAGGTGGATTTCTCCACCTATTTTGGTGACGCTGAGACACCAAGCCAATCCGAAAGAATTAAGGAGAGCTCAGTGAAGCGCACTTCACCTGGCAACTTCACCCCGACTTCACCATTCATTTCACTCCCGGAGTGAGGCGAACTTGAGGGAAAGAAACGAGATGAGGCAAGAAACGGAAGCCAGAGAGACGCGGCCGAAACCCCGGATGAGGCGGGAGCGACCCCGCCCATTGACGCACGGTGCGTCTCTGGACCCTGCAGGGTCGCTCCCGCCTCTTGGCGCACAAGTGTTGCGCCAATGGTTTGGGCCGAGTCGAGAAAGTCGAGTTTGTAAATCAACACCAGGAGGAAACGAACATGGCCATCATCAAGAAACCGCCCGAAAGTGTCAGCCGCACACTGAAGCTCGAACAACCCGTAAGCGATCTGCTCGACGACTACGCTCGGTTTGTCGATTGCACCCCGGATTACGTCGCAAATTCCGCTCTGCCCAAAACGCTTGCGCGCGACCCGGATTACAAGAAGTGGAAGGCGGCTCAAAACGGAGCGGCCCCCGCCAAGCGCGGAGCGACCTCCCAGCAAGCGGGGAAGCCGTCATGATTCGGCGAGTCCTCAGGGAGAAGAATTTCGTAGCGTGCGTGCTCGCTGCCATCACCGGCATCGTGCTGTATTTCCGCTATCCCTTTCCCGAGCAGAACTTCTTCCTCGAACTCATCTTCCTCTGGGCACGGCCCGTCTTCCAGGGATTCAAGCTTTCCTACACCCTGTTTTTGTACACGACTCCCTACATAGTTTATTCCTTCGTTCTCTCGGGGCTCTACATCTTCACCTTGAAGTCCCCTCCGCGGCCCAAAGCGGGCAAGCCTCCGGTGTATCCAACCACGTCCAATCGTAACAATCTGTTCCTCGTGCTCGGCGAGGTCCACAACCCGCGTACCCCGGAGCCATCGGCAACACCCTACTGGCTCACGATTCCAGAACGGGGCCTGTTTACCGGAATCGCCATCTTCGGCGCCGTCGGTAGCGGCAAGACCAGTGCGGCTCTTTATCCTTATGCGGAACAGATCCGAAGCGGGGAACCCTGAAAAACGCATTGGCGGTCTCGTGCTTGAGGTCAAGGGCGATTTCTGCAAAAAAGTGCGTGCGATCCTTGCACGCCTCGGACGCGACGCGGACTACGTCGAAATCAGCCTCGATTCCAATTACCGCTATAACCCCCTCCACAACGACCTTGACGCCTACGCGCTCGCCTACGGCATCGCTTCCCTCATTAACAATCTGTTTGGACGAGGCAAAGAGCCCTTCTGGCAACAGGCCTACACCAACCTCGTGAAGTTCATCATCCTGCTCCACAAGGTTGCCTATGACTACGTCACCCTTTTCGATGTCTACGAATGCACGATTTGTCCCGATGTGCTGGAGCGAAAGATCCGCGACGCCGAACTCGCTTCCTGCTCATCCCCCCGGAGAATTTCCGGGCGAACATCGCCGATCTGAGAGCCTTCGGTTTCGAGTACGACGAAGCTGTCAATATGTTCCGCGCCAAGGAGACGCCCGGACTCCGTGCGTTCGTCAAAAGCTCCCGCGTCGAATGCGAGTGCTTGAGCGAGGCCGGCTTCGATCAGGTTGACACCGATCGCTATGACCAGCTGCAAGCCGTCAAGCGCTGGTTCTACTACGATTGGAAAAGGATCGAGCCCAAGCTCCGCACCTCCATCGTCGAGGGGATCTCCGTTTTCCTATCTCTTTTCGACGACAATCCGGCAGTCAAGCGGACCTTTTGTCCACCCCCAGAGTGTTACGACCCCATCGCCAACGCCGACTTCCGCTATGGCATGCCGCTCCCCTCGTTCAGTTGGCTCATAGAGCGTGGGGCTCTGTGCGACCTGAATTTCCCTATCGGAATGAACCCTGGCTTGGCCAAGGCCCTCGGCGTGATGATGAAGCTCGACTTCCAACGCGCCGTTTTGAATCGCATCCCAGAGCTCGAAGCGCACCCGAAACAGTATTTCCGGCAAGTCCTTTTTCTCTGCGACGAATACCAGCATTTCGCCACAGTTGGCGAGAGTGAGCCCACCGGCGACGAAAAGTTCTTCAGTTTGTCCCGCCAACCCAGATGCATTCCGATCATCGCCACCCAGAGCATCAGCTCCCTCAAATCCACTCTGCCTGGCGAGACCTGGCGCACCCTGCCCCAGACCTTCCGAACCAAGGTGTTCCTGTCGCTATCGGATGACTTCTCAGCGAATACCGCGAGTTCCATTTGCGGACGCGAGGATCGGCTGAAGGTCAGCTACAACTTTTCCGAGAGCGGCCACGACGCTCATATCAGCCTCCTGACCGGGAAGGCGGTCTCGAACCGGGCCAATCTCACAGCTTCGAAGACCTACAGCCCCCACTCCGACTACCGCTTCGACATGAAAACCTTCACGGAACTTAAAAACGCACAGGCCATTGTGTTTGCCTATGACGGGCTGAATCCCCTGCCACCCACGTTCTGCTACCTCAAGCCTTACTTCAACGACCCCAACCTTTCCTACTTCGAACAACTCGCGCAAGGACAACTCTAATGAATGGATTTGAAACCATCCTTCCGTTTCTGAAACCCATCGAGCACCTTATCCTCGACGACTCCATCAGCGAGATCATGGTCAATGGCCCCGACACCGTGTTCATCGAGAAGGGCGGATACCTCCAACCCGTAAGGGGAGTGTCGCTGGGCGAAAGAGCGCTCATGGTCGCGGTCAAAAACATTGCCCGCCGGCTTGGTGGCGACATCTCGGAATCCCACCCGATTCTCGATTCCCGGCTCCCCGATGGCAGCCGCGTCGCCGTAGTCATTTCACCCTGCAGCTTGAACGGGGTCACGCTCACGATTCGCAAGTTCAATGCGCGCCATTTCGAAATACAGGATCTGATCGCGGCGGGCACCCTCGACCAGCCGCTCGCCAACCGCCTCGAAGATTACGTTCTTTCCCGCAAGAACATTTTGATTTGCGGTGGCACCGGCTCCGGCAAGACCACGACCCTCAATGCCCTCGGCAATTTCATACCGGAGGACGAGCGCATCCTTCTAATCGAGGACACGGCGGAGATTCGCTTGGGACACGCGAACTTGGTTCGCTTCGAAGCAAGGCATCCGCAGAACGGCTTACCAGGCATCGCTATCCGCGACCTGCTGAAAGCATCTCTCCGTCACAGGCCGGACCGCATTATCTTGGGTGAGATTCGCGGGGGCGAGGCGTTCGATCTTCTGCAACTCCTCAATACGGGTCACGCCGGAACACTGTCCACCATTCACGCCAACTCTGCCAGGCAAGGTCTCGCCCGCTTCACGAGCTGTGTCCTGCAAAGCGGCGTCGAGCTGCCGTACCGCGCCATCAAGAGCAATATCGGCGACTCCCTTCATGTTGTGATTCAGATCGAGCGTCGGCCGGGGCGCCGCTATATCTCGGAGGTCATCGAAATCAACACTTACGACCCCGACGCGGATCTCTTCGACTACTGCGCGATCTACCAGAGGCAGGAGGCTCATGCATGACCCAGGGAGATAAGGAGAACAACAAGAACATATCAACCACCGAATACGTCCTCACGAACTTTCAGCGGCCCGACCGCCTTGCTGTCTTGGTGCGCAACCGCAGCCGTGGCGAAACGGTCCAACGCATTACGAGCCCTGCGAAGATCGTCGAATCTTCCTTTCAGGATTGGCTGCGGTACAAGAATGAGAAAGAATCCTGCGATATCTATATCGGGATGAACACCCTGAAACCCGAAGCCCGTACCCGCACCAAGGACGACATCCAAACCATCCGCCATCTCTATATGGACATCGACCACGATGGCCCGGCAGCTCTGGCCAAGATTCAACAGTCGAATCTGGTGCCTCCCCGGAACTACACGATCAACACATCGCCGGATAAGTTTCAGGTCGTCTGGAGGGTCGAGAATATCTCACAGGACCAAGCGGAGTCCCTGCAGCGGGCCATGGTGCGCAAATTCGGGGGCGATCCCGCGGCAACCGACGCTACCCGCGTATTACGCCTTCCGGGCTTCCTGAACCGGAAATACGACGAGGAGTTTCTGGTGCAAGCGATGAAGCATACGGACCGTGTCTATCATCCCCAGGACTTCCGGCTCCGAACCGAGCTCATCGAAACCGACTTCAGGCCACAGCGCCAGTCGCCGACATTATCCTCGATTGGACCACGGCAGATGAGTCAGTCGGAACATGACTGGGCCTATGCGAAACGCGCCCTCGCCAGGGGTGACGATCCCGAGGAAATCACCCGCAGGATTGCCGACTTTCGTGCTGGCGAAAAGCATGATCCCTCGGACTACGCACGCCGTACCGTTGCGAAGGCGCAAGCGCAACTAACAAGCGAGCGCCGGAACCCAGCCGCCTCTGGACTTTTCGAATCTCTACCTGACGGCAAGGAACCCAACCACTGAAGGCTTCAATCTAGCGGACTTTTTCAGAAGAATCCATCTTCTTCACGCTCCAAGGAGGCAGCATGCTACCAACCAGTCGTCCCGTAACTCCGATTCAGCACACGAACGCCGATGCGCACGCTACCATCCCGGCTGCTACAAAAGAGGACTCACCTCCTTCCTTCGTTGCCTGCTTTGTTCTGCCTCGCAAGCAGGCCGAGACTTTGATCTCGGTCCTCCGGGAATACGTATCCAGCGGAGAGGGCCTCGCTCTGACTTCCACTACCGAAGATCCGTCCGACTCTTGGCTGACCCATTCCGAAGCTGCAGAATGTCTCGGCATCTCCACCACTACGCTATATCGCTACGTAGAGCAGGAGAGAATCGAGTTTAGAAAGATTGGACACCGTCTCGAGTACCGCCGTTCCACCCTCGATCAATTCAAAGAGCAGCACATCCGTCCGGCGCGACGTTCGGTGCGTGTGAGAGGTATAATTCCGTCGGCGCCCAACTCCGGCAAGTGAGAGGAGCGCCAGTGGCACTGTACCAAAGAAGTGGATCACGATTCTGGTGGATGAGTTACACCATGAATGACGAGCGGTACTTCGAATCGACCAAGACGACCAGCAAAGAGCTCGCTACGAAGATCTGGAAGAGACGCGAAGGCGAGATCGCGCTGGGATTGTTCAAGGTAGGCTGGGCCGGTGAGCGAATGACGTTCGGACAATTGTCCGAGGATTTCGAACGTTCCCACTTTGCCGGACTTGCCGCAAATACAATTCGCGGCCATCGCACGTATCTCAATAACCTAAGAGCGCATTTTGGTAACCGCACGCTCGACAAGATCACCACCGAAATGGTTGAAGCGTATCGTGACGAGCGACGGCGGCAACCAGCAAGACGCAAACCAAATCAGACGGTGAAAGGAGCAACGGTGAACCGGGAGCTCGAGTGCTTGAAGTGTGTTTTGGACCTTGCCTTCAAGAGGAAGTACATCCCTGAAAACCCTGCTTCCACCGTTAAGCACTTTAACGAACTCCGCGAACGACCCGTTCGCAGGATGCTGACACTGGACGAGGAGCGGCGCATTCTCGAGGTCGCGCCACCCCATCTTCGGGTTGCAATCATCCTTCTCGCTCAGACGGGTGGACGGACGTATAGCGAGGGCTTCTCACTTCGTTGGGACCAAGTGGATTTCGACAGCAAACTCATCCGCTTGGACAATGCGGTGAAGACTCCCGGGTCAGCTGAACCGATTCCCTTGTCCGAATATGCTTGCGATGTTCTAAAAGTATGGAAGAGGGAACACGGCTCAGGGAGCACGTATGTTTTCCCGAGCCCGATCTTCCCTGACCGGCCGATCTCCACAGTCAAGACTGCTTGGCGTGCCACTTTGAGGAGGGCAGGTGTTCCGCAGTTTCCCCTCTACACATTGCGGCATGTCTTCTGCACTCGCTTGAGTGAAGTGGCTCCGGATGCAGTCGTGCAGCGCGCCATGCGGCACACGAGTCCGGAAACCAAGCGGCGCTACCAGTTGGGAATGGCTGAGCAGGTGCGAAAAGCCGTGGAGGAGGCGAATACGCGTCTTTACGGTCGACGCAAGGTGTTACATTTGCGTGACAGTTGAGTGCAGACGGAAAAAGAAGCTTCAACCGCCGTCTGCAAGTAATTGATGGAGAAGGAGAATTTGGCTCCCCGGGCTAGATTCGAACTAGCAACCCTTCGGTTAACAGCCGTGAAACTGATTTAATCACAATTTGCCGGAGCCGAGACAAATCGAGGGGAATCAGCAAGTTCTGATCAAATGGGATAAGGCCGATTCACCTTCTCTTTTCAGTTTTTGATCGTTTTTTATCGCGATTCATCACCATTCGCATGACACCTACATGACACTGCGACTGCAGGCGCGCCTGCCTTTGGCGCACAACACACGACTCTCTCCACTACTTCTAACTACTAACAATTCCAACAAATCGGGGAATCAACACTATGCGTTGCTGGTCAAGCGACCTTGAGAGATGCGGAGCGACTGCTTGCCGCTGACCCAATTGTGAAGTCGATGCGGTCGCCCAATCGCCCTGGCCGAAACAGGCTTTGCAAGGCGTCAAAATCTTTGCTCAAGAGCCAACGCTCGGCATCTTCCGCCTCTTCGCCGTGCTCCAACACATCCAGAATCGCTTGATTCACCACCGCCACGAGCAAACGTTCGGCAGCTCTTGCTTGGGAGCCGCTGGACTGTCCTTGCATACTAGGAAACCTCCTCTTTGGCGTCAGAGAGACCTGTGACCGTCGTTTTCGTAAAGGGCTGCCGGTGTCTTACGCAGACGAGGGCACCAAGAGCCTTGAGCCCAGAACCAAGCTTTCGCAACCATAAAGCCGCGATGTAGCCGAGGGCATATAGAGCCGATCAGCGCCACAACCACGAACCCGAGCGCCAGGACCGCTTCCATGAAGACCAGTTCCCGGACGTAGTAAAACTGGAGAAGGAAGACTGCTGCAATAAGACCAAAGCCTATCTTGGCCGTTCTCTTGGTGCAGAGTGAATGGCCGAAAATTGCTGCCAGCTCAGACGGTCGAGACGATTTGACGAGTTCCACAGCTCGCTCCAGTCGGAGGAACAGCACGACAGGAACCAAAGACGGGAAACTGTAAGTGGCTAGCAATCATGAGGAAACGGCGCTTAGCCCCTTGCTGTGACCTCAGAGGGCGACACGCTTTCGGCAGTAGTGACGGTCCGCTGGCAGATCAGAGCTCGGTGATGGTTGCAGAAACGGGATTGGAGTGGCAGCATGATGGCGAACCCGTTCTGCTCCAGGTCAGCATTATGTACAAAGTCCCCGCTGTTCTGCTGGTTCTCCTTTGTCTTTGTATCCCTGCGCGCTGCGGGCGCAATCCACAAATGCCTCCATCACTGGCCGGGTGACGGACCCGTCGAAAGCGACGGTTCCGGACGCGAAGGTCGCAGCCGTCAATCTCGGCACGAATTTCCGTTATGAAACGGCGACCAATGGTGCGGGGGAATACACGCTCGCGAATCTCCCGCCGGGAGCGTACCGCTTCGAAGTGGAAAAGACCGGATTCAAGAAGCTCATCCGGCCGGACGTGATTCTGCACGTGCAGGATGCGTTGGCGATCGATTTCGAGATGGCGGTTGGTTCGGTCTCGGATAGCATCACCGTGCAAGCGGGCGCGCCGCTGGTGAATACCACCTCGGCCACGGTCAGCACGGTGGTGGACCAGACTATGCCATCTCTCGGCGACTTGCCGGACGCCTCCAATGGATTAACGCGCAGATACTTTGCCAATCTGGACGGGACGCAACTCGTTTGCGGCAAAGCTTCCGCTGGCGCCCAATCCGCGCACTCTCCGACACGGATGCCAGAATCACTGCAAGCGCGCTCCTGCCGTGCTACATTAACGCGATAGGGGCGGCGTAGTCTCCAGCCTTTCCCCCTTTTTCTGTCTGTTCGGTGCTTTGCTGTCTAACTGGCGCGAGGTCGCAAATGAAAGCTGCGCTGGCGCTGATTACGATCATCACACTCACCTTCCTGCTCGGGTCTCCTCCTGCTCTGGCGCTGGACCCTTCGCTCGATATCAGCCAGTACGCGCACACCGCCTGGAACGTCCGGGACGGGTTCCCGCTGGGCCCCATCTTCGCCATGGCGCAGACACCCGACGGGTATCTCTGGCTAGGCGGGGAAAACGGCTTGTTTCGCTTCGATGGCGTTCGCAGTATCCCCTGGCAACCCCCTGCGGGTCAGCATCTCCCTGCCAATCCTTACAGTCTGCTCGTCACGCGCGACGGCACTCTTTGGATTGGCACGTTTGCTGGCCTTGTAACCTGGAGTGGCGGACAGCTGACCCGGTACCCCGAGCTGGATGGACTGTTTGTGACATCGCTGCTCGAAGACCGCGAGGGAACAGTGTGGGCCGGGATTCTGGGCGGCTCATTGGGGACTCCTACAGGCCGGCTCTGCGCAATCCGAAGCGGCAGTGCGCAGTGCTACACGCAGGATGGTGCCTTCGGTTCATTCGTTTGGGGTTTGTATGACGACGGCTTAGGCAATCTCTGGGCTGGTGCAGAGTCTGCACTTTGGCGATGGAAGCCCGGTCCTCCCAGGCGCTATGCGATACCGAAGGTTCGGATCACGGACCTAGGTAAGGGCGATGACGGACGGGTGTTAGTTGCCATGAGCGGCGCCGGACTCATGCAGTTCGCCAGCGACAAAGTCGAACCGTATCCAATTCTAGGCGCAATCAATCCAAATAGACGGCTCCCGGACCGCGATGTCGATGCTAATAAACTGCTCCGGGATCGCGATGGAGATCTCTGGATCGGAACGCACGAGCGCGGGCTCATCCACGTACATCACGGCCGGACAGACGTATTCAAGAAATCAGATGGCCTCTCAGGAGACATCATCAACAGCCTTTTCGAGGATCGTGAAGGCAATATCTGGGTCGCCACCTCTGGGGGACTCGACCGGTTTCGAGAGCTGCCCGTCACTACTATTTCTGTGAGCCAAGGTTTGTCCAGCGATAGGACTTTTTCGGTGATAGCAGCCACAGATGGGAGCATTTGGGTAGCCACTCACGATGGTTTGACCAGGTGGCAGAATGGACAAATTACCATCTTCCGCAAAACAAGTGGACTGCCGGATGATGCGGCGCAGTCTCTGTTTCAGGATGATCGTGGGCGAGTCTGGGTGTTCACGGATCACGGACTTGCTTATTTCAAGGACGGCAGGTTTGTTGCCGTAAATGGCGTACCCAGCGAAGAAGTGTATTCCATCACGGGGGACAAGGCGG
>Ga0074045_10004193_pt1 | contig 12807 bp, 13 predicted proteins | sample BogForMeECP23OM2_FD_94442 | JGI IMG/M metagenome (GOLD analysis project Ga0074045, IMG submission 94442) | Bog forest soil microbial communities from Calvert Island, British Columbia, Canada - Bog Forest MetaG ECP23OM2 | ecosystem: Environmental > Terrestrial > Soil > Wetlands ... | reverse complement strand
CTGGCAATGCATTATGATATTTACGTGAAAAAGTGCCATTCCTGTAAAAAAGTATTGATTTCAGATAGGGGCATCAGCAGAAAAGACGTTTGTCCTTTCTGCGGAGTCGATGTGCACTGCTGTTTAAATTGCAGGTTTTATGATCGTTTGGCCCCAAAACTATGCAATGAGCCGGTGGCAGAAAACGTAAAAGAAAAAGCGAGGGCTAATTTTTGCGATTACTTTGTATTGACAGAATCCGAATTAGCCGGTTTGCCAGATGCGGCAGCTGAAGAGGCACGCAAGTCGCTTGACAAGCTATTTAAGAAGTAACAGGTGCTCATTGTACGGTAATGATAAAACCGTACAAAAAATGCTCATCAATTTCTAGATCTTCCTCCTTGCATTTTCCATAATTTTATATCTCATGTATACTTTCGACTGTCTGGATCTTTTTAGCAACTCATGACAGAATCCCTCGTCGGCTTGCCGCGGGGATGAATGTCATCCTCGCCCGAGGGGTAATAAGGGGGAATGGATGTCCACCTTTTCCGCTGAGGCCCATGTTCATGGGCATGCGCAGCTTATGTTTTAGCAAGCTGCGCTAAAGATGCCCCGTCCCCTTGGGGCGGGGAGTTTCACTGACAAAGATCGACTCCTGCAGTTTACTGAAAAGTACTGTGCATATGTGGTTTGCATTTTTACCAGCATTCAGGTTTTGCAGGTGGCGTCTTCGCCGATTCCGGGGAAAGTCACCGTTTTCGTTGGGGGCATTCTGTTCGGTACGTTCTGGGGAGTAGTGTATTCGACGAACTGGCATAAATTTGGTTCATGGATCGCGTTCACCTTTGCCAGGATCATTGGCAGGCCGCTGGTCGAGTCCGTTGTCAGCCCAAAAACCGTCCAGCGGTATGATTATATGATGATACACACAGGGCTGTTATTGGCCTTCCTGCTGTTCATCACCCCGGGATTCCCAAGGACTAAGGGTGTTATCTGCTCGGCCTTGGCCACATGGCAAACGTTGCGTTTCTACTCATCTCCACCATGGGACGGTTGCTCGGCACGGCGATGCTTACCCTTGGGGGTTCATTTTTCTGTAACAGTCAGTACTGGGAACTTTTCACGCTCGCTGGCGTCTGCATTGTCTTTATTTTCCTCACCATGCTCTACCGCAATGCTATCGAACAGTGGCTCCGCAATATCTGGGCATCGCATCTGCGCAAAACGCGGTCCACCCGCAACCATGTGAAGAAAAACGGATAAGAAACCAACAGTTAAACGCCCTTTTTCGACTTATTTCTTCGGTCCCCATGGATGTCGCTCACGCGGTCCTTGTATCGTTTCTTGATGATCGCGCAAACCTCTTCCGGCTCATCCACGATATGCATAAGGTCAATGTCTTCTAAATCGAGATTTCCCATGGAGACTGCAGTCTTCTTCATCCAGTCGATCAGCCCCTGCCAGTAATCCCTGCCGACCAGAACTAGGGGGAAACTTCGGATTTTTTTGGTCTGTATGAGTGTGATCGCTTCAAAGAGCTCGTCCAGGGTGCCGAGGCCGCCCGGGAAGATGACGTACGCGACCGCATATTTTACGAACATCAGCTTGCGCACGAAGAAATATCGGAACTCGAGTCGTACGTCCTGGAACTGGTTCGGCATCTGTTCCAACGGCAACTCTATATTCAGGCCCACGGAAACTCCGTTCGCTGCACGAGCCCCCTTGTTCGCCGCCTCCATGATGCCGGGGCCGCCACCCGAGATGATGGCAAAGCCGTCCTTCGCCAGATATTCGGCTGTTTTCAGACATTTTTCGTAGTAGAGCGTGCTCGGCTTGCTTCGTGCGCTCCCGAATATGGTCACTGCAGGTCCGATGTTATTCATCGCTTCGAAGCCTTCCACCAGCTCAGCCATGATCCGGAACACACGCCAAGTTTCCGATTTCGCCAGATCTTCCATGTCTCTTATTCCTCCGCGCTAATGATAATGTTAAACAGAATGGGACACGGATAACATCGGATCAGATGGGTCGTGACGATAAAAGCGCAAAATTATTTCCTTCTTCCGTGTAAATCCGCATTCTATTTTCCTTAGTTGCCCGTTATTGGGTCCCAAACTCTTCTTGATAAATTTGGATAAAAACAGTAAGCAGTGTAACCACGAGGGGACCGAATAGGATACCCAACATTCCGTAAACTTTCAAACCTCCAAGAATCCCGATAAAAAGAAAGAAGGGGGGTATATTTGCTTTTCTCCCGATAAGGACTGGCTTCAAAAAATTGTCCGGAAGCGTTACCAATATCAGTCCCCAGAGAATAAGTCCAATCCCATACGTTGAAGCACCCGTAGAAAACAGGTAAAGCGCCCCTGGAACCCATACGAGTGCGGCACCACCCACGGGAAGGAGCGCCAAAACTGTGGCGAGAAAACCCCAGAAAATCGCATACGGAACTTTGAAGAGTGCGAGCCCGATGCCGGTGATAATGCCCTGAATAAGAGCGATCAAAAAAATGCCGTTGAGCACCGCAGTAAAGGTATCGTGAATCTTCTGCTCTATGGCCTGTTTGTGTTCCTGAGTAAAAGGAATTAAACCCATAACGGAACGGTAATAGGACTCGCCGTTTTTGAAAAAGAAAAAAAGCGCGATAAGCATTACCACGAGATTTATGGCTAGAAGCAGGGTGTTTTTCAATAAGGGGCCGATCTGGCCTGCAAGGGTCGATGATACTTCGCTGATGCCTTTTACCACGAGCCCCTTGATGTCGATACCTGCAAGAGCGGGGTGCGCAAGAAGTTCGCTTGAAAGTGAAGAGGTATAGTTGTTCCACAGCTCAAAAAGCCTGCTTGACTGGAATCCTCCTGACGCAAATTCATACAGCCCGATGGCCTGTGATGCGCAGAGGGCGAGCAATATAATCGACGGGACGATTATCACCAGCATGGTGAAAATTGTCATGACAAAAGCGGCAAGTCCCGCCCTGCCTTTGAATACGCTCAGTACTCGCTCGTTAAGCGGGTGCAAGGCCAACGTGAGAATGGCTGCCCAGAGCAGGGCTGAAGAGAACGGAGCAAGAATACTCAGCATCTGGTATAACAGAATGAGAAAAAAAGCAAAGAAGACAACAGCAAAAAAATTGGGACGGGTTATCAATGGCGACGTCGCTGTAGTTTTCAATCGTTCTCCTTTATTAAAAAGTTTGCCGGTTTGCTGCCATATGGGCTGCGAGCTCCACTGCTTCGAGCAGGCTCTCGGGGTTGGCACAGTTTTTGCCGGCAATATCGTATGCAGTTCCGTGGTCAACCGAGGTCCGGATGATGGGGAGTCCCACGGTGACGTTCACAGCATTGCCGAAAGCCAGCATCTTGAGGGGAACTAGACCCTGGTCGTGATACATGGCTACAACCATATCATAGAAATTGTTGCGCGCTTTGTAAAACAGCGTGTCCGCAGGAATCGGGTCGCTCGCGTGGATTCCTTCCTGCCTGGCTTTGATCACAGCCGGAAGTATTTCATCCCACTCTTCGGATCCGAAAAGCCTGCCTTCCCCGGCGTGCGGGTTCAGCGCGGCCACGCCGATACGCGGTTTCTCAATGCCGAAGTCCTTCATAGCCTTGTGTGCGAGTCGCAGGGTCTTCAGGACACTGGCCGTGTTGACATGGCGGGCAACATCCTTGAGCGCAACATGAATGGTAACAAGGATGATTCGCATGCCGCCGCCCACGAACATCATGCCGAATTCTTTTGAGTTCGTGAGGTAGGCGATCAGTTCTGTGTGGCCCGCAAAATGATGCCCTGCGGCGTTCATGATCTCCTTGTTGATAGGAGCAGTGACGACGGCATGGGCATCATTCTTCATGCACAGATCAACGGCCTTCCTGATATAGTCGACCACCGCCGTGCCTGATGATTTGTCAGGAACTCCCCATTTGTGATGGCTGAGGTCAACATTGTTGAAATCAAGAAGATCAAGCCTGCCTTTGTGAGGATCGGCTTCTTTCGGCGATGTAATGATCCGGACAATGATTGGGAGTTGCATATCCTCGATCATCTTTTTTAAGACGCCGGTATTACCGATCACAACAGGCCTGCAGATCGGAAATAGCCTATCGCTGCCGATTGCCTTGACGATGATTTCCGGGCCGATTCCCGCGGGATCGCCCATAGTTATAACGATAAGAGGTTTTTCATTCATTCGTTGTCGTCGCGGACTTCTCTTTTTTCTGCGGTAACCCGGTAGAGCAAAACGGGGTCGATTTTTTTAGATGAAATCGGCAGGTCGAGCACTTCAAGCTCTAGACTTCTAGTGTTGAATTGAAGCATGACACGGTCGCCCTGTTTCACTTCCTTTGCCGGTTTGGATTGATGACTGTTAACGAGCACCCTTCCGATATCGCATAATTCCCTTGCAACGGATCTTCGTTTTACAAGCCTGCTCGCTTTCAGAAACTGATCGATTCGCACGAAAATATTGTAGCGTAAAAAAAAGTGTTTTACAATCAGAAATACGTGTGAATACAACAGAGTGCTACGGCTTAATCGAAAGGAGTTTCCCTATGACGACATCCGCTTCCCGCATAATTTCTCGGTGCTGGTGCAGGATAAGTGATTTCGTGGATTGAATATAGTTGGACAATTGCGGGTCAAGATTAGCAGGCAATTCATCTTCATCAAGCATATGAACACGCAGGTCAGGATCGATCAAAATATCGATTGCAAGGTCGCGCCAGATAAACTCAGCAGGCTGCAGCAATATCCGGTCAGCAATATTAAAATAGTACGCCCTGTTTTTTCCCTGGTTCAAAATCCAGACATATAAAGTATACGGCCTGTCCGTCCAGTAGAGCCCGTATGTGATGTCGCCTGAGCTGAGCTTGAGACCGTCGATGTCATTGTTCCGCCTGATGATATACTTCAGCACGCCGAAGTTTTTGCTCAAATGGACCAGCTCGCATTCGAACAATTTTTCCTTGCCCGTGATTGTCAGTTTTTTTTCAATGCAGATCGGCACGATTTCCTATCTCTCTGGCCTGATGAAAAGGCTCGATAATAGGTATAAATCTATTTGATCAAAGTGATGGCCGCCTCAATCCTCTTGATCGTCTTATCCTTGCCCATTATTTCGATCACATCATAGATGCCGGGGCTGACCGTGCCGCCGGTGAGGGCCACCCGGACAGGTTGAGCGACCTTGCCGAGCTTGATGCCTTTCTCTGCCACGATCTTGTTGAATATTTTTTCGACCTCTGCATGCGCAAATGGAAAAGCTGATTTGAGTTTTCCTGCCAGCTCGGAAAGCAGCGGCGCCATATCCGGCGTCAGGTATTTTGCTTTTGCCTTCTCATCCAGGACGATCTCGTCTTTGACGAACGGCAATGCAGCGGTCTTCATCTCAACAAGCGTGTGGCTGCGTTCCGTGAGAATGTTGACGAGCTTCTTGAACCACTCAATGTTAGGTTCGCTGCCCGGTTTCACTACCCCGTCTTTCTTCAAGAGATCGATCACGAGGCTTGCAAGTCTGCCCGGTTCCGCCTGTTGAATGTAGTGATGATTGAGCCATATACACTTCTCAGGATTGAACACTGATGGTGCCTTGCCCACGTTTTCGAGCGTGAATTTGTCAATCAGTTCTTTAATTGAAAAAATCTCCTGATCACCGTGCGACCAGCCGAGACGCACCAAATAGTTTACGAGCGCTTCGGGCAGGTAGCCGAGGTCTATATACTCGGTGATGGCAGTTGCACCGTGACGTTTTGAGAGTTTGGTTTTATCAGGGCCCAGGATCATGGGTAAATGGGCGAACTTCGGCGACTCATACCCAAGGGCATGATAGAGCTGGATCTGGCGGGGAGTATTGTTCAAATGATCGTCCCCCCTTATCACGTGGGAAATGTTCATGGTCACGTCGTCAACCACCACGGCGAAATTGTACGTGGGCAGGCCGTCGGAACGCCGTATAATCAGGTCGTCGAGCTGTTGGTTCTCGAACGTTATGGCGCCACGGATCATGTCGCGCACAATGGTTTGTCCTTCATCGGAGGACAGAAACCGTACCGCGGGAGTTCTTCCGTCAACAGGGGCCTTCAGTGAGCGGCATTTGCGGTCGTACTTCGGTGGCCTACCTGACGCGAGCGCTTCTTTTCTCCTCGCATCGAGTTCATCCGGAGTGCAGTAGCAGTAGTATGCCTTACCCTCCTTAAGTAGCCTGTCCACGTGGGTATTGTAAATATCCATGCGCTCGGTCTGGCGAAACGGACCTTCATCCCAATCGAGGCCGAGCCATCTCATGCCGTCGAGAATGATCCTGATGGATTCATCCGTGGACCGGGTTTGGTCTGTATCTTCGAGTCTAAGGATGAATATGCCATTCTGATGGCGGGCAAAGAGCCAGTTAAAAAGCGCGGTTCTTACCCCACCGATATGGAGGGCGCCAGTCGGACTCGGTGCAAAGCGGACGCGAACAGTGCCTGCGGTACTCATAGAATAAGAGACTCCTTCTTAAGTTTGGTAATTTGGTACCCGCATAATGCATGCTTTAATCATCAAGATTAAAATACCTCACATACACCACAGTTGTAAAAAACGATGGACACGGATTTTCTCAGATTGTATAATGGAAAAACAGTATCGTTTTCCTCACAAAACAATCCACCTCTTCCGTGTCAAAGTCTTAAAACTTTACAGGCTTCGTGCAGGCGGTTCAAATCTTTTATACCTATTTTCTTGTGTTCGTGCGGTATTATATATCAAATTCCGGGGTTAATCAAAAGCAAATTTAAGGCACGGCAAGTCGGCAGACGCATGATGTAAACGCCCCGCGAGGATAAAAGTTATCTGTTGCAGAGCTCCCCGGTCGAGTCATATTCAAACGAAACGGGCGGCCCACATGGCCGCCCGTTTCGTTTCGAAAACCGTTAATACTCCCGTTTAGATCACATAATTTTGAATGGGTTGGTATAGAGAAGGATGAAAATGATAACCAGCGCATAGATCGCGAGCGACTCGATCAGAGCCAGACCCAGGATCATCGTGGTCATAATTTTACCCATCGTCTCCGGATTGCGTGCAATGCCCTGTACTGCTCCGCCAACGGCATGGCCCATACCGATACCGGTACCCAACGCCGCGAGGCCGATACCGAGTGCGCAGCCGAGCTCAACGTATGCGAAGAACGACAAGTGCGACGGATCGGTTGACTTCGCTGCTTCAGGGGCTGTTTCTGCTGCTGCGAAAACCACGGTTGCCGCAAACATCAGGATAAAAACCAATAAGATGATTGCAGAAAATTTTTTCACGTAATTCGTCTCCTTTCTTTGAAATAGGATGTATGTGCGTCCGGATATGACCGGAATACTACCGCCCGGGTACTCCCTTACGGGTAACTCATTCCCCGGGGTATGAAGATTTAGTGATGATCGCCTCCTAGGTGCGCAGCTTCCATGGACCCTGCAATGTAGAGCATGGTTAGGAGCGCAAAGACGCCCGCCTGCACAAAGGCCACGAGCAGACCCAATGCTAGGATGGGGACCGGTAACAGATACGGGCAAAGAATCGCGAGTACCAGTAGCAGCAGATGCTTTGCCTGCATATTGCCGAACAGACGAAAGGAGAGAGACACAATGCGGGCCAGATGACTGATGACCTCGATGGGAAACATAAACCATGCGGCTGCCCACATGGGGCCCAGGAAATGCTTGAGATACTTAAAGCGCCAACGGGTCACGCCGACGCCATGGGTCATGGTGAATGCGATGAGGGCAAGCGGCAACGTGGTATTAAGGTTCGCGGTCGGGGACTCGAATCCGGGGATCAGTCCAAGGAGATTACAGGTGAGAATGAAAAGGAAGAGCGAACCGATCAACGACAGGAAGGGCCTGCCTTCGGGTCCCATATTGGCCACGATGTAGTTTTCAAGACCCGAGACGATGGTTTCAAAGAAGTTCTGGATGCCGGTTGGTGCCGTCTTTTTGAGCGAGAAACGCACGGCAAGCGCAAGCCCGATAAGAATCGCAATAGCCAGCCAGGTATACGTAATGTATGGGGGGAAATTGTGCAGTTCAGGCAGAAGTAACGGTGCCTCTTTCATAATACACGCTCCTTATACAGACACCAAAATTTACAGGAACACATGTTTTTTGTCAAGAAAAAACCCGGAGAAAACTTAATACATTCAGATTGACGCAGGTTCAATTGTTAAAGCGGTTATTTAGGCGTGACACTGAATCATTTGATTTTAGCGGGATTCCTAGCTACTGTTTTCCTAGGGATGACGAATTAACCTGCATTTACACATGATCTTTTTGGTTACGTAATGCAGCTCCTCTGGCTCGCTTGAAACCCATAATAATCAGATAATTTTGTTTGTCTAGGATTCAGAGAAAAACTGATACTATCCGCTCTTTTTTCCATAGTAAGAAGCGTGAATCCCTGTAGAGCAAGATATCTTTTTGTGCCTGCATTACTTTCTCGAATACAAGCCGATCAACTCTGTTTGGGCAAGGATATGGCCTTTCATGGCACCTTCTACAACAGCTTTAATGGCATTTGGGCTGAGAGAGAGCATAGAGTCGATTGCGTAGAGTTTGAAGAAGTACCGGTGAGTACCCGATGGAGGGCACGGGCCCCCGTATTTCTGTTTTCTGAAATCCGTCATGCCCTGCGAAGCGCCCTGAGGAACGGAATTTTCCTTGATTTCTTTCGCAGAAGGATTGATGTTCCACATGACCCAATGAACCCACGTTCCTACAGGTGCGTCCGGATCATCGACAATCAGCACGAGCGATTTTGCCTCTGTGGGAACATTCTCGATTGTGAGAGGCGGGTTCACATCAGCACCATCGCAGGTGTATTTTGAAGGAATTGATCCGTTCAGAGCGAATGCCGTACTCGAAATTTTCAGCGTAGCCATATCAGAAGCCTCCCTTGTGGTAAAAGGATAAAGTAAAAGAGTAATAAGCACCAAACAGGTCGTCATCCCATGCAAAATTCGTATTATATTATCATGACTTGTCATGCTTTTCGAGGGCGGCTGTCGATTTCCTTAGTCATAATGATATCACAACTTTTGTCAGTATGGTGCCACAAAAAAAGAGCGGGTAGGAGCGACTAAATAGGGCTCGAAAAAGCGTATTGGTATTATTGGTTCCGTCGTCAGATGTGTTTCGGTAAGGCCACACCGGCAAGCACCTTCATGGGTCCATGGTTTTTCAGTGTTTCGAGTTGTTGCTCGTTCCAAACAAAAAAGGAGCCTGCATAGGCCAACGAGTTGAGAGAAATATCTTCAAAAAACTCTTTTGACCGAGGCACGAGGAGCATCCAGTCGCGTGTTATGAGAAAGCAATACGGCATTGACTGGCGCGTGAGACCGCTTGCAGATGGAGCGGTCATCCCTCCGTCTGCCAGCATGGCGCAGTAGAGATCGAACGTTTTCTTTGCCGCCTCGATGGGTGAACTGACGAGACGCCGATCAAGTCGCACAAAGGAGTGGAGAAACGGAAACCGGGGAACGGCACTGATCTCATTCGCTCTTGATTGGCCGAGTGCGGGCTCGATAGGTATAGCCGGGCCATCCGCGGTAAAAGGAAGCGGAATGATTTGGAGATGCTTGTGATTTTGGCTTGCACCCCCGGTCCTGCCGCCGTTGTAGAACGCAAGGCCGTTGAATTCCGCCATGCAGAGCCAAAGGGCCTCGAAGTCATTTGGTGTAAGAAGCACTTCTTGATCTTCAAACTGCCGGGTGACGATAAGCAGGTGGTGTTTTAGCACATTGAACTTGTTTAAGACCGCAAGATGCGTATTAGAAATATCAGCAACCGTGAGTTCCTTTTCGGGCGGGAGAAAGGGGTCAGCGATCTTTCCTGCTCCGGTTGCCACTTCATGCTGTTTCCGTGCAATGTTTGCCAGTATCCTGACGAGAAATCGAATGCCACCATCCTCAATGAAGGTGTATTGTGTCGGAACAGGCAGAAGCGCCTTAATGTGAAGCGCATGCTCGGTGGTTCTGACAAGGAGCTCCCACAATGTTCCTGTTTTGATAATCAAGTTTCTCTCTCCACGTGGTTATGACGTCATTTATGCATGCCGTGAGACCTTTTTGGACAAATTGTAGTAGACAAGTTTACACGTTGAGGGCGGTCTCATGTGTTGTTAATAGTTTGATCGTATAAATTGTACAGCCGCCCTCACTGGAATGTCAATTGGTTCTTTTTGCTCCTGCAGATCACCTCCTTACACACCGGTAGGTTGATATTTTATAAATGCATCAAGGCACAACCATTGCCGCAATTATTATGGTTCATCATATCCGCCAATAAACAGAAGCACGAATCTGTACCCCAATTCTCGTGTTTATACACCTCTCGCATAAACAATGCGCCGGCCGAAAAGGAATGAACTATTCCCCCGGTCTAACAATCTCTGTTAAATATTATTCTGTAATATTATTCTGTAATATTTTCGCTGTAATATTTTAGCTGTAATATTTTGGCTTGACATAATTTCTAATTTTATAGTAAACTACAGTAAACGTTTACCTTTTTTTAAAATTAAGTGAATTTTATGAAATGGATAACAATAAAAGAACTGGCTAAATTATCTAATATCTATTGAATATGAATTTATCTATTGGATAGTAAACGATTACTATTCTATTTTAATAAGTGATTTTATGAAACGAATAACAATAAAAGAACTGGCTAAGTTATCTGATGTTACACCTAAAACAGTTTCGAAAGCTCTTAACGACCAATCTGGCGTAAATGAAGAACTAAGAAAAAAGATTAAGGGATTGGCACTGGAAACAAATTATATACCCAATCTATTTGGCCGCGGGTTAAAGGGCAGTTCAGTAAAAACTGTGGGAGTTATTATAACGAGCAGTTACAATCCAAATTTTGCAGATGTAATCAGTGGAGTTGGAGAAATAGCTGATGAATTAGGTTATAGCATCATTCTATGTAATTCAAATGAAGATCTAGCCTCTGAAAACAAACAAATCGAATTATTAATACAAAAGCAGGTCGATGGCATTATCCTTACGCCGGCATCAGATTCACCAGATGCAAAAAGAACCGGTGTAGAAAAACTGAAAAAAATGGGAATCCCTTATATTCTGATATATAGAAATATTAAAGGTGAAGAAAGAAATTGTGTAAAAACTGATAATGTTCAAGGCGGATACATGGCAACAAAATACTTAATTGATAAAAGCCATAGAAACATTCTTTTTTTGAGTCCTTATTTAACGACTGGCAAAATGAATTTTGTTTCTCAAGATAGATTATCAGGCTATAAAAAAGCGTTAGAAGAGAACAATATTAAAGCAACAGAAAATAATATTTACCATTGTAATAATATTAGTTTGGAAAGCGGGTATGAAGTAACGTTAACTATTCTAAAAGATAGAAGAGATTTTACAGCTGTATTTTGCTTTAACGATATTATTGCATTTGGTGTTGTTAAAGCTATTCATGAATGTGGACTTCAGATTCCATCTGATATCGCAGTAATTGGTTTTGATAACATGCTATTTTCACAAGTTTGTCTTGTGCCATTAACAACTGTGCACCAGGAATCATATAAAATTGGATATACCGCAATGGAAATTATTCTAAAAAAAATAAATAGTGATAATAATTTTGATGAAAAACAAATGATCTTTCCTCCAAGAATTATTGAAAGGTTATCTGTATAAGATTCATATTGATCTTAAAGTGAGAATTCAAATAATTTGTTTTATTAAATTAGATGAATATACCTTAGAAAGGGAGGTCTTATGAAAAATAGTATTAAAGAATTAGAATCAATAGCAAAAAAAATAAGATGCCATATTGTAAAAATGATAGGCCCTAAAAAAGCCGGGCATCTGGGGGGATCTTGCTCGATAGCTGATGTTGTGACCGTACTTTATTTCAATAAAATGAAACACGATCCGAAAAATCCCAAAATGCCTGACAGAGACAGGTTTTTACTGAGTAAAGGACATTCGGCGCTGGTTCAGTACGCAGCGCTTGCAGAATCGGGGTATTTTCCGGTTGAAGAATTATTGACATTAAAAAAGTTGGGGTCAAGACTTCAGGGGCATCCCGATATGCTTAAATTGCCCGGTATTGAAGCGAATACGGGTTCATTAGGTCAGGGGTTGTCTATAGCAGCAGGCATGGCTGCTGCTGGAAAGATCGATAAATTAGCTTATAAGGTGTACTGTGTTGTCGGCGATGGCGAAATTGCTGAAGGGCAAATCTGGGAAGCTGCAATGTCGGCATCGTTCTATAAGCTTGATAATTTAATCGCTATCCTGGATAAAAACTGTTTGCAAGCCACCGGTTGTATATCCGAAAGATTCAATACCAATCCTCTCAATGAAAAATGGGAATCGTTTGGATGGCATGTCATTGAATGTGATGGTCATAATATGCGTGAAATAATAGAAAGTTTGGATAAGGCCGACAGCGTGACCGGGAAACCTGTTATTGTCATTGCAAATACGGTAAAAGGATGCGGCATTTCATTTGCCGAAAATGTTGCGTCTTTCCATCATGGAGCAATGACACAAGAACAGTATGAACTAGCCTTACAAGAATTAGGAGGTAAGTAACATGAACATACAGGACCCAAGAAAAGTATTCGGCGAAACTCTTGTAGAATTAGGCAGGGCAAATGAAAGAATTGTAGTATTGGAAGCGGACCTTGGAAAATCCACCATGAGTACTTTGTTCCAGCAGGCTTTTCCCGAACGATATTTCGAAATGGGGATTTCCGAGCAAAATATGACTTCTTTCGCGGCTGGTCTGGCGGTATCTGGAAAGATTGCAGTTGTCAATTCTTTCG
>Ga0074045_10004191_pt1 | contig 12812 bp, 15 predicted proteins | sample BogForMeECP23OM2_FD_94442 | JGI IMG/M metagenome (GOLD analysis project Ga0074045, IMG submission 94442) | Bog forest soil microbial communities from Calvert Island, British Columbia, Canada - Bog Forest MetaG ECP23OM2 | ecosystem: Environmental > Terrestrial > Soil > Wetlands ... | reverse complement strand
CGCGCCTTCTATTGGATTGATTATTGCCGCAGCGATCGCTTCAGGGCTTTCTCCGGCATCTGTGTTCGATGCTTGGACCGGAGGGGAGGCGTCGGGTACTTGAACGACTCTTTTCGGTTTTTTCGGTCTCGGAGCTTTTCTCTCTTTAGGTGCGCTGGGAAGGACATCCAGTATTGTCACTGAGGGAACCGGCTCTTCGTTCTGCGGTGGTGGCGCTTGAACCGGAGCGCTGATAGGTTGTTCGGTTTTAGGTTGCGGCGCTGGTTCGTTTGAATCGTCTTTGTGTCCCATTACGCTTCCTATCATCAATAGTATAATTAATCCAGCGAAGCCGCAAACGACAATACCAAGCGCGCGAGCGCCTTTCTCTATTTCCGTTTCCGATCGTCTCTTGGGGCCGGACTCTTCATCATCTTCAGGCTCGGCTCTAATTCCTTGCCACAGCGCACTCTTTACTCCATCGGGCCTTGTGATCGTGCGGTTCTCTTCATGTTCGCGCCTTTTCCTATCAATCACTTTTCGCAGGTCTCTAAGCTGCTTCTCTATGGGTCTGGTTAATGAAGATGGACTGTCCAATAGTTTATCTACGGCTGCATCCGCGATCTGGAAGAATGCTTCATTATCCGCCGCCTTCTCAAGGCCAATGATTATCTCTGCAGCCAGGGCCTTATTCAGCGAAGGTATCAACGCAGCCGCCTCTTGAAGGAACAAAGCGACCTGCACGTTCGCATCTATCGCGTCCAGGTTGCGGAGCCTGGTCCGCAATCCGAATAATTCGCTGGCTAGGTTGGTTTGACCCCTGTTCGCGAGATCTATAACGGCCAGGACATTCTTCGATTCCTCTTCTCCATCAACCATCCTGTCGAACAATGGCACGAACATAGATTTCTTGAGCGCCGTGCCAATTTTGTCCCTAACCGCTTGGGACGATTTTCTTAGGTCTTTCCTTTGCAAACCTGGTTCCGGTTTTTCTCCGGACGGAGGTTTTTGCGCCTGGTCCATGCCGTCTCAGCTCTCCGCGCCTAGGTCAGCCAAGCATGACTCGGCCTGTTTTCTCACATCACCAGGTCCGTCGTGCCAGAGACCATGGAGCGTAGTGGTGGCCCCTGTTAGAATAGGCACCGCGCGATCGCCGCTTGCCAATATGCCGAGAGCCTTCACAGCGTTTAACCTATCCCCTTCATTATCGATATCGGCAAAGTCACACTTGCGGGCCATCCTATCGAGGCTTTCGATCAGTTCCGGTGCCTGTTCTGCGTTATCTTTAACGAAGCTATCTACAGCATCGATTTCTCCGTCAGCCACTTTTATGAGGCAATCCTCGAGAGTCATCGGTGACGCTTTCGCTTCTTCACCAGAAGATTGCGATTCTTCACCTGCGGGTCCGTCTACAGGAGGTTTCGTTTCGCTTTCCGGCGGTGGCGTCATAGGCACTTCCTCCTGCACTTCGCCATGGAGTCCGACTCTCAAGGTATCAACGGTGAACTCATCTATGCTCTCGAGTATCCGCGCCACTGTGGCAGTCACGCTCTCAGACACCGTCCTCATGCTCTTCGCGTTTTCGGATTCCAAGTCAAGCCTTTCCTTGAGACCATCAAGTATCTTCTTCGCCTCTTTGGCGTGTTCATCTTTCCCTTCTATGGATTTGTTCACGTCAGTGTATGCCAGTGCCGAGGAATCCATTATCCCGGCAGCCATGACGAGTTTCTCTGAGGCTCGCTCTGCATAAGCTTTGCCGATATCGAGTATCGCGGCAACCGAACGGAGCGGGCCGAATGTGGCTGCCAATATCGTCTCGATGCTCATGACGGATATATCCTCTTCGGATTCCGTTATCGCGACCGTGTCCAGGACTTCCTTTTCTGCCTCCTTCGTGGTGGGCAGCTGGCTGAAGGTGAAAGCGCGGAAGTCGTTTCTCGCTGGTGTCAGCATGCCGTGCGAATTGTCAACGTGGTCTTTGAGCACCTTTTCCAATGCGCTCAGAGCGTATCTTTCAAGCGATAGAAGCGTTTTTGATGTCGAATCCTCGAATGGCGCGAGCCAGCCTTGAATCAATTGGATTTCGGAGATGCCGCTGTCAAGAGAAACCATCCTGGTACGGATAGCGTCCTTGGCGCTTCTGAGCTCGGCTTCTGCGGTTATGGTCTCGTCCACCTTTCGTAAGGCAACCTTCACCCGGTTAAAATCCTGTTCAGCGGATGATAGAATCTCCGAAGCGGCTTTCGCGCTCAGGAGCGCGGAATCGAGAGGCTGGTAGTACCTCGTTGCGATGACATTGCGTGTCCTTTCCACCACATTCTTCAGATTAGCTGGTTTGATCATAGTCTGTTCTGCCATATATATCCCATCCGTTCAGTAATTATGTGCTTTGCTGTTTTATTATGTGGAAACCTTTTTAATGTTGGCCTTTGGAAAAAGATGGCGCTATCTCAGTAGAACTGCCGATCGATCGTTATGCAATCCTCGCTTCTCCGCTCTCACGGTCGTATTGCATGATAGTTATGGTCGATTTCTTCCCGAGGCGCCTGAGTATTGTCTGTTCAATCTGCTTAGCAATATCCAGGCTGGTGTGCAGTATCACGATATGCGCGTCCCCTTCCAGGCCGTGCACGTGCCCCTGCGCGTATTCAATGCTGCCTAACGCTTCCTCGCCCAGCTTGCCTCCCACTGCGCTCACCGCGAAAATCTCGTTCTGGCCTGCTCCGAAGACTATCCGGACCGGGAATCTTCCCAGGTTTGTCGGGTCGCTGATGGCTATCGTATGAGCAGTCTGCGTGGAGAGGTCTTTGCCTCTGGCTAATGACTCCGCAGTCCTTTTCCCGGCGCTCGACCTCAATGACGAAATGAACCTGCTGCCCATGGTATCTGGGCCGAGGATCGCGAGCCGGTCGCCCTTGCGTTTCGTAGGGTCGAACTCCAATGCCGTGACCTTCGCTTTCTTCTCCCTTGTTTCAGGCAGATCCATGATGGCCTGCGCCTGGTTAATGGCGTTGGCAGAATATATGTCAAAACCTTCCCTCACGATGTTGACGCGGCCGAGCAATCCCCCTTTCGCGTGCGGGTCATCCCGTTTCCCTTTGCATGCCCCGCAATCAACATGGCCGCAGACGATTATCTCGCCGCCCGGCTCGAGCATCTTTATGGCCTCTCTCACATCATCCGATATGACATTGCCGGCGACTTGCAGCGCCAAAACACGCTTTCCAGCGTACTGGTCCAGCTCGGTTATCTCGCAACGCGCATCGCTGCACGTTATGAGTATGGCATCATACCTCTTGACCACTTCCGGTTTGATCCCGATCTTATTGAGCGCAGCCCGGAATTCCCCATTCCCTTCGAGCAGCTTGATCCTGGACTCTTCTATCTTCATGTTCATGCCGGGAAGCATCTCTGCCTGGACCGGCGGAAGGCTCTGCGGTCTGAACCTGGCGGGTTGCCGTTCAGCGGTCGTCGTCTCCCCCATATGCAGTCTGGCAGCGGCAAGGGCGCCGACCTCCTTCTCGGCCTGCTGGAGGAGTCTCTCGGCGCGTTTCCGTACCTTCGCGTTCTTGATGTTCTCCAATTCGAAGAATCCGATCTGGGACTCTGTCGTGACCTCCATGTCTAGCGCTTTGCCCAGCTCTATGAATTCTTCCAGCAGCTCCGGGCTCAGCTTGGAAAGCTTTGTCGTCAGCATGGATAATAATATGCCAGAAAGCGATTAAAATTAGTTATGCTGGCATCAAGAAGAACTGTTTTGCATTCTGCCGAAGGCAGAATTAGCAAAAACAAAACGGGCCTGGAGGGATTTGAACCCTCGGCCTGCGGATTAAAAGTCCGACGCTCTACCAAGTTGCTCTGGGTTTCACATTGCCTTGAGGCAATTAGCAAAACAAAACTGAGCTACAGGCCCTTGTGGAGTAATAAAACAGCGATACCGATTTAAAACCTTCCTTACTCATTTATCACCGAACATACACACGCTTCGGGTGGACCGCAGCGTATGGGGTGAAAAATATGACAGGGTGTTTAGAAATCCAGTAAGGAAAGAGGGAATGCATTGAAGGTAGAGACTCATTTTGTAAAGAAGCCTCAGGTATTGGATACGACTTTGCGCGACGGCGAGCAGACCTCGGGTGTAGTTTTTTCCCCGCAATCCAAACTGACTCTCGCCCGCGAGCTTAAACGGCTCGGCGTGGATATCATCGAGGCCGGAAGCGCGATTAATGGCAAGTCCGAAAAGGAAGCCATAAGCCTTGTCTGCGAAGAATTCGGTAGCGCCAACGTCACTTCATTCGCAAGGATAAAGAATGTGGATATCGATGCGGTAGTGGAGGCCGGTGCCGGCAGGATAAGCCTGGTGTTCCCAGCCTCTCCGATACATATCAATGGAAAGCTCAGGACGGACCCAAGCGACTACGAGAAGGTATCAGACATCATTCTCGCATCCGCGGATTATGCCATGAAACGGGGTCTCACGGTAGAGCTTTTGGCAGAGGATGGCAGCAGGGCCGAACCGGAATTCCTCAGGCACGTGGCTTTGAAGGCGCAGGAGAACGGAGTCGAGTGCTTCTGCGTTTGCGATACCCTGGGCATGATGATGCCCGAGCAGACTTACGCGCTTTTCAGATACCTGAAGGACGCAGAGGTCCAGCGCCTGTCGTTCCACGGCCATAACGACCGTGACATGGCCACTGCGAACACGCTCGCAGCCATGCGCGCAGGAGCGGAACGATTCCATGGCACGGTGAATGGTCTTGGCGAGCGCACAGGCAACTGCGCGATCGAACGCGCTGCACTGGCCCTCCAGCTCAATTACGGCATAAGGACGATCAATCTCAAGGTTATCCAGGAAGTGTCGACTATTGTGGCCGAACATTCAGGCGTTTTTCCAGCCAGATGCACCCCAGTGGTCGGAGACTCGGCATTCTCGCATGCCGCAGGCATACATCACGACGGGCAAAGAAAGCTACGCGAGATGTACGAGCCGTATCCACCTGAGATCGTGGGTCGCACGCATAAGTATTCTTTAGGCAAGCTTTCAGGGACCGGAAGCATAGGCATGAAGCTCGAGGAACTGCGGGAGAAAGGTTTCGACGTAACCTTGCATGGAGACAAAGTGCCGTTGGTCCTTGAAGGTGTCCGGCGCATGGGGGAAGAAGGCCAAATCGTGAGCGATGTCGATTTCCTTCTTCTCGTCAATGAAGCCAATGGAGACGGCACGCACAACAAGATATCTATACCTGATTCGGAGATGCTTGCCGTGACCGGAAATCGCGTCACGCCGAACGCTTATGTGCGCCTGAAATACAATGGAGAAGACGAGCTCAGGTACGGAGCGGCTATCGGAGATGGTCCGGTGGATGCGGTCATCTGCGCCATCAACAACGCACTCGGGGACAGCGGCGTAAGCCTAGTCACCTATTACGTAGGTGCGATCAAAGGCGGAAGCGATGCCAAGATACGGGTGACCGAGATCGTGCGCGTGGGGGACCAGACCATCACTTCGGCAGGATTCGGAACTGATATCATAAGGGCGAGCGCCGACGCATACATCAAGGCCCTGAACGTGCTGCTCTGAATTTTAAACCCTTTCATCCTTTTTATTTCCAAGAAGCCAGGTTGGCAGATCGGCTATGCATCCGCCTGCAGTTCGCTTTTCTGAGACTCAAAAAGTCGATGACTGAGCAAAAAGCGGAGTAGAGGGGTTCAAATCCCAGGGAATCGAGATTCCCTTATGAGGGAGGACATCTCCCTTACCTGGCTTCTTTCTTTTTACTAGAATCTCATCTTGATCAGAAACTCTAGTAGCAGTGTTATCAGATACACCGCCATCAGCGCTGCGCCCCCGGCCCTAGTTATCGTGCCCCTCATCGCCAGCATGAAGAATAACGCGGTGACGAGCACCATGGCCGGGATAGTGACGATCGCGGATACCGGATCCAAGGAGAACGGGTGCGCGATCGCGATTATCCCGAGAGTTATCAGCAGCGTGAATATGTTCGAGCCGATGGTCTCCGAAATCGCGAGTTCGGCATAGTTCTTTCTGACGGCCTGGATGGCCGCGGCGAGGTTCGGTAGGCTGAGGCCGAGGGCCCCCAGCGTCAGGCCGATCAGCAGCTCGGGTATCTGGAGTATCTGAGCGATCGAGATCAGCGAATCCGTGAAGAGCTGTGCGCCTATGACGAGCATGACCGCTCCGCCCAGGAATATCAATTTGATATCCTTGAATACTATCTCCGGTCCGCCGGTCTTCCCTATGAAGAACAACGTCTTGGCGATCATGTCCGATTCGCGCTTCCTTTCCTTGTGCGCGAGGGTCTTCTCCTGCTCATAGACATTGACTAGGTACGGAATGAAAAGAAGGAAGAGCACCATCCCGTCCTTGCTGGTGAGGCTGAAATTGCTGATAGCGATAAGTGCGACCACGATCGTGATGACCAGCATGAAGACCGCGTCGCGGGTGATGACATGCCTTGGTATCTTCAGCGGCTTTATGATGGCCGCTATGCCGACTATGAAGCCGAGATTGACGATCACAGAGCCCATGCTCGCTCCGATGCCGATGTCCGTGTGGTTCTCGGCGATGCTCATCAAGGCGATAAGGAGCTCCGGGAGGCTGAGGAGGACAGATATCAAAACCAGGCCGACAGCGACATTCGTGGTATTAAGGGTGCGCGCGAGCGGCACCGCCGCATCGGTTATCCAGTCCGATCCCTTCACTATCAGGTACGCTCCGAATAGGAGGAGCACGATTTCGAGTATCATGGTTCCACTTAGACGCCCGTCTAATGTTTGACACCTGTCCAACTTTATCTAATAACATTTATATATGAAAAAAGCGCATGAATATATCACGCCTGGGTTTTCTGGGTGCGGCTCCGAAAGGGGCGTATTCGCAAGGAAAAAGTGGCCTCAGCTGAGGGCATATTCCCATTCTGGGCTCGCCCCGCTGGCTGCGTCCTTGGACCGATGCGTCCTTTTGGATTGTCCGCTGGGCTTTGGCATGCTGCATTCATCTGCGGTGTGTTCCGCCTCCCAGACCCAAAAGGCGTATCCAATCTTGACGAAGGATATCTTTTTACGCTTTAGGTCTTATTCTGCATCATGAAATCATTAACAAGATATCTCAAGATGAACACCGAGAAAAAAATACAGATAGAACGGATCACGGACGAAGTCGCTGACGCTGTGATGGAAAGCGGAGTGAAAGAAGGTCTGATCCTGATAAATCCGATGCACATAACCGCAGCCGTCGTAGTGAACGATAACGAATCCGGTCTCCATAGCGACTACCTGAGAATCCTCGAAAAACTCGTGCCATACAAAGCTGACTATAGGCATAACGACAGCGGAGAGGATAACGCGGCAGCGCATATCTGGCGCCAATTGATGGGGCATCAGGCCGTTATGGCGATAACGGACGGCAAGCTCGATCTCGGCACATGGGAGCAGATATTCTATTTCGAGTTCGACGGCCAGCGCAGCAAACGTGTTCTTATCAAGATAATCGGCGAGTGATCAGAAATAGATTATCTCATGCGTTTTCTCATCGAAGATGCCCCTCTTTTTGGGCTCCTCCTCTATCTCATGCTTCACGACGAGTTCCTTGCCGCCTGCCGTATGGATGATAAAAAGGTGTTCGATCCGCTTGTCCTCAAGCTTCATCAGGATGGAATATTTCTCCAGCATCCTACCTGATCCGATATCGAAATATCCATAGATTATGAATTCTTTTCCGCCGTGCTTGAGGATCCGCGCTTCTTTCTTCCCCTTGGCTCCGATCGTTATGGCTTCTTCAGGATAATCCATCCCCACACCTCAATATGGCTCCTCGTATATGAAATCTGCGATGTGCAGTTGGCCGTCCCTCTTCGCTGCGAGCATCTCCTTGCCAACCCCTCCGTCATCCTCGTTTTTCGGATATGACCATCCGTTCTCCTTCAGCCATTTCCTTCTATCGGCATGGTCCGGCATGACCTTCTCCACGAGGCTCCAGAAACGGGGGCCATGGCTCCTGTATTTCGTGTGTGCGAGCTCATGGACTATGACATAATCGAGGATGCCTTCAGGCATGAAAAGAAGCCTTAGATTGAGACTGATCGAGCCGTCGCGCGAGCAGCTACCCCACCTGCTGAGGTTATCCCGTACAGTGACGCGTTTCACCGGAGACTGGAAATGAGCGTTGTTTATCCGTCCGACCCTTTCATTGAGTTCCGGCATCAGCATCCCGATGATGCGCTCCTTGGCGATGGCGGACGCCTTCTCGTGTTTCTTGGGGTGCTTCTCATCCATGACGACTTCGATCGTGTCCCCCTTGATCTTCCCGCAGAACCTATTGCCTGATTTGAACGCGATCCCAATGCATCTTCCCAAAGCCGATATCCTCTGGCCGTCGCGGAGTTCGACCTTTTTCGTGGTCTCTCCGGTCCATTTCCCCTTTTCTATGGCCTTGATCGATTTCGCGAGCAGCTCATCACCAAGGCGCTTTTTCTCGGATTCCGGCCAGCGGGAAGGGATGGTTATCGTGAGGATGTCGTCGCGCAGGCGCGCCCAGGCGTTCCTGTTCCTGCTGGCTGCACGCACGACCTTGAAGGTCCGGCCATTGACTTCGAAAGCATCCACTATTACGGTTCTGGGACGATGTTTTTTTAACCGAAAGCGCTCACTCTTCGCTATCGAAGAAATGATTAATAGAATTCGCTTGGATATCGGTTAATGCAGTTCGAGGAGAAGATCGCAGGCGGCAAGCTGGTCTGCATCGAAGTATGGTCGACTGATAGCAGCACCGCAGATCGGGTGCGGATAAGCGGCGATTTCTTCCTCCATCCAGAGGATTCGATCGAAGACATCGAAGATTCGCTTATCGGCTTGCCGCTTGATTCGAATGAGGGCGCCATAGAAGCGAGGATAGCCAAAAGCCTCCAGAAACGCGACGCGTCTCTGATAGGAGTCTCCGCCAAGGACATAGCCAGGTTATTCGCCAAGGCGGTATCGAAATGATGTGGCGCGTCATCGAATATTCTAAGAACGATGCATTCATGAACATGGCGATAGACGAAGCCATAAGCGAAGCCGTTGCCGTCTCTGCTCCCCCGACGATTCGTTTCTATGGATGGGATCCAACTGCCATTTCCATCGGATATTTCCAGTGTTTGGGGAAAGAAGTTGATCTTAAGAATTGCGCTGAATTCGGGATAGATATTGTCAGGAGGCGGACCGGCGGCGGCGCGGTCTATCATGACGGCGAGATAACATACAGCGTCATCGCCAAGGAAAGCGTGTTCTCCAAGGATATCCTCGAATCCTACCGCCAGATATGCGGTTGCATAATCGATTCCCTCGCGCTGATCGGGATTAAATCCGAATTCAAGCCCATCAACGACATCATCGTGAACGGGAAGAAGATATCGGGTAACGCGCAGACGCGGCGGAATGGGGTATTGCTCCAGCACGGCACCATTTTGTACTCCGTGGATTTGGACCGCATGTTCTCAGCGCTCAAAGTCTCGGACGAGAAGATCAGGGATAAACTGATCCAGAATGCGAGGGAAAGGGTGACTTCTATCTCGCAGCAGCGTACTGTCTCGTGGAATGAAGCCTATGAAGCTTTGATCTCCGGGTTCACCAAAGGGAAGGATTTTTGCCTAGGCGACCTTTCGGATTCTGAGATAATGCGGGCCAAGGATTTAGCGAAGTCTAGGTACATGACAAGCGAATGGAACATGATGCGGTTATGACTTCCCGCTAACGCAGAAATATCTGCCTTTGATTCCTTTCAGCTTCTCGACAGGGCATCCTTCGCATATGCACCCGTATCTCTCCAGTTTGCATGATGCCTTGTCTTCCAGGCAGAAGAGAAGCTCGCCATTTTCACGCACGCATTCGGCATAAGTGGGGCATCTGGCGCAGATGCACTTGGCCTTCAGATCCGTCGCTTCAGAATCCATTCGAACCATCTCAGATATTGATATAAGCGGATATCGCGAGTATCGCGTGCACGACCGCCACCGCGACCCCTGCCAAGGCGAGCCGCATATGCCATGCGATGGGTATCCTTATCTTGGTATAGCTGTTGAGCGCTATGATCAAACCTGCAGCCAGGAATAAAGCCAATGCCATCAATCCCAGCCAAACCACGATAGGAAACCCGAGGAGAACGGAGTATGCGAAGTCGCGCAGCATCATATCACCGGGTAACTATTACCTTGCCCATCATGTATGGGTGGATGGCGCAGGAATAATCGTACTCACCAGGTGCTTCGGTGAACGTGTGCTCATACGTATCACCGTTCGAGAGAGTCGGTGATTGGAAGGAATCGAATTTGACCGTATGAGGTACGCTATCCTCATTGGTCCATCGGACTGTCTGCCCCTGCTTCACGGTTATCTCGGCTGGATTGAAAGCGAACCCATGTATCGCGACCAAGACGGTCGGGGAAGTCGCGCCGGTGCCACCGTTTTGGGTTACGCCAGTGGTGTTTACGGCACTCTGCTGCGTGCAGCCGAAAAGCAGGATAGCGATAATCAGCAGTATCGCGAGCTTTTTCATGGGCATTAGCACGCCGGGAAGATTATTATGCCTTGCTTCAGATGGGTTTGAATATCTCGGCATCCACGCTTTCTATCCCCACGACTTCGCTGTACTCCCTTGGGTCGAACGATGTCCCTTCCCATACGACCAGGATCGTGTTTCTTGAGATCCGGACAGCGACCAGGACTTCGCTGCGTTCGGAAATCTTCTTGCCCAGGTTGGACACGAGCCGAGGTCCGAGCTCTGAGAGCAGGTAATCCTTAACCTTCAGGTTCGCGGCTTTCATGGGCCCTCTCTTCGAGTTGCCCAAAACCACGTTGAAGCCGCGGATCACGCCCTCCTCCTTCATCCTGTTGAATCTCAGGTAAACAGTCGGTCTGGGGATACCGATGATATCAGCTATTTTGGATAGCGGCGTGCTTGCGTCCTTTTGAAGGATATCTATGATTCGCTTATCAAGATCGTCCATGTGACACCTTTTCGTTGAACATTTTTTATTTTACTGTTCTTTTTATATTATCATAGGTATTAACTATATTATTTATCATTATCGTTATGGTTTTGCAACCATTTTATAAACATTTTATCGATTGATATCCGTGGTCTTATGAAATTTGCGTCTTTCCATTCGTTCCGTGGCATTCTGCAGGACGGCATACCCGAAGGGGATCAGATCCTCATCTCAGGGCCTCCGGGTTCCGGGAAAAGCATCATGGCGATGCAATTCCTTATGGAAGGCGTAAAAGCCGGGGAGCGCGGTATCTTCTTCACGCTTGAGAACCGGCCCGAATTCCTCATCGACCAGATGGAAGGCATAGGATTGGATGTGAAGAAAGCGGTCACGGACGGGCATCTCGAGATAGTAGAACTCCAGCCGAACGACGTATATGTGCTGCTCGATGAGATGGGGGAGCGGGTGAAGAAGCTAGGCGCGAAGCGGATCGTGCTCGATTCCTTATCAGTCCTCGCGGTGTACTGCGGCTCGTACCGGAATCTCCCCGAAGATCTGATAGCGTTCATGGAGAAGACCCCCCACCGCCCGCCCATAGCGATCGGGGAGCAAGTGAAAAAACAGATGCTCTACTACGTCCTATCGGAGATCCGGAGGCTGAAGTGCACGACCATCATGATTTCCGAACTCGCGAAATCATCGAAATTCTATTCCAGGGACACCGTCAGCGAATTCGCCTGCGACGGATTGATCCTCCTGGACTACAACCTTCTCGGTACCGCAGGAGTGACGCGGACATTGTCCATTATCAAGATGCGCCGGTGCGCTTACAGCGAGGGCATGCACGAGATATCCATCGGCATGAAGGGGATAAAGCTCCATTAATCTCAGCTTTTCCGTTTTTTTCCGATGCGCTTGAGCTCGAAGACGCATTCCTGGCTTATACCTGTGGCCTTGCAGCTCGTTTCCACCGCTGAATAGTCCTGCCCCGACACGCTCTCAGCCACGCCCGCTATCAGGCCGCGAAGGTAATGGCAGACCGGACGATCGCTCTTCCCGTATTCAGCCAGATAGGCCTCTGCAGTGGGCGAATTCTTCGTATTGGCGATCGCTTTCTCTCCTTTCCCGATGAACTCGCCCAGGCGCGTGTCCCCCCAGCCGGCCAGCTTCAGGACCTCCCAGCCCATCTCCATGGATGCATCTCCGGTCACGGGCACACGCTGATATAGCCTGGAAAGCTCGCCTTTCTCCTGGAGATATCTTTTGGCGCCGGTCTTGGTCTGGTGGAGGCCGCATTCGTAGATGAATTGCGCTGCTTCCTCATTCCCGATCCTCTCCGATAGATGCCGTTCCATATAGAGTAGGGTATCGGTCGAGATCATGGTCACGAGCCGTCCCCTCACCCGTACCGTGCCCTTATCGAATTTGACGATGCTTAGGGCTATCATTTTCGATATAAGATCCCCGCTCAACAGAAACACCACGCGATCATTTGCATGAGGAGGACAAGTCGAAAGTTTTTAAGGATGACCCTTGCTGTGTCCGGGCTCGGGTTGGAGAGCAGCTTCGCCCCGAACGATATCCGGATAACTATCGCTATCAGGTAGATTATGATGAAGGCATTGGAAAGCCCGAGCATCTTCCAAGGGAGCCAGACGACCGCTATCGGAAGGCAGAGGCCGAGGAAAGTCACCCGGGATGCCTCCTTGGCCCCCATCTGGACCGGCAGGGTATTCATCCCGGTCTTCCTGTCGCCTTCCACATCCTTGTAATCCTTGATGGAAAAGGCGAATATCTCGGTCACGAACATGAAACCTGCCGCGAACAGGATCTTCTCGTCCAGCGGAT
>Ga0074045_10004190_pt1 | contig 12812 bp, 14 predicted proteins | sample BogForMeECP23OM2_FD_94442 | JGI IMG/M metagenome (GOLD analysis project Ga0074045, IMG submission 94442) | Bog forest soil microbial communities from Calvert Island, British Columbia, Canada - Bog Forest MetaG ECP23OM2 | ecosystem: Environmental > Terrestrial > Soil > Wetlands ... | reverse complement strand
GTTTTGCGTTGGTGGTCAGAATAAGTGCCTTTCGTCAATAGGAAGCCAAATGAAAAATCGATGCAAACATTTTCAGTAAATGCAAAACAGGATTGGAGTTTACTTCCCCGGATTCCTCGCCACTTTCACCATCGCAGGCCGCAGCAGCCGGTCTTTGAATTTGTAGCCGCGCTGCAGCTCCTCCACTACATGATGATCTGGAGCCTCGGTGGTCTCCACCATCTCGATGGCCTCGTGGTAATGCGGATCAAAGGGCTCGCCCTTCGACGCAATGGGATGCACCGAAAGCTTGGCCAGCGCACTCTTCAATTGCTTGTAGATAAGGTCTACTCCGTTGCGGAACTCGGCCGCATCGGATTTCACCTGCAGCGCGCGCTCCAGGCTGTCAACCACCGGCAACAGAGACTTGAGCGCATCCGCGGCAGCGTAATCGCGAAATTCCTGCTGCTCTTTGACCGTTCTCCGGCGGGCATTCTCAAACTCCGCCTGCATCCGCGCCAGCCGGTCAAGTAGCGAGTCGCGCTCCGCCTTGATCTTCTGAAATTCCGTTTCCGCGCCGGTCGCAGCCGGACTGCCCGCGACGCTCTCGGACTCATCGTCTCCATCGCGAGACGCCGGCAGTTCGCGCTCCAAATCCAGCGTGGCCTTCTCTGCTTCCGATCTACCGTTTGCTTTACCCATGACAGCTCTAATCACTCCGATTCATTCAGTATTTTGTCAAACAGACGCGCTATGTAGGAAACCGCGGTTATGGTGTGCTGATAATCCATGCGCGTCGGGCCGATCACCGCCAGCGATCCGACCATGTCGCTTCCCGACCGCGCTGGCGCCCCGATCAGCACGAAGTTCTGCATGGAAGGCAGGGCATCATCAAGGCCAATCACCACCCGCACCGCCTCCTGCTTCACATCGAGGTACGCTCCGAGGAGCTGCGCGACTTTCTCTTTCTCCTCCAGAGTCTTCAGCATCTCCTGCAGCCGCTGGCGGTCCTCCTGACCGGTGACCAGATTGGCGGCGCCTTCAACGAAGACCACCTGCGCTCCCTCTTCCGCCGCAAGAGCACCTTGCTTGTAGAGTTGCTCGATCGAATTCATCAGGCGGTCGTAGTCGCTGCGCTCCTGCTCGATGCGCCGCCCCAGTTCGGAGCGCATCGACTCCATCGTCCAGCCGCGGAAATTCTCATTGATGTAGCGGGCAGCCATATCCAATTCGGCTTGCGGCAGATCGAGCCGCAGCACGCGATCGCGCACCAGCCCCGAACGCGTCACCAGCACCGCCAGCACCTTCTGATCTCCGAGGCGCGAGAAGTACACATGCTCCAGCGCATTCCTGGCGCCGCTGGTCGCCACAGTAACACCCACGTTTCGCGAAATCAGTGAGAGCACATGCGAGGTTCGCTCCATGAACTCCTGCACATCGCTGATGCCCGCCAGCGAATCAGAAATCATCGCGGCTTCCTGCGGCGCCAGCTTCGCGGTGCCAGAAATCTGCTCCACGTAATAGCGGTAGGCTTCGGTGGTCGGCACCCGGCCCGACGAGGAATGCGTCTGCTCGAGAAATCCGGCGTCCGACAGATCCGCCATCACGTTGCGAATCGTCGCCGGGCTTAGCCCTTCACGATTTGACCGCGACAGCGTCCGCGAACCGACCGGCTCGCCGGTGGAAATAAAGGTCTCCACAATCGCGGTCAGCACTTCGCGTTCGCGTTTGCCGATATTGGGGTCAGGGGACATTCAGTCTACAGCTAAGTATTTTAGATGCAGAAACTTAGGCTTAGGACGCAAAGACCGCTCCCTGCTTGGATTCTAGGAACGCGACACCTTCCTGTCAAGGACCCCACCGGCCACTTGGGCGGCACCGAGCAACCAGAAACTAGCGACGACTAATGAGCCTTTGCAAACCATTCGTCGAACCACTCAAGCGTCCGAAGGGTGTAGTCGCGGGCGTCCTCGGGCTTTATAAACAGGTGCCCTTCGTTCGGATAGACGACCAACTTCGTGGGCACATGCATCGCAACGAGCGCATGCCACCATTCGACGGATTGCTCCATGGGCACTTCGCCGTCGCGATCGCCCACAAGGATCAGGGTTGGCGTCTTCACCGCCTTCACAAAGTGCATGGGATCGCTCTTGGCGTAAACGGCGGGATCGTCATATACCGACGCCCCAAAAAACGGAATCATCCACTCGTCGATGTCGTTAACACCGTAGTAGCTCAACCAGTCGGAGAGGCCGGCGCCCGCGACCGCGGCAGTAAAACGTTGGGTCTGAGTCTCGGCCCACATGGCCATATATCCGCCGTAGCTGTGTCCGCGAATGCCGATGCGCTTCGGGTCGATGGGATACTGCCTGGCAATTGCATCCACTCCCGCCAGGATGTCGCGATAATCGCCGCCGCCGAAGTCCCTCACATTACTCTGCGTGAAAGCCTCGCCTTGTCCGTAACTGCCACGTGGATTCGGGCACAGAGCAAAGTAACCCATCGCCGATTGCGGCCCCGTGTGCTCCTCGTCCCAGTGCGAGGTGCAGGCCCACGACGGTCCCCCATGCACGTTCACAACAAGCGGATACGTCTTGCCGGAGACCATGTTCCGGGGCAGCATCAACCAGCCTTGTACCCGCGTCGCCCCGTCCATCCAGTTCACGTTGCGCATTTCTCCCCAGGTTGGCTTCAATCCCGCGTTCAGATTCGTCAGTTGTTTCCATCTGCCGATAGGGCCAGCCCACACTTCCGGCGGAGTATTCCCTGATTGACGGGCAATTGCGGTGACTGATGCATCGCGGGAGAACGAACCGCCCGGGACCCAGGCTTCCGTAGTTGTAGCTGTCAGCTCTTCTCCCGTCCACAGCGGCTGGACCGTGCCTTTACTGACGCTTACCGTGGCATAACCGGAATTTCCATCCGCATTCTCGGCGAAGGTTATGAGGTCGGAAGAGGTCCACGCGAGTGCGGAGGGCGAGGTCTTGCTCTCGGGAGTGAGGTTTCGCGCAGCACTTCTGGCAGCCGACACGACGTTAGCTGGCACAACCATGATCTCACCGCCAGTAAGACCTGCATCGCTCATCAATCCCTCGATGAACGCCACATTTTTGCCATCGGGAGAAACCCGCACATTCGCAATCTGCAGCTTCGGCTTATAGATTTCCTGCATATCGCCGGTCCGCGCATTCACTCGATAAAGACGCGCGACCCACCAGTTCGCATCGCCCGAACCACGCGCCGCACTGGCCGCCCACGCTTCCCCATCGGGAGTCCAATCGTACTCGTAGACGTACATATCCCCCGGAGTGACCTGCGCGAGATGGTCAGTGTTGAGGTCGATGGTTGCAATCCGCTCTTCGAAGATCTTCTGGTCGATGACTCCCGCGAGCGGGGTCATGGGTTGCAGGGGTCCCGCTACGCGCGGCATGCCCTCGATAAACAGCAGCGCCAGCTTCGATCCATCGGGCGAGAAGCGCGGCTCCTGAGCGTAGCCTTTCAGCTCCGCATGCTTGCGCAGAGCGCTGCCATCAGCCGCGGCAGTCCAGAGCTGGGCGGCCGGAACATCGCCCGCATGGTCGGCGATGAAAGCAAGATGTTGGCTGTCGGCCGACCAGGCCACCTCGCGCAGGGCGAGGTTGCCTTCCACCGCAATGTTTTTGGACGTTCCGCCAGCGGCGGGAATCACGCTCAGATTCCCTTCCACGATGTAAGCGACTTGAGTGCCGTCAGGGGAGATCGCAACCTCATCAATCTTCCGGGCGTGCGGCATGGCATCGAGCACGGCAGCCGCGCGCGACGGTGCCGCCGCCGCTTCTTGCGCGGAAACCAAAGAGCATCCGATTAAGGATGCGACGGCGCACAACAGCACTAACCATTGAGAACACGGCTTCGGTAGCGTATGCATGGCCGGAGGAGTATACCTGACCAGAATCTCCGCTTGCATCTTCCCCTGGATTAGCCTCTCCGCGTATCCTCAACTCCCGGGATGCGAAAACGTTCCCCATGAAATCCAAAGCACACATCGCCGTCGTTGGAGCCGGCGCCTTTGGAGGCTGGACCGCGCTTCATCTGCTTGAGCGTGGCGCTCGCGTCACGCTGCTCGATGCCTGGGGCCCGGGCAATTCGCGCGCCTCTTCCGGCGGCGAAACTCGCATCATGCGTGGTACCTACGGCCCTGACCAGCCCTACAGCCGGCTTGCCGCCCGCGCCCTTAAGCTCTGGCAGAAATACGAAATGCGCTGGAAGCGGCAATTTCTGCATCGCACCGGCGTTCTGTGGATGATCAGCAGCCCCGACGACGCCTACGAACGCGGTTCGCTCGCAATGCTTCGCGAAGCCAAGATCAAGTTTCAGGAACTTTCCCCTCGAGAAATGAAGAAGCGCTGGCCGCAGATCAACTTCTCCGGCGTTCGCTGGGGAATTTACGAACCCGAGTGCGGATATCTCGACGCCCGCGCCAGTTGCCAGGCCGTGGTCGATGCCTTCATCGCCGGGGGCGGAACGTATCGGCAACTGGCGGTGTTGCCGGAGCGTCTGGAGAGTGCCGGAAAGAACTCGACTCTTCGCAACCTGAATCTTTCGGACGGCTCGCGCCTGCAAGCCGATTACTACATATTCGCCTGCGGCCCCTGGCTGGGCAAACTGTTTCCTCAAACTCTGGGCCATCTGATCCGCCCCACGAAACAGGACATTTTCTTTTTCGGTGTTCCCGCCGGAGATTCACGCTTCACCGACCCGCATCTTCCCGTCTGGGGCGATCATCTCTCCGGCAATCATGCCAACCGCTTCTTCTACGGCATTCCAGGCGCCGACCACCGCGGCTTCAAAGTGGCCGATGACACCCGCGGCCGCACCTTCGATCCGACATCTGGCGAGCGAGTGGTCAGCCAGGCAACCCTAAAGCGCGTTCTCGAGTATGTTGCGTTTCGCTTCCCGGCAATGAAAGATGCGCCGCTCATCGAGACCCGCGTCTGCCAGTATGAGCAGACTCCCGACAGTAACTTCATCGTGGATCGCCATCCTCGAATGAATAACGTCTGGATTCTAGGGGGAGGGTCCGGACACGGCTTTAAGCACGGGCCGGCACTGGGAGAGATAGCGGCGGACTTGATCTTGAGGAATGGCGAAGCGGAGGTGCTCTGGCGGTTGTCGCGCTTCCTAAACGACAAGAAAACTCACCCGTTTTCCCATACTGGCTGAACCAGCACCAGTGTCATCCCGAGCGAAGCGAGGGATCTTGGTGTTCGCCTGCAGCGGCGACTCCGATCGTGCAGGCAGGAACCAAGATCCCTCGCTTCGCTCGGGATGACAGGTCTTGGCAGGACAATGGAGCGGTGAAAACCCTTCTCTACTGTATCTGAATCACGCTTGCGCCCTCGCCCGCCTTGATCTCGCCGACGCGCGCCACCACCCTGCGGGCAAATTCGAAGATCGACTTGGCATGGGACGAGTTCTCTCCCTCGAGCACAACCGGCTTGCCACCGTCCCCGGACTTTCGCACCTCGGGGTCGAGCTCGATGCTTCCGAGAAACGACACGCCAAAATTCTCTGCCATCTTTTCCGCGCCGCCGCGCGAGAAAATATCGATCTCGTGATTGCAGTGCGGGCAGGTAAAAAAGCTCATATTTTCGACCACGCCCACCAGGTCCACTTTCATCTGCCGGAACATTTCGATGGCCTTGCGCGCGTCCTGCAAGGAGACGTCTGAGGGAGTCGAAACCACCACCGCTCCCGTCAGCGGCACGGTCTGCACCAGCGACAAAGCAATGTCCCCAGTGCCAGGCGGCAGGTCCACGATCATGTAATCAAGATGTCCCCACTCCACCATCCCCAGAAATTGCTTCATGATCTGGTGCAGCATGGGACCGCGCCAGATGATCGGCTTATCCCCGGGATTGAGAAATCCCACCGAAATAACTTTCAGCCCGAAGGCCTCCAGCGGTTCAATGCGGTTTTCTCCCGCCATCTTCGGCTGCCCGCTGACTCCCAGCATGAGGGGAACGTTCGGCCCGTAAACATCGGCATCGAGCAGACCGACTTTATGTCCCATCTTGGCCAGCGCGACAGCCAGGTTCACCGCAAGCGTGGTCTTGCCTACGCCTCCCTTGCCCGAACCCACAGCAATGATGGCATCGACTCCCGGCAACGGCTGTGGCCCCGGCGCGGCTTGCCCGGGATGAGACGGCATATGTGCGTTCAAAGGATCACACTCCAAGGATGATTACAGGATGGACCGAACCCCTCGATTATACAGGGGATCAAAGAGGCGGATGTTGCAGGACGGCCAAGCATGATGCGGCCGAAGGCAAACCCAAGCTATTAAACCACAATGCTCATGTGGCGACAGCCGCCCTCGGCTGTCGCGCCGCGCAGCGGCGCTATCTCGCTTTGCGCCGCGCCATTTCCCCACGCCGGATCTCGCGCCGCCGCCCCGCATCGTCATAGCGTCGCCGCTGTTCTTCCGTCTCAGGAATCACCGGAGCCACTTTCAAGTGATTTCCCTTGGCATCCACCGCCACAAACGTCAGGTAAGCCGATGCCACATGCTGCGCCGTATCTGCGATGTAATTTTCCACAAAGACCTTTACACCGACCTCCGCCGACGTGTGAAAAACCCGGTTCACCGACGAGCGCAAAATCACCAGATCGCCCACTCGCACCGGCACCAGAAAGTCGATGTGATCCACCGACGCCGTGACCGCGTAACTCCGCGAATGCCGGTGAACCGCCATTGCGCCCGCCAGATCGATCCAGTGCATCAACCTCCCGCCCAGCAGGGCGCCCAGGGGGTTAGCATCGTTAGGAAGAACAAGTTCCGCCATTTCCGATTGCGAGTCCCGCACCGGCCGGGGCGTCAGCATTGGTTCGTTCATTGTCGTACTTTCCAATAACGTGAATTTGATCCCGGGCGGCAATCGCCATCCGCTCTAGCTCGCAGCCCAAGTCACTTCCCGCGTCTTCTTCTTCTCTACATATGTGGCCAGAAAACACTCCGCCATTCGCTGCACCCGGCGGTCGCGATGTGACCGCTCCCACCGCGCATTCGCCAAATCGAATTCCAGGATTCCATGTTCCGCAGGACAGTGCCCGCGCTCGCACACGTAACGCACCTGAATGCAGCCATGGGTCGGATTTTCTCCATTGGGCAATAGCCTTCTAGCTGCAAATCGCACGGAATCCCACTCCCGCTCCCGCGGCAACCTGCCGCACCCCTCCGCATATCCCAGGTTGCAGAACTCGCACAGCTCTTCCTGCGACGGAGCCTCACCCTCATGTCCCGGCGCAGTACATTGCCCTCTCCATCCGCATCCCAGCGGAAGCCGCGAGGCATGCGGCCATGCGCCATTCTCTACCTTCTCCATCGGCATAAAAAATGGACACGCCACCAGCCAGGCCTCCTGCAGAGGTTGAGTTTTCAGAACTGCTCATTCTACTCACCCTGCCGATCCTAATCAAAGGCGGATCATTACAAATTCGCAATCGATGCAACCAACTGTAGTAACCTCATCTCAACCGAGAACCGAGACCTGAACCGGGAACTGCAACATGGACCGCATCGCCGCACTCAACGAAATCCTGACCCAGAACCCCAACGACGCCTTCGCCCGCTACGGCCTGGCGATGGAATACTCCAACCAGGGCGACCTCGATCGCTCACTCACCGAATTCTCCACTCTTCTGAGGGCCAGCCCCGACTACACTCCGGGCTACTTCATGTCTGCGCAAACGCTCGCCCGTGCCGGACGCACCGCCGAAGCCAAGGCCATGCTTAACGATGGCATCGCCTCCGCCCGCCGCACCGGCAATCTGCACGCTCAGTCCGAAATGGAAGCCATGCTCGCGGAGTTGGGATAATTCAAGAGTCCAACTTCCGCGATTTACGTTGCTCTTGACGACCCGCGTGCCGAAGTCCGGTCCCGAAGTCCCGCACTTCGGATGCCGAAAGTTTCCTCAAATCCGCGTTCTCCGGCATGCGTCAGGCGTACCGCTCGGGTATCGCGCATCCGGGCCAGCCACTTCACCTCAAAGAAGCGCGAAAGCAAAGCGGCGCCCACTGCGCCTCCAATATGGTGGTGGCGCTCCGTCCAATCCAGACACTTGTGGGCGAACGAACGCCTCTGCGCACCGAGTGAGGCGACATCGATCTCAAGATTGTTAAGAAGCCGCTTGCCCGCAGGCGTCACCTCAAATGCGTCTTTCCGATGACGAAGCACGCCTCTCTTCAGGAACTCGTCCCTCAGAGCAATCGCCAGCACCCCGGCAAGATGGTCGTAGCATGTCCGGGCAAAACGCATCTCGGGCATGGCGGCGGTCCTGGAGTCTTGTGCGAGTGCCCCCAGCGCTTCGATGGCCGCGGCGACGTCGGCGTTCTTTAGACGAAACAACCGCTGCCGCCCACTGCGTTCAGAAACAACGAGGCCACCCGCCAGAAGCTTTGAGAGATGTGAACTCGCGGTTTGTGGAGACACAGACGCTGCCATCGCCAGCTCCGAAGCGGAATGGCCATTGCCGTCCAATAAACGAGTAAGCATTTGAATACGCCCCGCTTCTCCGATCAGGCTGGCGATACGCGTGATCGACTGTGCATCCATAGTTCAACGTATATTGAAACATAGATGATATCATAAACGCTAGTGTTAAACCTGAACCGGACAGTCTTGGACGAGCAGTTTGTAGAACTCCAACGGGAGACGACATGAAGGACCTGACCATCGCCCTCGAGAACCGGCCCGGGGCGCTGGCTGAGATGGGGGAGGCCCTTTGCCGCGCCGGGATAAGCATCGAAGGCGGAGGCGCCTGGGTTACCAACGGTCAGGGCGTGGCACATTTCCTGTTCGAAGATGGGTCCGCTGCTCGCCGGGCTCTGGAAGCGGCAGGTATTCGCGTTCTGGATGAGCGGGAGGTGCTGATCCAGCGCCTCATCCAGGCGGAACCAGGTCAGCTCGGAAAACTTTCGCGACGAATGGCCGAGGCCGGCGTCAATATTGAAGTACTCTACAGCGATCACCATCACCAACTGATCCTCGTCGTCGACGACATGGCCAGCGGGCAGGCAGTTTCTGACGCGTGGACGCGCAGCGATCGCAGCCCAGACGTCATGACCCGGACCCCAAGTCTCAAATTTAAGGAGCAATCGTGAAACAGCACACCTATAAAGTCCGCGTGGATTGGACCGGAAACAATGGCGAAGGCACAAAGACTTATAAAGGCTATCGCCGCGATCACACCATCGCCTCCGAGGGCAAGCCGCAGATTCAGGCCTCGAGTGATCCTGCTTTTCGCGGTGATCGAACCCGCTACAATCCGGAGGAGCTTCTAGTCGCCAGCCTCTCCTCCTGTCACATGCTCTGGTATCTGCATCTCTGTTCAGCAAAGCATGTGACCGTCCATGAGTACAGCGATCAAGCTTTCGGCACAATGCAGGAAAATGCGGACGGCTCAGGAGAGTTCATCAGCGTTGAACTCCGGCCCCGGGTGACGATCTCCGCCGGCGATGATCCCGAAAAGGCTCTCCCGATTCACAACGAAGCTCATCACCTTTGCTTCATCGCCCGGTCTGTGAAATTTCCCGTGGAGGTCTCGCCGGAAATCACGGTCGCCTCTCAGCTACCCGCTTGAACGGCCTCCAACGTCACTTCGCCATCCGTTGCAGTGCACGCTCCACCAGCCACGGGAAAAGTTGATAGATCTTCTGCGGCACATACATCGTCCAGGGCACGATAATTTCCCTCTTCTGCTTCAAATACCCCTGCAGCGTAGCCCGCGCCACGCGCTCGGCGCTGATCCCGCGAACTGAAGGCGGCCGCACGGTTTTTTGTTCCTTCCCCAACACCACATTCTTGCTGAACTCCGTGCGCACATAGCCGGGACAAACTGTCAGCACATGGATCCCGTCCTTCTTCACCTCCACGCCCGCAGCCTTGCCCATCGCATTCAGCGCAAACTTCGTCGCGCTGTAGCCGGCATGAAAAGGCAGCGGAATGTGTCCCGCTACGCTCGAGATATTGATGATCGTCCCGCCGCCCTGTCGCCGCATCACCGCAATCGCCGCCTGCATCGCAGCAACGGCTCCAAACAAATTCGTGTCGAACATTTCCCGGAAGGCCGCCATATCCATCTGCGCCACCGAATCCAGCAGCCCATGTCCGGCATTATTCACCCATATGTCGATCCGCTGAAAATGATGCATGGTCAACCCGATCACGCGGTCGATGTCTTCGCGGTGCCGCACATCGCAGGTCAATGCCAGCGTGCGTTCGCTATGTCCCACGCGCCCGCGCGCCGCTTCCAGCCTGCCTGCGTCGCGCGACAACAGCACCACGCTTGCCCCTTTATCGGCAAAAATCTTAGCAATCGCTTCTCCGATTCCCATTGAAGCGCCCGTCACGGCCACAACTTTTCCGGCAAGTTCCATAGCGCGCTTTTATGCCTCCGCAACTGTTGAAGTCAAGCCCTGCGATACAATCAGGGACGAAGCGCTCGTTTTCGCGGTCGTTTTCGCGGTCCTTTTCGCGGCCGCGCGATCATCGCCGCGCTCGCCACCGGAGACTTCCTTGGACGACCTCATCCCGCTATTCCCGCTCGGTGTCGTCCTGTTCCCCGGAACTCCTCTGCCCTTGCACATCTTCGAACCACGTTACAAAGAAATGATCGGCGAATGTCTCGCTCAGGATCGCACCTTTGGAGTGGTGCGTGCCATAGAGCAAAATCTTTCGGAAATCGGATGCACTGCCGAAATCGTCACCGTCGTCAAAGAGTATCCGGACGGTCAACTCGACATCGTCACCGAGGGCCGCCAGCGCTTCGAGGTGTTGCGCGTGAACCAGGAGCGTTCCTTTCTCCGTGCCGAGGTTCTGATGATCGACGACGAACCCGGCGCCGCGCCCAATCAGGAGGAAACTTCGCGTGCCGTGCAACTGCACTCCGAGTTGCTCACCATCGCCGGAGCCACTCAGGATCTATCCGCCGCCGATCCCTCGTTCCTGTCGTTCTATCTCGCCGGCTCCCTGCCCCTCGATCTGGATTTCAAACAGAAGCTGCTCGCTCTGCGCTCCGAACCAGAGCGCCTATCGCTGCTTATCACTTATCTCGAAACCGTCATCCCCAACCTCCATCGCGCCGCCCGCGCCCGTGAGACGGCCGGGGGTAACGGCCACGTGCGCTGAAGGGTGGAGCAGGGCCTCTGGCCCTGCGTTTGGCGAGTAAATAAAATCGTGCTTTAGCCCCCATTGCACTTTGGAGCCGGCGGCTTCATACGAACCTCGAGTCTCGAACCCGCGTATAATCCAATACAAGATTGTTCTGGGGGTTTTCATGAGTCTTCCACGTACGCTTGGCGAACTGCGCCGCACTGCCTTTTCTGAAGATCGTTTGCGCACCCGCCATGTGAAAGACGAACTCCGCGAAAACCTCATCGCTCGTTTGCACAACACCGACGACGCCAGCATCTTCCCCGGCATCGTCGGCTACGACGACACCGTCGTGCCACAAATCGTAAATGCCATTCTCTCGCGCCACAATTTCATTTTGCTCGGCCTGCGCGGTCAAGCCAAAAGCCGCATCCTGCGCGCTCTTACGACGCTCCTCGATCCTCACTTGCCCTACCTCGCCGGCTGCGAGATTCGCGACAATCCCTACGCCCCCATCTGCCGTCGCTGCCGCGAAGAAATCGCGCGCCTCGGCGACGCCGCTCCCATCGCTTATATAGCTCCCGACGACCGCTACGTGGAAAAGCTGGCCACGCCCGACGTCACCATCGCCGACCTCATCGGCGACATCGACCCCATCAAAGCTGCCCGCGGAGGCCATGAACTTTCGAGCGAATTCACCGTTCACTACGGCCTGCTGCCTCGCGCCAATCGCGGCATCTTCGCCATCAACGAACTTCCCGACCTGGCCGGAAAAATTCAGGTCGGCCTCTTCAATATCATGCAGGAAGGGGACGTGCAGATTAAAGGCTACCCCATCCGCCTGCCGCTGGATGTCGCCATCGTCTTCAGCGCGAACCCCGAGGACTACACCGCCCGCGGAAAAATCATCACCCCGCTCAAAGACCGCATCGGTTCCGAGATTCGCACTCACTATCCCGCAACTGTGGATGAAGGCATCGCCATCACCGCTCAGGAAGCCTGGACTCAACGCAACGGCCACGCCCTGCACTTGCCCTCTTACATTCAGGAAGTAATCGAGCGCATCGCCTTCGCCGCCCGCGAAGATAAGAAAATCGACAAGCGCTCCGGCGTGAGCCAGCGTCTTCCCATCTCCGCGACTGAAAACGTGATCTCGAACGCCGAGCGCCGCGCCATTCGCAACGATGAAAAACTCGTCGTGCCCCGCGTCAGCGACGTCTACGCCGCTCTTCCCGCCATCACCGGCAAGCTCGAACTCGAATACGAAGGCGAGATGAAAGGCGCCGACCACGTCTCCCGCGAACTGATCCGCGCCGCGATTGCGAAAACATACGATCAGTACTTCACCGGCGCAAACGTGCAACAGATCGTGCAGTGGTTCGATCTCGGTGGCGAGATTCAGTTGTCGGATTCCATCTCCGCTCTCGAAGCCCTGGAAAACCTGAAAGAAATTCAGGGCTTGATCGACAAACTGGGTCCGCTGGGCGTCTCCCAAAAAGAAAGCCCCGAGCAGCAAGTCTCCGCCGCCGAATTCATCCTCGAAGGCCTGCACGCCCACAAGCGCATCGGCCGCAACGAAGAGCGGGTATTCAAGGCCGGAGAAAAAAAACCCGAGCCGCGCGAGCGCGACAAAAGTTTCGAAAAAGAAGAACCGCCGTATCGCCAGAGAAGGCAGTTTAATTAGTTCTCAGTTCTCAGTTC
>Ga0074045_10004188_pt1 | contig 12814 bp, 7 predicted proteins | sample BogForMeECP23OM2_FD_94442 | JGI IMG/M metagenome (GOLD analysis project Ga0074045, IMG submission 94442) | Bog forest soil microbial communities from Calvert Island, British Columbia, Canada - Bog Forest MetaG ECP23OM2 | ecosystem: Environmental > Terrestrial > Soil > Wetlands ... | reverse complement strand
GGTTTCGGGTTTCGGATTTGTTTTCCAATTTGTATCCCACTCCATGCACCGTCTTGAGCCAGCGCGGTTCGTCCGGGTCCGGCTCCAGTTTGGCGCGCAGGCTGGCGATGTGATTATCCACGGTGCGCGTCGTCGGAAACGCGGCGTAGCCCCAGACCACATCGAGAAACCGTTCGCGCGTGACCGGTTCGCCTTCGGCCTCGGCCATCAGCCGCAGCATGGAAAATTCCTTGGCGGTCAGATGAATTGGTTTTTTGCCGCGCACCGCGGTCTGCCGGGCCAGATCAATTTCGATTTCACCCAGTTTTAATTTCACCGGCGCCTTGGATTGCCGTTGGAACCGCCGCAGTAATGCCCGCACCCGGGCCAGCAGTTCCTCGGTGCTGAACGGCTTGACGAGATAATCGTCCGCACCGGCGTCCAGGCCGGCGACGCGGTCCTCGATCTGCCCCTTGGCGGTGAGCATGAGCACGGGCACGGTATTGGAGAGGCGGCGCAGTTCTGCGCACAACGCGAAGCCGTCGAGCTTCGGCAGCATGATGTCGAGCAGGATGAGGTCGGGCTTTTCATCCAGCGCGCGCTGGAGGCCGCTCTTGCCGTCCACCGCCGACAGCACGCGATAACCTTCCGCAGTGAGCAGATCGGCCAGCGCCGTGCGCATGGGCGCTTCGTCTTCGATGATTAAAATGCGGGACATGATGGGGAAAGTCTGAAGACCGAATTCCGAATTCCGAAAGAATTTCGAAATCCGAGGCCCGAAGCCCGGGCAGGCGCGGTCTCCGGCTGTATTGTTTTCGGATTTCGAATTTCGGATTTCATTCGGGTCTCGGATTTCGAATTTCGGATTTTGTGATCGGTAGTTCAATTATAAACCGGCTGCCCTGGCCGGGTTCACTGTGCACGCGCACCCGTCCGCCGTGCGCCTCGACGATGTGTTTCACGATGCTCAGGCCGATTCCAACACCTTGCGTCTCGCGCCGCAACTCGGAACCGCGCCGGTAAAACCGCTCGAAAATCTTTTCGTGTTCCTCCGGCGGAATGCCCGGGCCGTGGTCGCTGACGGAAAGTAGCACAGCCGTCCCGGCTGTTGTTTTTTCTTCAGCGGCAGGCGAGACGCCCGCGCTACTTTTAATTCCCACCGTCACCGTCTCGCCCTTGGGCGAATGTTTGATGGCGTTGTCAATCAGGTTCACCAGTGCCTGCTGGATCGCCCGGCCGTCCATTTCGATTGGTTGAGAGTTGAGGGTTGAAAGTTGTGAGTCATCCAGCTGCAATGCAAGCCGCACCTGCTTTTCCGCCGCGTTGGGCTGCATCAAGGTCATGGTTTGCTTGAGCAGTGCCACTACATCGGTCGGCTCGAACTCGTATTGTTTGCGGCCCTGTTCGATGCGGGAGAAGTCGAGCACGTTTTCGATGAGCGCCGACAGCCGCCGGCATTCCTGGACGATGAAGCCGAAATATTCCTTCTGTTTCTGCGGTTCCGGGATTTTGCCGCCTTCCAGATTTTCCGCCATCAATCGCACCGACGCGATGGGCGCGCGCAATTCGTGCGAGACGCTGGAGACGAAATTGGATTTCATTTCGCTGAGTTCCCGTTGCTGCCGGAACGCCCGCCAGGCGGCCAGCAACCCGATCAGGGCGGCCGCGGCCGAGACGGCCACGAGCGAGCCAAACCAGAACGTGCGGGCGCCCTGCCGCTGGTAGAGCTTGTCCGGACTGGTGAGATAAACATTCACTTTCAAAAGCTGTTCCGGCTGAACCGCGGACGCCAGGATGTTGGTGGCCAGCGCGGCCAAGGTCTGTCTGACTTCCCCGCCACCAGCCTTGCCGCCGCTGCGGTAACTAAAGGTCCACAAATGGAGATCCGGTGCAAACGCGCTGATTTTCTTTCCAGCCACTTCGACGCCGATGCCAAAATATTCGGGCATGTGTTTTCCGCCAGCCGCCAATTCCTTGATGCGGAGGCCCAGATCGGATTCGCCGCGGCAGACAAACCAATGGTTGGTCTCATGGTCATCAAACCCGATGGCCAGCCAGTTCCGGTCCAACGTACCGTCTCCGGCAAACGAACGCGTCACGGTCGATAAGGCGTTTGAACTCCAGATTGAACCGAAAGCATTGAAACCATTGGTCACCACTACAAAACTTCGGTAAATGTTTTGTGTGACTTCCGTGCCCCGGCCCGGGGCTTTCGGCACGTACAGGAGATTGGACGTGGCGAACCAAAAAAGACGGGGAAACGAAATGTTCGTCACCGTTCCTCCGGATTCCAGCCGCAGGGTTCCATCACCCGCCGTTGGATTCCCGTCGTTTGCGCTGGTTGAAAGCAAAGGAAACGCGGGGGGCGCGGGATTGGCCCGGGCATAAAAATGCGGGCCGGCCGCCGCATACAATTGGCGGGCCGCGGCGTGGATTTGCCAGAGGACCTGCCACTTTACCCGCCGGCCCAAACGGATCTGGGAATCCTCATGGCCGGTTCCGGTCGGCAGCATTTCGGCCTGTCTCAAAAGCTCCGGGGTCAGAAACGTGGGATGGTAAACAATATTGGAATACAGGGACTCAACAGAAATGGGATTTGTCCCGGCAATGTCAGGTGCAGCGGTGGACAGTTGGAGCCATTTCATTTGGGCCAGCGGTTGGAAGGGAAGACCACTCTCCCCAACCGCTTCCGGATATTTTTTCACCACCCGGTCAAACATCTCCGCTGCTTCCGCATTTTTCCCCTGCTGCGCCAGCGCCAGGCCCAAGCCATAACAAGCCGCCGCCGCAAATCTTTCCGACGGATGGGAACCAATGAAATCCCGAAATGTCTGGAGGACCATCCCGGAATTCTGCCGGCCGGTGTCGGCGCTGCGCAACTCCAGCCAAAGCTGCTTTTGGCCGGCATTCAACTCGCCTGGATCGAAGGGTTTGGGCACGGGAATGGCGGTAAAGGCGGGCGGAAACATCAATTGGCCGGCTTGATCTACCTCGAAAGCAGGCCCGTTGGACGGGTCCAAAAGGGATGATTCTTTCGCCGTAAGTTCATTCCAGATTTTGGCAGCCAGGTCATCCGCGATGACCTGGGCCCGCTCCCGCGCGTCGTGTTCAGCCAGAATTTTGTCCTGTCGCAGTGAAATCACACCGATTACAGCCAGCACCGCCACCGGCAGCAGGATCAGCATCCCCTGCCAGAAAAAAGTCGGTTTGCGTGTTGTGCGGGGCGCAGCCATGAGCATTCTTTATGTGACCAGCTTACGCGCACGGCAAGCCGTAGTTGTCACGGTTTTGCAAAATTGTCCGGCTCAATTCGCCTGGTTGTTGGCAGCAAAAAGCAAAGTGCCGCCGCCACGAGCAGCGCACCGCCCAAAACCCCGAAGGGAACGGTGATGCCGTGGGTCCGGCCCTTCAATTCTCCGACGATGGCCGGGCCAAGATAGCCGCCGACATTGCCGAGTGCGTTCACCAGCCCTATGACGGCGCCGGCGATCGCGCGCGGCATGGTTTCCGTGGGAATGGCAAAGAACGGAGCCAGTCCCGCAAACGGCCCCGGAATGGCCAGACACAGGAACGCGTACGAAAGCCAGAAGGAATGTTCCTTGAGCAAAACGCTCGCGATGAGCGATGTGCCGCTCGCGGCATAAATGAAAGCGGCGTGACCGCGGCGCTCGCCCGTCCGGTCCGAATGCCGCGAGAGGAGCACCATGACGATGGCGGTGACCACGTAAGGAACGGCGAAAAGCAGGCCGGTTTCCAAGCCGGTGAAATTGTGGCCGCCGCCCTTGATGCCTTCCGTGAGGAACGTGTTGCAGCCGTAGGAAGCGAAGTTGTAAATGAAGCAAACCGCCAGCATGACGAAAACCGCCGGTTGCAGGAAGGCGCGCCCGAGGGAAACCTTTTTGGCCGGCTCCAGTTCCCTGGCCTCGCGTTGCAACGTGGCTTCGAGAAAATCTTTTTCCTCGCGTGAAATCCATTTCGCGTCGCGCGGATGGTCGCTGATGAAATAAAGCCAGATCGGCAGCCAGAGAAACGGCAAGGCGCCTTCCGCCATCAGCATCGTCTGCCAGCCCCAGCCGCCCAGCAGCCAGCCGGTGACCGGCGCCGACGCGGCGACCGCCAGTGGCTGGCACAGGTTCCAGTAGGCATTCGCGCGGGCGCGTTCCTGGCGCGGAAACCAGTTCGCCAGCAGCACCAGCATCGTCGGATACACGCCGCTTTCCGCCACGCCGAGCATGAAGCGCATCACGGCAAATTCCCGAAAATTGGAAACCAGGCCGCAGCCGACCGCGCAAACGCCCCAGAACACCAGGAAAAGGGAGATCAATTTTTTCGGGCTCCAGCGGCCGGCCAGGTAACCGCCGGGAATTTGCAACAGCACGTAGCCGAGAAAGAAAATGCCGGCGGCCTGGCCTTTCAGCCGGTCGTCCATGAGCAGATCCTTCATCATGGACGAGATTTTCGGGTCCAGCGCCAGCGCGACGTTCGTGCGGTCCACGTACGAAATCGTGTACATGATCAGCGCGACGGGGATGAGGCGCAGCCAGCGTTGTGGTTTTACGGGATTCAAGCTTGGCGCGTTGTTAACAGAAGAACACGGCGCTGTTCAATGGTTAACTTTTGCGCCAAGGAGCACGGCGGTCCGGCTAAATCTCCCGCTTGCCCCTGTGAGCGTTTATCAGAAACAACAGCCGTTACTTCCCGCCGGATGATGTTTGCTTCGCCTTCTGGAATTTTTTCAGTTGTTCAACCAGGTCGCGTATTTGCTGGCCCTCCTGACCTTGCATTGCCGGCATTTGCGCAGCAGTTTCCGCCACCAACAGCGCATCGGCGAACCGTTTTTGTTCCAGCAGGAAATTCACATACCGGAGAACCGCTCCCGTCGAGTACGGACAGAGCGCCCAAGCCTGCCGGAACGCGAAGTCCGCCGCCTCATTCATCCGCCGCTTTTCCGCGGCATCGGTGGTTTGCCGCGCCCGCCACGCGTAAACTCCGCCGAGAGAACTGCGCAGCTTGGAAAACCTCCACTGAGAATAAGCGTTTTGGATGAAACGCGGGTCGCCCGTGAACCCGGTAAAATTCTTCTGCCCGAAAGTCCGGGTGGCGAACGCGGCGATTTCCCCGACCGACGTGTCGTCATGCAACCAGTCGCCAATCATCGGCACGACCAGTTTGGCCCAGTAATCGTGGTCCCGTTGCATGATGTCCGTGGGCAAGGTTGATTGCGGTTGCCGGTTAATCTTCATGATCAGGCCGTGCGGTTCGAGATACGGATACAGCCAGTCAAACGGGAAACTTTCCTCGATGTAAAATTCGCGGTCGGGATTTTTGTCAAAGACGAGTTTGGCCAGCAAACCGTCGACCTGCACCACGGCCATCGTGCCGCTGACCTGGACCTTTCCGTCGGGACCCGTTTTGTAATCTTCCCCCGGCCTGAGCTGATTCCGGCTCCGCCGCTGAGTGACGTCTTCCACGTAATCCCGGAGGCATTTTTGCACTTCGTTGGTCGTGGGGACATGGATTCCATCCCCATACATGCCGCGCACATAATCGAGATAGGTGCCGTCGGCCAGGGCATTCTGCGTGAGCGTGAAAAATGGGTCCGCTTTTACGTGCGACTTTTGCAGGGCGGTGACGATGAATCGTCCCCCGTCGGTGCCGCCGAAGTAGATGCTGCCCGGCGGGATGGATGCAATAATGTCGTTGCCAAACATTGCGGAGTATTTCTCATCACCCTCGCCGAAGGCATCAAAGGCGCCCCAGATTTCCAATACCGCCTGCCAGGCCGTGCCGCGTAAACGCTCGTCGATCTTGGTCTGGTCGTTATAATCGTATTGCCCGGCGTGATGCCGGAAATCCATGAATATATTGCTCACTGCCAGCCAGTCGCCCCGGTCCGCTGCGGCAAAAAACGACTGGAACGCCGATACATCATTGGTTCCGGCCCGGGCCTGCGCCTCCTTTTCGGCGACAAAGGCTTTTAATTGCGCAGCGGCTTCCGGCGATTTCAGCGACCACAGTCCGGCAAAATTTTCCTTGGCATAACCGCCGACCAGCAATTCCAGCCCCAGAAGCACGAGAAGGATCAGAATCATCGCCATTCTGGCCATCCGCTGGCGATTGCGCTGCCCGTCGAGTATGGCCGTGACGCGCTGTTCGAGCCCCGATGGCCGGGCCATCGCAATGCCAGCCATTTGCGGGACGCGCCGGAACGACCGGGCAATGGCAACCAGATGACCGGCGTAATCCGACGCTTTGCAGCCGCCATTCAGAACCAGATCGTCACAGGCGCGTTCCTGTTCGACGCGCAAGCGCTGCGCGGCGAGCCAAACGAGCGGGTTGCACCAGAAAATCGCACAGACAATTCTGACGACCAGCTGGGTCAGATAATCCCACCGCTTCACATGAGCCAGTTCGTGCAGCAGAACAATCCGACGCCGTTCTTCCGGCCACTCCCCGGCTGCGGCGGGCAAAAGGACGACCGGCCGCCACCATCCCCACGTCAGGGGCATTATTTTGTCGGCCGATTGCGATAGAATCACCGGGCGTCCGATCCGCAGGAGTTCGCGCGCTTTATCCAGCAGGGATAACCAGCCTTCGTCGCGCAACCGCCGGCTGCGGCGGGAAATCTTCCCGAGTTGAACCTGTCCCAGGGCGGCATAACCCAGTATCAACACCAGGCCGCCGGACCACGCGCCGAGAGCCAGCGTCAGCCAGCTCATATTGAAATGCACCGTCAATTGCCGGTTGTGGGCGGTTGAAGTGGTGATGTTTGAACTCCCGGAAACGCCGGACGAATCGAGGGTTGTTGGCGCGGATGGGCCGGGCCTTGTCCCTGACGCAAATTCCAAGGCCAGGGAAATCTGATTGGCGGAATCAAAATGGGTTGCCACTGACCAGAGCGGTTTTTCCCACGACGACAACAGGGAAGACAGCAAGGGCAGGCAGGGCAAACTGACCACGGCGAACAGCCAGATCAGATGCCGCGTCGCGGCGGAAGCGCGCCGCCAGACGACGCAGAGGGCGCCGGCCAGAGCCAGAACCACGAAGCTTTTAAGCCAGGCGTCGAAAACCAGCGCCGTGCATTGGGAACTTTGAAGATAACCGGAAACGAGATGGGCAAGGGGATGCATATTAACGACCTTCCTTTTTGGCTTGTTTGATGATCTCTTGCAGTTTGGCCAGTTCAGCCTCCGACAATTTGGTGTCGGCATTTTCCAGCAACGCGGACATGGCCTGGGTGACCGAGCCTTGGAAGAACGTGGCGACGACCCGTTTCAGGGCCGACCGGCTGGCGGTCTGGCGCGATGCGCACGGCAGATAAATGTAGCGTGCGCCTTCCGACCGGTGTCGGACATGGCCCTTTTCCTCCAGAATCCGCAGCAGCGCGCGAACGGCAGAGTAACCCGGAGGATTTGGTAATGCCGCAAGAACTTCGGCGGCGGTGGCGGCTTCCCGGGCATGCAGAACGTCCATGATCTGGCGTTCCCGCCGGCTGAGATGTTGTTCACTGTTCATTGCGTGTGCTAAATTTTTAGCATAAAGACCGGAGGTGTCAATCTAAAAATGCTAAAATTTTAGCAGGCCGGTTTCCAGCAAAAGGCGCCCGCCCGCGTGAACGTTTATCAGAAGCAGGCCCGCCGTTACTTGCCGCTGGATGCTGTTGGCTTCGCCTTTTGGTAATTTTGCAGTTGTCTGACCAGGCCGCGGAATTGCTCGCCGTCCTTGCCTTGCATTGCCGGCATTTGCGCCGCCGTTTCCGCAACCAATAGCGCGTCCGTTAAGCGATTCTCGCTCAATAAAAGATTCACATAGCAAAAAACCGTCTCGGGCGAATAGGGACAGAGTGCAAACGCCTGCCGGAAAGCAAAATCCGCAGCCTTGTTCATGCGTTCCTTTTCCGAAGCATCAGTGGTGTGTTGTGCGCGCCAGGTGTAAAGCTGGCCAGGGGAAGTGCGCAATTTGGAAAACGTCTTGTGCACGTAGGCGTTTTGAATGAAACGCGGGTCGCCGGTGAAACCGCTGAAATCCTGTTTCCCAAAAATCTTTTTGGCAAAGGCGGCCACCTGTTCAACCGATGTATCATCATTCAACCAGCCACCAATCATGGGCGTCACATATTTGGTCCAGTATTCATGATCCCGACTGACAATCTCATCGGACAGTCCGGACAGCGGCTGCCGGTTGATTTTCATGATCAGCCCGTGCGGCTCCAGATACGGATACATCCAGTCGAATGGGAAGCTTTCCTCGATGTAAAATTCGTGATTGGTATTTTTGTCAAAAATGGTTTTGACCAACAGGCCATTGATTTCCATTACGGCCACCTGGCCGCTCACTTGGACCAGCCCTTTGGAATCCAGTTTGATATCCTCACCGGGCTTGAGTTGATGATTTTGCAGTCGCTGTTTCGCATCCGCCACATAATCCTCAAAACATTTCTGAGAATCTTCATCCGTGGGCGTATAGATTTTCCCATCATACATCGAGCGCAGGTACTTGAGATATGTTCCGTCTGCCAGCGCGTTTTGAGTCAGTGTGAAAAATGGATCGGCGTTCACATGAGATTTTTGCATCGCCGTGATCAAGAACCGTCCCGGATCTGTGCCGCCAAAGTAAATGCTTCCCGGTGGAATGGATTGAATGATGTCGTTGCCAAAATCGGCGGAATATTTTTCATCGCCCTCGCCGAAGGCGTCAAAGGCACCCCAGATTTCCAATACCGCCTGCCACGCCGTGCCACGCAAACGCTCATCCGTTTTGCCGGAGTGCTCGTATTGTCCCGCGTGCTTTCGGAATTCTACGAACGCGTTGCTGACCGCCAGCCAGTCGCCTTTTTCCGCCGCCGTAAAAAAATGCGCAAATCCGGGCGCCGCCGCGTTGGTTGACGCATTCGCCTGCGCTTCCTTTTCCGCCACGAACGATTTTAATTGAGCCACCACTTCCGGATTTTTGATGGATTCCCAGCTAGTGGATTTTTTCTTGGCGCAGCCGCCGATGACCAATCCGACGCCCAGAATCGCCAAACCCGCCGAACTGATGGTTGTTTTCATAAGTTGATTTTTAGCTGTTTCCATTGAATAGACACCGCCGCCGCCAAATTTGTATAAAAACTGCGCCTCAAAAATTAACCGGCTCAATCTTCCGCCCGCGCGCGTGAGTGTGTTTCGGAAGTGACGCGAAAAATTATTTCACATTGATGTTGGGATTCCCCAAATCAGTCACGAGCACGCGGAATATATCTCCATGGATTTCAGGCGTTTTCGCCGCCGTTTCCGCAACCAGAAGTGCATCAGCCCGGCGGTTTTGGCTTATCAAAAGATTCACATACCGAAGCACGGTTTCAGGCGAATATGGGCAAAGCGCCCACGACTGGCGGAAGGCAAAATCAGCCGCGTCATTCATGCGCTTTTTTTCACCGGCGTCAGCGGCGTGTTGCGCGCGCCATGCGTAAAGACCGCCGATGGAACTCCGCAATTTGGAAAAATTTTTGCACCAGTATTCACTTTGGGAAAACTGCGGGTCGCCGGCAAATCCGCTCAAATCCTTTTTCACATGGATTTTTTCCGCGAACGCGGCGACTTCTTCAATCGTCGTGTCTGGTTTCAGCCAGCCGCCAATCATCGGCGTCACAGTTTTTGTCCAGTAATCGCTGTCGCGCTGGACGATTTCATCGGACAATTCAGGTAATTGCTGCCGGTTGATTTTCATGATCAAGCCGTGCGGTTCGAGATAGGGATACATCCAGTCGAGCGGGAAACCTTCCACGACGTAAAATTCGCGGTCGGGATTTTTGTCGAAAATGGTTTTCGTTAGAAGCTCTCTGATTCCTATCACAGACATCTGCCCGCTCACTTGGATTCGCCCGTTTGAATCCTGCCTGACGTCCTCGTCGCCGGGCTTGAGTTGTCTGGGCTCGTTGGGAAATTGCCGATCATGAGCAAGACGGCGCTGCGCATCCGTCATGTAATCCTGAAGGCTCTTTTGCAAGTCTTCGTCCGTGGGCGTATAAATTTCCCCGCCATACATCGCCCGCAGATAGTGTAAATAGGTTGCATCGGTGAGCGGATTTTGCGAGAGCGCGAAAAACGGTTTCCCGGCCGCATGAGATTCCATCAATGCCGTGACGACAAACCGTCCCGGATCAGCTCCGCCAAAATAAATGCTGCCGGCCGGGATGGATTGGATGATGTCATTGCCAAACATTGTGGAGTATTTTTCATCGCCCTCGCCGAAGGCGTCAAAGGCACCCCAGATTTCCAATACTGCCTGCCACGCCGTGCCACGCAAACGCTCATCTATCTTTGTCTTGTCGGAATGCTCGTATTGTCCCGCGTGCTTTCGGAATTCTACGAACGCGTTGCTGACCGCCAGCCAGTCGCCTTTGGCCGCCGCCGCAAAAAATGCCCGGAACTCGGATGGCATTTTGTTTGTCGCCGCGTTCGCCTGCGCCTCTTTTTCCGCAACGAATGATTTCAACTGGGCCGCAACTTCCGGATTTTTAAGCGACTGAAACGACGACATTTGCTTTTTGGCGCAGCCGCTGGTGAATAATCCAGCGCCAAGAATGACCGCTCCTAGTGATTTGATTGTCGTCTTCATAGGTTTGTCTTTTGCCATCTTTCCACTGAATAGACACCGATATCGCCGAATTTGTATGAAGATTTGCGAATAAACAAAGGTTTTGTTGAAGCGGCCAAAGCCAGCGATAGGAACCCTGCACCCGCACCAACTGGCGGCTGGAAGCCGCCTTCACTGGCAGCCAGGATGGCTGCCTCCACGGTGTGGCGGCGCGCTTTCCGGCGTGCCAGTGAAAGCGGCTTCCAGCCGCGTGAACCGCCTGCCATGGCGTGGGGCCGCATTGCGTCCCCAACCCAGCCCTTTCCTGCCAGGTCAAGATTTAGAATAATTCTAAATCTTGACCTGGCCGCTCTGGACGCGCTATATTTCCACCGCGATGAAGGCATCCGGCCACAGCAAGGTTGAGAATCACCTGACCGAACGGTTGGGTGCGGGCGGCCTGCGCTCCACCCCGCAGCGCGAGCACGTTTACCACGTGCTGCTGCAAAAGCGCGACCACCCCACCGCCGAGGAGGTGTTCATCCGCGTCAAACGCGGGACGCCGGACATTTCCATGGCCACGGTTTACAACTGCCTCGATGCCCTGGTAAAGTGCGGGCTTGTGCGCCAGGTGCAGCTCGACCGCGGCGCCACCCGGTTCTGCCCGAATATGCGCGAGCATTGCCATTTTTATTGCGATTCGTGCGACACGGTGTTTGATGTGGACCTGCCGGCGAAGCCGCGGCCCGGCATCACGCTGCCGCACGGGTTCAAGGCCGAACATTACGAAGTCGCCATCCACGGCATCTGCCCGGACTGCGCGAAGAAAAAATAAATTTTACGAACGATGAGCACCGCCACGGAAACCATCGAGGGCCTGGTCAAACAGGATTACAAATACGGTTTTTACACCGACGTGGAGACCGAGTCCGCGCCGCCGGGTTTGAGCGAGGACACCATCCGGCTGATTTCGCGCCGGAAAAACGAGCCGGCCTGGCTGACCGACTGGCGGCTCAAGGCGTTTCGGCACTGGCAAACGATGCAGGAGCCGGCCTGGCCGAAGGTTCATCACGAAAAAATCAATTATCAGGACATCGTTTATTACTCCGCGCCGAAGAAGAAGGGCGACGGGCCGAAAAGCCTCGAGGAGGTTGACCCGAAATTGCTGGAGACTTACGAGAAACTCGGCATCCCCCTGCGCGAACGCGAGCGGCTCGCCGGCGTGGCCGTGGACGCGGTGTTTGACAGCGTGTCCGTCGGCACAACGTTCAAGAAACAACTCGCCGAGAAAGGCGTCATTTTCTGCTCGTTCAGCGAGGCGGTGCAGGAGCATCCCGATCTCGTCCGCAAATATCTCGGCATGGTTGTGTCCTACACCGACAATTTTTTTGCCACGCTGAACTCCGCCGTTTTCACCGACGGTTCGTTCTGTTACATCCCCAAGGGCGTGCGCTGCCCGATGGAGCTTTCGACGTATTTCCGCATCAACGCGGCGAACACCGGCCAGTTCGAGCGCACCCTTATCATCGCCGACGAAGGCGCACATGTGAGCTACCTCGAAGGTTGCACCGCGCCGATGCGCGATGAAAACCAGCTTCACGCGGCGGTGGTTGAGCTTATCGCGCTCGACAACGCAGAAATCAAATACTCGACCGTACAGAACTGGTATCCTGGCGATGAGAACGGCAAGGGCGGCATCTACAATTTCGTGACCAAGCGCGGCCTCTGCCGGGGCCGGAACTCGAAGATTTCCTGGACACAGGTGGAGACCGGCTCGGCCATCACGTGGAAATATCCCAGTTGCATCCTGCAGGGCGACAACTCGGTCGGCGAATTTTATTCCGTCGCCGTGACGAACAATTATCAGCAGGCCGACACCGGGACGAAGATGGTCCACATCGGCAAGAACACGCGCAGTACGATTGTGTCGAAGGGCATTTCCGCCGGGCACGGGCAGAACAGCTATCGCGGCCTGGTGAAAATCCAGAAAAGCGCCGCGAACGCCCGCAATTTTTCGCAATGCGATTCGATGTTGATCGGGTCGAAGTGCGGGGCGCACACGTTCCCCTACATCGAGGTGAAGAACACGTCGGCGAGTGTCGAGCACGAGGCCTCGACCTCGAAGATCGGCGAGGACCAGATTTTTTACTGCAATCAGCGCGGGCTGGCGACGCAGGACGCCGTGAACCTGATTGTGAACGGGTTCTGCAAGGAAGTGTTCAAGGAACTGCCGATGGAATTCGCCGTGGAAGCGCAGAAACTTTTAGGCGTGAGTTTG
>Ga0074045_10004187_pt1 | contig 12815 bp, 10 predicted proteins | sample BogForMeECP23OM2_FD_94442 | JGI IMG/M metagenome (GOLD analysis project Ga0074045, IMG submission 94442) | Bog forest soil microbial communities from Calvert Island, British Columbia, Canada - Bog Forest MetaG ECP23OM2 | ecosystem: Environmental > Terrestrial > Soil > Wetlands ... | reverse complement strand
TGGCACCGTACGGATAGGCGTCGCTTCGGAAACCGCCGGCAAGCTCGATAATCGAACTCAACCGTTCACCTTCTTGAATCCCGTAGGTACCCGGGTGCATTACTTCGCCGGTCACCGTGATCATGGCCCCCACATCTCGCCATCCGGCGAGTTGGCCAATTGTGAGCACGTCGCCATCGCGCAAACGCATGTCGGTGTCGGGTTCGCCCTCTACTGCGCGGGCAATCTGCACGGTCTCATGCTCTCCGACCACCCTCTTACCACCTTCAACGGTGTAGCGCGTCAAATCTGCGGTTTCGGTAAAGGCGCCGCGCTTAAAGCCACCCGCCGTTCGAACCAATTCGGCGGTAGTCATATCCTTCCCTAGCGGGTACTTCCCAGGGTGTCCCACCTCGCCTTCGATGGTGACGGTCGGGGGATCGACCTTGGCGAGATTGCGGTGGATTATCAACCGGTCCTTGGGGTCGAGTTCAAGGTTGTCTTTGTCGTCGCCTGCGAGCGCTCGCGCCAAGTTGACGCTCAGCACGATGAGCTTGTTATCGCCGGTTCGACGGAATATCTGCACGGAGTCGGTGGAAGCGTCGGAAGTCAAGCCTCCAGCCAAGTACACGGCATCGCGCACGCGAGTAGCGCCGTTCGTCAGGTGATCGCCAGGATCCCGTACTTCTCCTGATACCGTAATGACCGGAGGGTCCTCAAAATCGAAGCGCGAGAAGACACGCACCGTGTCGAAAGGCTTCAGGGCGACGGGCTGTTCCTTCGCGCTTAAAGCTTCGTCCAAATTGAACGCAATGACCTGCGGAGTATAGTCGGGCGGATTCAATCGGACGATTTCGGCGTGAAGCTTGGAGGGCTCGGGAAGCAAATCGTTGTAGGACTTGATTAGGTCGGTGATCAGCATGCCGTCGCGAAAAGCGTATTTGCCCGGCCGAAAGACGTGGCCTTCGAGGTAGACGGTCTTGTCGGCATAGGGAAGGATGGGCGAGATCTTGATCTTGTCGCCGTCCTGCACCGCGAAGTCCTCAAGCGCTTTCGCGACGCTTTCCTGGTTGTTGGTTTCCGGGATATCGAGGCGGAGCATGGTCCGGCTTTCGTGCGCCTGGACGCGCTCGACATCGACGTGGCGCAGCGTACCGGAGGTTAGGACGCCACCCGACAATTCCAGCACCTCGGCCAGATTCTTCTCACTGTGCAGTTCATAAATCGCGGGGCGGCGGACCATGCCCTCGACCGTGATTTCGGCGCCCAGCGGTGGAACCAGGACCGTGTCCCCCGACTGCAGTCGCTCAACGCCGTTACGGATACCGTGCAGCAGCAGATCGTAAACATCGACTTCCTGGACCAACGTGTTGCCGCGATAGTGGCGCAGGGTGCGCAACGACCCCCGCGAGGTGGGGCCGCCCGCCATGAATACGGCGTTCAAGGGCGTGGAAAGCGAGCTGATGTCATAGGCGCCGGCTCGTTCGACGTCTCCCACGACATAGACCCGAATTGTCCGTAGTCGCGCGAGTGAAACGTCTACTTGCACATCTCGGAATTGGCTCTGCAAACTGGTTTGCACTAGCCGCTGGACATCGCCGAGGCTCCGCCCGGACACTTGCACCGAGCCCGCCTCGGGTAGTGAAATCTTTCCTTCGCGGTCTACGACGCGGCGCAAGCGCTGCGAAACTCCGCCCCAAAGATTGATGTTGACCCCATCGCCCGGACCCAGCACATAGTCTGGACCAGCGGGAAGGTCCATGGGCAACTGATCGAAATTCCCGGTGCCATTGCGAAAGACGTCATCCCCGAAACGAACCAATTCGGGCGAGCGCCTGCCGTACTGCGAGTACAGATCGTAGAGCGAAGGGACGTCTGCGTAGGGATTCACCCGATGGCGCAATGGCGCATGATCGTCACGAGGGAATGGAGGCAACGACACGCGGTCGCGGCGTGTATCCAGCGAAACGCGCTGGCTCAGCGAGTTCTGATCCTGTAGCGTCCCCGTCCTTCCGCCCGAGAGGTCTCCAGTTGGCTGGGTTAGCGACGGATAGCTCGGCAATCGGTTGGAGTCCGGTGTCGTCGGCTGGCTCATGGAGCCGGCCAAGCCCGTTGTTGTCTGCTGCTCGGAACGTACGCGAATTAGCCCTGGCAGATCTTCGGGACTGATTCGCTCCATTGATCCAATTGATCCCGAAGCCGTCGGCATGCTGTCCAAGTCGTCGGAATCCTGCATCTGCGCCTGTTCGACGGCCCGCCGGTTGTTGAATTCAGGTTGAGGCTGAGTCCCGGGCAAGCTTCCCGGAGTCTGAGGACTGTACTGAGGGTTGTACGGAGGCTGCACCTGTTGAGGGCTCGTATCTCGACGCCGCTCCTGATCGGACCAATAGCGATCTTCTTGACTGGTATTGCGAGTCTTATCCGGAGTTCCCTGCGTCGAACTCTCCTCTTGTGTTGTTGCGAGTGAACCACCGCGCACCGCTGATTCGCGCTGACGCTCGTCTCGTGTGGGCAGCGCTCGTATGTATAGCCGCTTCGACACCTCCTGTGTCGCCAGTACCCGGATGTTCTCGTCCTCACGCAACAGGCGAAAGAGTGCTTCGTCGGTTAAATCCTTGGAGTCAAGGATCCTGCCTTGCTCGAATGCCTTTCGGACCAGGAGCTTCTTCACTTCCAGAAGCAGACCAGTTTCTTTATAGAGTAGAGTAATCAGCTTGTCCGCCGAAAGCGATACCGTCTGCTCCGCCTGTCGCTCCGCCTGCGAACGCGATTCGTCGAGCGCCCGAGTGCGGCCATAAACCGGCGAATCTTGCGCGAACATCAAAACAGCGCAGAGGATCAGGAGCGATGCGAGAATTGCCGATCTGGCGTTGGGAAATCGAGGCGACAGGAACATTGGGAGTCTCTCTTTGACGAGCGGCTGAAACTGAGTTCGGTTGACTGACAAGATGTCCTCAGAGGGGTTCAACGTCGGCTTCATCCACCTCGAGCATCACCGATCGCATGATCAGATCGATCGAGAGTACCAAGCGAAAGCCTTCTTTACGGCGGATCATGATTCCTTCCGTATCGATGAGGGGCCCGCTCTTTACGCGAACTTTCTTGCCTTGGCGCAAGTAGGGATGAGGCCGCGGCTGCAAACCTGCGGCCAGGCTCGACTCCAGTGCGCGAATCTCGAAGTCCGGCACCGCGGCGGGCTGGCCCTGAAAGGTTACAAATTGCACGACCCCGGGAGCCCGAAGAACGCCCAAACGGTCTCTAAGATTGAGGTTCACGAAGACGTAGCCCGGGAACAGCGCCAAATCCAATTCCTTGCGTCGATCCTTCCATCGACGCACGCTGCGGTATACCGGAAGAAAGAAGTGCAATCCCCGATGTTCGAGATGACGACTGACCACCTTTTCGTGCCTCGGACGAACCGAAACAGCATACCAGTGCTCGACCGGCAAAGGCTTTTCGGTGGAGACCAAAGCTTCGCCGGAAATTCCGCCGCCTAATTCCTCGCCGTTTGAGTGTGTTTTTTGCAGCACCGCTCGCACGCTCCTTAGCTAGAGCTCCGCCCTCTCAGTTACATTCGAATGATGACGGTAAAACTTTACTTATCAGCAGCTTATGAGAAAAACCTATCATCTTTTCCCGCTAAGTGTGCAACGTTCCAACCAGCGACGGACGCTCCCGCAGGGCGCTCAAGATTCCAGCCTCGGAGCTCTCCAGCGGCTTAGTGCGAACATCTACAGTCGCCCAATAGAATACTCCGCGATTCTGTTCCGGCGCGAGCGCAAGGATCTTCATCTGCGGATACCTCCCAAGCAGAAAGCCGCATTGGGCGACGCGTTCGTCGGCGTCGTCCAGCGAGAGAATCAAGATGTCGGGCTGGGCTTCCTCGACCGCTTCTGCGAGCTCGGTCTCATGCTCTACTTCACCAATCACCTCGATATCAGGTTGGTCAGCGATGACGGCGAGGACAAGCTCCCGCATCAATCGTGGCCGGTTTGCAACCAAAACTCGTACTCGCTTCACGAGCATACCCCGAAGAACCCTTTTTATCTCGTTGCGAGAGGCAGGACAAGATTCAATTACGTACTAGAGCAGCACCGTGAAGGGAAGGCATACGGGTACCCTATGTACCGTAATGTTGGTACCTACTAGTGGTACTCGTCCAGTGCAGATTCTTAACCAAAGAGGCACGGAACTAATTCTCAATTGACACAACTATTAGTAGCGTGGCTGTGTTAACATCTGCAGCTGGCTCGAGGGGGCTCCGATTCAGGGGTAGCCAGCGGAGGGTAGAATTGTCTCTCGACCGTATTGCCGCTTTTCTTCTCGCGGAAAATTGTTTGCTGCGCGAAGCCTTGGCCCGTGTGCTGCGGAAGAAAGACGATATCGTCGTGTCGGGTGCGATTCCTTTCTCCCCTTGTGCTTTGGAGAAGGTCTCGGCCGCGAATCCTGATGTCGTCCTGTTTGACTCCGTAAGCATCGCATTGGCCGGACCCCGCCTAATTTCACGCATGCGGCAGTCCGGAGAAAACCGCAAGATCGTTATGGTTGGCATGGAAGAAGACGAAGCCACGTTTTTGCGGGCCGTGGGTGAGGGAGTCGTGGGCTACGTTCTGAAGGACGCGTCGGCTGCCGAGATCGTTCGCGTAATCCGGGCAGTAGCCGCGGGCGAAGCGGTTTGCCCGCCTAGATTCTCGCTGTCTTTATTCGAATGTGCTGCCCGGGACGTGTCCTTTTCTTTCAAACCGTCTCACAAGACGAAATTCGGGTTAACCCGGAGGGAGCAGCAACTGGTCGGATTGATTCGCCTCGGACTCTCAAACAAGGAGATCGGAAACCGTTTGAATCTATCGGAGCAAACCGTCAAGAATCACATCCATCATATTTCGCGTAAGGTTGGGGTGAACGATCGTTTAGACATTGTCGAGCAGTGTCAGTCCGAGAGCACAGGACTTGCAGCCTCTTTGGGGTCCGCCTGACCTGACCGGGGCATTTTGTACGAGGTGGAATGGGAGAGAATCCACTTAAGGGAACCGCGGCGCACGCCAACCAGAAGAGCAAGAATACCAAATCGTGAGGTTGCTGCGACAGATTACGGCGAGCATCACGAACGGAAATTGCACCCGCAAGCCTGCAAACAACTCCACTGTAGCACTGTGGAAGGGTGCCCCAACGTGATCTCGTGCGCACATTACGGGATAGTTGTGACCAAAAAGCCGGACGCTACAGCGGTCAGTGTCAAGGCCGGACACCGTCGGCCGCGAACGCGGTCGCAGAACTTTTGATACAGACCGCGCCTCTCCCCTCTTTCTCCGTGGCTTAGGGTATCGGTTCCGGAACTTGCTCAAGCGTCGGCAGTTTGATTTGGCGCGGGTCTTCCCGCATCCCCAGCGTCTTCCGTGGTCGCCACAGGAATAAGTTCTGCCGTCCTCGCTGTCAGCGCAAGGTGAGGAGTCGCAGTAATAATCTTATGGGAGGTCCTGAGGTGCTACTCCGTCGAGCAGAATCGTGACTGTTGAACTTTCAAAACGTCATAGGCTGGCACTGGTAATCCTGGCCGTCGACGATGAATCGACTACCAGCGACGCGAATGGGGTAGCAGTTCTTAGCCTGGAATCCCGGCATTTCTTCGGCATGTTTGTTGATGAACTCTGTGCGGAGGAGCATTTCTTCTATGCGGCCGGTTATATTGACCGCCGTGTTTGGGAATCCTGGCATCGACGCATGAAGGTTTCTTTAAGCATCCACGCATTCAGGCACTCTGGGAAGAGGACTGCAACGCAGATTCGTATTATGGCTTTCGACCACCCCAGTACGCGACCGTTGCCTAACCGTGCGATGCAACTAACCGGCTCAGCCGGTAGCTGCTTTTGCTCTTGTCATCCCGCCACATCGAGGTCCCAGGCTCACAACTTTCGAATCGACGCGCATCCCGTTGAAAATACCTTTTGCAGCGAACATTCATTATGTGTGCGCGGGAGGCTTTGAGCGTGAGTGAAAAACCGCAAATTTCAGAGCTACCCGGTGAGGGGCAAAGTCTCGGGTTTGGCTACCTTTTTCTGCGAACCACAAAATCCAACCCGGTAGTGAAGTAGACCAACGAACCGGTCGAAGAATGTTCTTGGGAAAGAATGGCCCCGCCACCGCCTTCAAGAACCCATCTCATGTTTTGCCCGACGGGGATGCTTGCACCAAAGATCCCCATCGGAACCAGAGCCCCGTCAGGAACGTTCGAACCCACAGAGGACCTGCCGGCACGTCCGTGCTCCGCGACCATCCGGACAGTAGCGTAGGGGAACCATCTGGCTTGCTTCCTTTCGGAGAGGATGCCCATGGTCGCACCCAATTCCACATTTAAACTCTTGCCCTCCGTATCGTCTCCTATTCCAATGCCGTTCTCGAGGCGGAAGTTCTTGAAGAGTTGGACTCTTGTTGCGATCGTCAGGGAGAACGCCTGAAGATTGGAATGTTCGGTGCCCTCGAAATCGACTCCCCAGTCCAGGCGATTTGTCAGGCCGAGTTTCCACCGGCCAAACCAATCGACTCCCGTTTCGTGCGCGCATGGTGCTGGGAACAGGTTGCCCCAGGCCCCTCCGGCAAAGGCGAGTTCGTTGGCCCCCACAGGCAGCGTGCTGGGACCGACGAAGGTACGGATGGGCGGGAGGGGTGCAATATCCTTGCAGCCCGGAACAACCTGGTTTGTCTGACCCTTGAGGGTTCCCGATAATCCGACGAACAGGAGAAATGCAAAGGCGAGTCGGCGGCACTCTCTGCCACAGGTTGTCATTATCCGCGCGCGCTCCTTGTTAGCTTTGTCTCGCATCCCACACTACCCGATCTTTCCCGTCAACCAAAACAAAACGTGTTGTCGCCCAAGGCTCCCCGATGCTTCTGCCTCCGCGCGATGGGCCGGCGAGGGTTGGCTTGAATTATTGAGCCGGAAGGATTTGAACCTGATTTTTGATCGGGAAGGCCCTGATGCTATGGGTAAAATCGCGGAAATCATCGCGTCGACGACGAGAATGGTTAGACGGCTGAAAACTGAAGGCTGCTGGGTTCATGGTGTCGACATCAAGCTACCCGAGTATGAAGGCACAGCCGATGAGGTCGAACTGCTCGACCTTCGCATTTATGTGGATGATTGCGTCGAAGGACTGCTACGGCTGATGGCATCCGGCTATCGCGATCCATTGTATTTGAGCACAGTCCGGTTAATATCGATCAATGACTCGTGGATCTTACCAGTAAGATCGCCGACAAACGTGGAGTTCCCTGCATGCGATCGACCCAGACGGCATTCCTCACAGCTCGCAGCGCCGACTAAAAGCCGCGCCAACGTGCTCGGCGTCGGCATACACGCCATCGACCTTCCGAGCGCGGCCAGCATTACCGAATGCGCCGTTCGTGAAGGAACCAAGGGATATGTCTGTGTCACCAGTGTGCACTGCGTAATGGAGGCGCAACGTGATTCGCAGTTCCGCGACATTCCCAACCACGCCCTGCTTGTAACTCCTGATGGCACGCCGACCGACATCGGCTCGCTCGCAGCTTCCTGTCCCGCGAGTTGTATATGCCAGCCAGACTCGAATGTTAAATCGCCTTCGCACGCGACTGCTCCCCACTCGCCAGCCTGTACGCCGCAGTGTCATAACCCGCCTATGCACGGTGAGTGGCGGGAGGCGTGGGGCTAACCTCGACGAAGTGAGCGGTGACAAGAAGAGAACCTGATCACGTTGTGCGCCGCACGACAACAACGAGAAGCAGGAACTGTTCCCGCCAGATTCTCCGCAGTAGACACCGCCTATCGTGCTAGTGCTGTGTCTGCCACTATCTGTTTGTGCCCTCAGCGGCGATGCACTCTGGCGTGGCAAGCAGTGCAAAGCGTGATCAAGTTATCCTCGGAGTCGGTTCCCGAATGGCTGCGGAATTCCCGGTGGCGCACCTCGAGATTCGACGTCGCTCCACAGGATTGGCACCTCCAGGCGTCGCGACGCAGGACCCGCTGGCGCAGGCTTTCGTACGATAAAGGGTCCAGCCGCGGGGGAGCGGCTTTGGGGCGAATCATTCTCAGGATGCCTGCTCACGGAGGTTTTGAAGGAAAGCCTGCTGCTGTTCGCCGGGCAAGAACTTGTAGTAGCGTGAGATCGAGTTGAGCAGGATCTCCGGGTTGCCGTTGTCCAAGTGCGCGCCAGCCACGAAGTCCGCACAGATCATCTCCAGGCAGTACCCACGCGATTTGTCCGTGCCCAACATTAGAGCCGCCGTCTCGATTGCCTGCTCGATGACCGGAATCTGGCTCTTGTAGATCTTGAAGTAGATCAGTTCCGATGGTTCCTCTTCCTTCCCTGTCAGTTCTTTCTCCACTCCCCGCCTGAAGTCCTCCTTCGGCAGCTCTCGAGCTTTGTGCAACCAGGTTGCACAATCGAAGTGCTGATCGTCCCGGCGCGCGACCTTCGCTAGCTCCAGCCCCTTCGTCCAACCCACCTCCTTCAGATCCTTCCGCGCCTCCGGCGGTAGATGCTCGTGGATGGACATCAGGTAATACGCCTTCCTTCTCGATTCCGGGAACCGTCTTGCCAGGAACTCGTCAAACGACCTCAGGTTCTCCAGCCTCCAGTACTGTCCCGCCCGCACCTCGCACAGATACCTACCCAGATCGACGAAGCGGGTGTCGCGCTCTGCCTCCTTCCGCTTTTCCCACGCCAGGATCTCGTCGATCTTGGTGAGGACAAACAGTGCTCGTTTGCGGTTGAGCCTTGGCGGCATCGGCGGATACAAAAGACTGCGAAACAAACCCAATAAGTCATTTGTTTTCAGTCTACGTGTGCACAACGGGGTCGGTGGAAAACCAGGAATGGATCCGCATACGGTCTTCATTCTCTCTTGCTTCTTGATTAACTCTTTGTTTCGAGCAGGATACGGGTTGTCCAGACCCGATGTGCTGAGTCTGTCCCAGCCCGGGGGCCTCTCAACTGTAGTAAAAGTGTAGAGTTACTCGTCTGCGTGCGAGTGTCAATACAAGTGTCAGCAGGAGGGAGCTTGGCCCCGAAAAACGCGACATCTTTCCATACGGAGAAATCAAAACGCCTGTATCAGCGGGCGAGTAGTGTTCTGGTCGAGGGCGGAAGCTCTCCTTCCCGCGGGCCGGCCAACTATGGCGACTATCCGATCTTCATGCAGCGTGGGCAGGGATCCCGCTTATTCGACGTGGACGGGAATGAATACATCGACTGGATGATGGGATTCGGCGCGCTCCCCTGGGGACATGCCGACCCCGAGATCACGCAGGCAATCGCGGAAGGAGCGTCTACGGGCGCCCATTTCGCCACGGCAACCGAAATTGAAATTGAAGTGGCCGAATTGCTGCGGCAGATCGTGCCCAACGCCGAGGTAGTCCGCTTTGCGAACACCGGAACCGAGGCGGTGATGGCCGTCATCCGTTTAGCGCGCGGCTACACCGGCCGGCCGAAGATCCTGAAGTTTGAGGGCCACTATCACGGCTGGTACGACGATATCCTGGTGGCGTCCCACCCACTACCGCCAGCAGCAGTTGGGCTGCGTAGCGATCCGGTCAAGATTGCAGACAGCTCCGGCCTCAATCGCCACGCCCTTGACGACACGATTGTTGTCACCTGGAACGACCTGCCATCTCTCGAACGCGCCATGCAGAACCACCCTGGGCAGATCGCCGCTGTAATAACCGAAGGCGTGATGGCGAACATGGGCGTGATTCCCTCCGCCGAGGGCTACCTCGAAGGCCTGCAGAAACTTGCGCGGCAACACGGCGTTCTCTTTATCCTCGACGAAACCGTCACTGGCTTCCGCATCGCACCCGGCGGCTGCCAGCAGCACTACCGGCTATCCCCGGATATTGTCACGTTTGGCAAAGCGCTAGGCTGCGGACTTCCCGTCGCCGCTTTTGCCGGACGCGCCGAAGTGATGCGCGCTCTTGCCAGTGGAGGTGTTCTGCACTATGGCACTCACAACGCCTCGCGCATCGGGCTCCACGCAGCGCGCGCAAACCTGCGCAAGCTGATGCGCGATAACGGCGCAGCCTTCCGCCACATCTGGGATCTGGCCGATCATTTCGCCACGGGCATGACCGAACTCTTCCGCCGGAAGGGAACGCCTGCAATCGTTCAGCGAGTTGGTCCCATGTTCCAGATCATGTTTACCGAGCAGCCATGCATCCGCGACTATCGCGAGTTTTGCCAGTTTGTGGATCGCAAGAAGTATCAGCGCCTGGCACTGAAGTTGTTCGAATACGGCGTGTACACAAGCCCGGCAGCGACGCTGCACTCGATCGTGACCGCCGCCCACAGCGCGGGCGACGTTGCCCAGACACTGATTGCCATGGATCACGCTTTGGACGCACTGGGGAAAGCACGGTAGGCACGACTTCAAGGGTGCGGAAAAATTCAGTTTCGTATCAGGGTATCGCTTTAGCGATACCTCAAGCCCTTCGAAATCAACCGCCCCTTTAGGGGGCTGGGCAGCGAATGCCAACTCGGCCAAAGAAATTACGCTAATAGAAACTCCGACGCGAGGCAGAAATGGATTCCGAGAAAATTCGCAATAGATCCGACCGGATGCTGTCCCTTGAGGGCAAAGTCGCCATAGTCACAGGCGCGGCGTCCGGAATTGGCCGCCAGATCGCGGTACGTCTCGCAGAGCTGGGAGCCGCTGTTGCAGTTCTCGATAAGAACGCCGACGGTGCAACGGAGACAGTCGCCGGCATCCGGCGAGACGGTGGCAACGCCGTAGCAGTCCCATGCGACGTTAGTTCGCGTTCCGACTGCCACCAGGCGGTGGAGCGGACGATTGCCGCATATGGCCGTGCTGACATCCTCTGCAACAATGCGGGTATGGTGATCCGAAAAGATGTCCTGGTTCTGGAAGAAGAAGAGTGGGACGCGGTTCTCGACGTGACCCTGAAGGCCGCATACCTGTTGTCGCGTGAAGTGATTCCGCACATGATCCGCAACGCAGGCGGCGCCATCGTCAATACCGGATCGGGCTGGTCATTAAGAGGAGGTGCAAGAGCGGCTTCCTACTGTGCCGCGAAAGCAGGGCTGCTGAACCTGACCAGGGCCATGGCGATCGACCACGGAAAAGACAACATTCGCGTCAACTGCGTCTGCCCAGGCGATATCGATACTCCGATGCTCGCGAGTGAATGTCGTCAGCTTGGCGAAAATTCCGAGCAGTTTATGAAAGAAGCCGCCAATCGTCCGCTCCATCGCGTCGGAACAACCGACGACGTAGCGAACGCTGTCCTGTTTCTAGCCAGTGACATGGCGAAGTGGATCACTGGAACTCACCTCGTAGTGGATGGCGGCGGACTTGCCTGACCACCTCGGTTATCGTTTGACAGTCGAGTTCTTCTCGGAGAGGACCCAGAGCTCGGGATCAAGTTCCACCTTTTCCGGCGGCCCAGGCAGGTTGATGTTGACCGGCGTGTGGACCCCATGTACGGCAACCGTCCCACGTGCGATCTTGCCTTCATGAAAATGCAAATTCTCGTTCTCGGGAGGCCCATTCTGAGTTACTTCTCCCCTAAGACTCACACCGCCGTCTGAGCCGTTTTCGATGTGATAGGTAAGTTCGTAAGAGGGCAGATAAGTCTCTGTTACCCACTGCCGGTAGAACCAGTTGAGGTCCTGGTACCCATACTTTTTCGACAGCGGCGTGCTCCCGACGTGCTCATTCGCAACTGCGAAGAACTGCTCGGTTGATGCCGTGCTGTCCTTGTAGCGCTTGACGAAGTCACTCATCAAATCGAAGAAGGGCTGACCATCGCCGGTTTGGGGGTCTGTGAAGAGGAAATGCAGCATACGCAGCACCAGCGCGCCTTTTTTATAGGTCAGCGCAGTGTACGCCCCTCGGGTCTCACGGCTTTCCACCCGATGTCCCATCACGAGCGGCCCCACGTCCACCAACCGCCCATGTCCGATCCCAGTGAGCGTAACCGGCGGCATCTTTAGGTCCTGGCGGGCGCGCTCGATCAACTCTTTTTCAGAGTGAGTCTTGTCGCGGAGTTGCACATAAAGCATCCCCGAATACTCCGCGAAGCCCTCGCTGAGCCACTGATCGCGATAGGACCGCCAGAGCACCATGTCACCCCACCACTGGTGCGACGTCTCATGTGCAATAAAGGAGTAAGTCCGGGAGTTGGCGTAGTCGGCACCGGGTATCATGATGGTGGTTGGGAAACCCTGTCCGAAGTTGAACGGATGATACACACCTCGAAACAGCGGATACGGATACTCGCCAAACATCTTGCTGAAGAAGCGGATGCTGTTGTTCATCTCGGCAAGAATGAAATCTTCCTTGATGGCTGCCCGGTACCCCGGCATAGAGTAAAACTCAATCGGCAACTGTTTACCGTTGTCTTCCTTGGCAATATCCTTGTGAATTTCATACGGCCCCACGGCAAATGACGCGAGCCCGACAGGTTGCTCCATGCGAAATTCAGTAAGTACGCTATCTTTTGTCCCCGGGTCAGGACCCTCCTTGACGAGCTCTCCAATGCTCACCACGCGGTCTTTCTTGCGGTGAATCATGGAGATATCAAATCGGGAGCGAGAGAGATAGCCGTGACGCGGATACCAAGTTTCCGTGCTGCGTGGGAAATATGTCCCTTCCATAATGGGCGACTCCATCATGAAGTCGCCTTTCAAATCCAGGCTCACCGTAAGCTTTTGATGTGCGGCGGCCGCTTCGGGCAAAACAATGCTGAAGCCGCCCTCCCACGGCTCCTGAAAGAAAGTAAGCGCCGTGCCATCGGAAAGATGCGCGGCAAAAATGTGCAACTGCTTCTTGCGGCGCTCGTCGTCGTA